>Ga0153952_1000961_pt1 | contig 10537 bp, 8 predicted proteins | sample TSNJ036MetaG_FD_104746 | JGI IMG/M metagenome (GOLD analysis project Ga0153952, IMG submission 104746) | Attine ant fungus gardens microbial communities from New Jersey, USA - TSNJ036 MetaG | ecosystem: Host-associated > Fungi > Mycelium > Unclassified | place: USA: New Jersey, Wharton State... | reverse complement strand
TGTACCTTGTGCTTCGAGCCGGGATAGCCGCTACCAGACCGGCAAGTGAGATATCAGTCGATACACTGAGGCTCTCCAGATTGTAAGCAATTGTCCAGTTTCCGTTCACCTTATTTGCCAGTTGGGTATCAACATAACTTTTATCAGACTTTAAAATAGAATCACCAATAAATATTAAATTAGTTCCATCATATTGTAATAAGTATTGAATATTCTGCTTGACATCAGCAGTTTCTAAATTAACCAATGTACCATTGCTAACTTTTTTTACAGCTTTATTGCCAAAAGAGTTGATATTAATTACAGAAGCACCAATGTTGGTCTGATCTAATTGTAATAAAATTATCATTTTATCATATAATTCAGTTATCTCAGGACAGGTTGCGGTATAACAATCAACCCCATCCACTGTCTCTACAAATGTAGCGTTGACGGTTGGGATGGGGTGTTTTGATTTTTCTTTTAAATCTTCTGTTTCAATATTCAATTCATTAACATTAGATTGAATATTGGAGACGTTTTGGTTGGTTGAACTAACAGCAGTGTTTAAATCTTTGATATCTTTATCAATTTTCATAATATTGCTATTAGTGCCAGAACCAAATTGTTTGTCAAATGTTATATTTCTTTTTTCAGTTGCATCAGCACCACCAGCATCAGTAGTTGTATAACCACGATTTGGAGTTAAACCCATTTTATCCCTCCTAGTTTATTGTAATTTGTAAATAATCTTGATTTGTTATATCTGGATTATCTGCCCATGTTTCATCATCGTCTTTTTGCCAATCAAACAAAATACCAACTCTACAATTGAGACTACTAACGGTTTTAATACTTGTTTCATTTCTAAAATGTAAATATGAATTAAATACACTTCCCGCACCCCTAATATATTCTCCATTTGAAATATTAGGCTCATCACTCCATATTTCATCTGCATTTAAAGTCCAGTCAAAATAATCTCTTGTGTCTAAAAGGCTGATATTTGACTCGCAATATCCAGATAGGAAAGTATTTGATGTTAGTTCATTTTTATTTACAACATAAATTTGTTGACGCATTGGTAAAGCAATTACAGATTTATTTTGCAATATTGGAAAAACATGTATATATTCGTTTTTTACATAAAGATGAATATGCCCATTATAATCAGTCGTAGTATAAACATAATCACTTAATGATATTGGCAAATATGATGGATAACCATATACAATAATGTCTATAATAGGTTCAGTAAGCATATAGCCACCACCTATATAGAAATATTTTGAACGCCAATTTTTAGCTCGCTAGGATTTATATAAATGGTTGAATTCTTTTGTAGAATTCTTGGGTCTTTAAATTTATCAAAAATTACAGCGTTTCCAGTAAGAGATTCAGCCAAGAACCAATAAGTTGCAGTACCGCTATCAACAAGAATTTCTTCCATTTTGATTGTTTGTAAGTTAGACACTACACCATTAGAAGCAGCACTCCAATTTGTCGAATTAATTGCAATAGGATACCTTTGATATCCACTGGCTGCTGTGGGTTCTGAAGCACCTGTTCCATCATTATTGATAGTGCTTGTAGAAACACCTAGATAAAATGTAGTGGCTGTCAAAGGATTACTTTGTTTGACCCATGATGCTATAGCAGCATTTAAATATTTTTCTACTACCACTTTAAGCCTCCTTAAATAATAAAACCCGCTTAAAAATAAGCGGGTTAATCTATATTTCTAATTCTGTTTATATATTTCCGTTAATATGAGGATTGAACATAATGCTACCTTCAGCTCTTATGAATTTACTTGGGTTATCTTCAAGTGTCTCTAAAACTGGTTGATGCGTATATTTTATGAAGTCAAGATATTGTGTATCTTTACTTGTAAGTCTTACAGTTGCCATATTTTTATTTACAGCACTAACAAGCATTTGTTTTTCAACAACTGGATTTTGAAATTGATTATAAGGACACAAGTACCACATAGGTTTTATATCATGAGTCAAATCTATCGGTTTCAATTCTCCGTTTCCATCTGGAGGATACCAAAACCTAAAGTGAATATTAATTGTATCTTCTCTAAAATATTCCATAGATGGAATTACACCGACATATGTATTTTCATTAACTGGTTTTATCTGTGCCAAATTCACCACCACATTCTTTTTGAGTATATTTGATTAGGTTCCCTATTGTTGTATTTAAGCTTTTAATGCAACTACCAAATCCAATTTGGTTATTTGAACCTGTCATTGGAAATGTTTCTAAAACCTGAGATATTTGCATTAGATTATTGATTTCTGTTTTAAGATCAATTGCTTCTTCATTTTTTGAATCTGCACTATTATCATGAATATATGCGCTCATATATTAATTTAATTTCCTTTCAAAAGAATTCAGTTTAATCTTCGGCTAATACATAAATATTATTTCCATCTCCGTCTTTTATTCGTTTGGGTTTAAAATGCCTAGCACCAAAATTTATAATACTATCACTATAAAGGCTTATACCCTTTGTTGCAGTTAGCCATCCAAGGCAATAAACTTCATTACAATCCATTTGTATTTCTCTTTCACCATAAATTACTGTTATACCTGATGAATTGCCCTCTTTTACTCCACCGCGTCCATCTAGCCACTGTATTTCTCCAGCAAAAATAGCCGTAGAACCATCCCATCTTAAGAATCCACCAATGTTACCAGACCCGTCATCTTTAAAAGTAAAGCCTTTATATCCACTGCCACTTGTAGATATAGAATTTAAGTTAATCTTAATACCGCCGATATATCCAGCAGTCATATATACTGACCCATCGTACAATAATCTTAATTTATCATTGTCGCTTCTAATTTCGTTACTATTAATGATAAATCTACCAATATATGAATCGGTTGGTGTCCAAGAGAACCCTGAAATCCTGCCACTACCATCACTATTTAGATCAATGACTGGTGCGTTTTTACCAAGTTGGGAACTATAACTTTGTAGTGTGCTAAATATTCGATTATCAGTTATGTTGAATCCACCAATACTAGCCCTAGTAACAACAATATCATTTGCAATAATTGAGCCATCATAATTAGCATAAAAACTATCACGCCAAGCTTCAGATGTAGAAGTTCTTGTTTGAATTTTAATACCTTCATCTGGATTTATGTAAGTTCTAGCTAAATTATTAGATTTTAGAACTTCAATAATACAGTTATAAAAACTGGCCTTATCGCCATCCATTTTTATATAGCCATTCTCATTAGTAATATATAGCTGATTACTAGCCATCAATTTACCAACCATAAAATCCGCAACTAGTCCAAATTCACGACCATTGCCATAGGGATTTGGAATACTGCCAAGAGCCATACTTGAGTTTTGCCAATTATCTTTTGTAAAAGCTATTACATTATTAGTTATTCGCATTTGCTGTGGACTAAAAGAGCCATTAGATAACATTTGTCTATTCCAAATACCATGCTGATTTATTACAGTTTCTAAATTGCTAGTACTTTGAAGTTCTTGATTAACAAGACTTAAAGCACTATTCATATATTCTGTAACTTCATCTGTTTTACTAGCAGCCTGATTCCACTTGATTCCACTGACACTTACTTTATGAGATGATTTACTGTCTGGATTTCTTAACTCGGCAAAAGTCCATACAGCATCATTAAGACGTAACTTATTGGAAAATACCATCTGAAATGCTGTAGGATCATCATAAGGGATAACCATTTTTAAAAGTACTGGCTCAATCCAAATATCCTTATCTATTTCAAAATTCAAAATGCATCCTAATTTAGTTTGTCTTCTAAAGGAAGCAAATTCATGCTCTTTCATAAGGGGATAATTCAAAACATTAGAATCAAAGGTATAATTTGGCTGTGACAACTCTTTAAGCTTGTTAGCACCTTGATTATATAATTGTTGTGCCATTTCCTGTTCTTCTACAGGCGACATACTCTCAAGAACACCAAAATTCTCATTTTGAAATGTACCAGTATTTATAAAGCACTCTAATTCTTCAAGCTGTACATTTGTAAAGTTATTTGTAAATTGTAAAGAATTATTTATATTTTTAAGCTGTGTCTGAACAGAATTAATTTGAGATTCCTTATTGGAAATCTGAGTTTTTTTGCTATTTTGTTGAGCTAAATTTTGATTGATTTGATTTGTGATATCGCTTAAATTGGTAACACCTTGAACAATACGTTCTGTTCTGATTATTTCAAGACTGGTGTATATATTCTCTAAGTCTACAAGCCCACTTTTTAATACAATCAGCTCTGAATTGTATGTTTTTAAGCTTGAAAGCAAATTTGCATAAATAGGTTGTTGAGAATTAAGCTTATTTTCCCATTTAGATAAAGCATCAATCAAAGATTGTGACATCCACTCAAGACTTTTAAAGAAGTTAAAATTGTAGGCAATATTAGTTCCCATTGGATTAACTAAACTGCAATCCAATGTATCATCGCCAATAATCTTTAATGCCGTAATTATATCTTCTGAAACAGTCTGAATCTTTATATCCTTAATTAGATTATTAAGCGATAACATGATATTTGTCTTAATTAGTCTATCTTCGGGAGTATAGAAACTAATAGTTTTTGTTTCAGTATCAAATTCAATCAGACATTCAAATGCTTCTGATAAATCAGTCATTAGAAATGAGTATAAAGGAATATCATCTGTTTCAAATGTTCTAAACTGTGTCCATAAATTAAATGATACAAAACCAATTTTCCATGATGGTATAGTGACAATGAGCTTACCAAGCAAAGTATCAGCAGGGGAGACAGGATTCCAGAATTGATATGTACCATCTGCAATATCTGTAGGTTGTCGGTTTAATACATATTCATAAGAGAAGCAATGAACTTCTTTCTCACACTTAGCTCCATCATCATTAGTTGTTATATTATCAATTACATACCAACCTATGTTTTCAAGTTTGATGAGTCTGTTTTTTTCAACCTTATCATAGTGAGGCGTGATATAATTGATAGTGAATGTCAACTCTGATAGTCCGTTAAATACTGGAGTAAGTGTTAAATCTTTGGACATACCTAAAATACCAATTTGATTTCTCTGTGGATTACATAATGTCATAAGCGGTTTTTCATAATTGCCAAGCGAATCAAAAGTAAAGTCTAAATTCATTTTATTATTTATACACCCACTTTCAAGGCATACTGATATTTAATAGTTACATCATCAACCAAACCTCTAAATTCAAGCACATTCATTCCTTGTTTGAAGCCGAGAAACTTCTTATTAAATTTATCTATAATATAAATATCTGGACGAGATAAAGATTTTACTTCGTATGTTCTACAATCTATATAAACCTTTTCTCCGACCAATAAATCTGTAAATGACATTGTTAAGTCATTCATAGACTTGTTGACAATAGAGAATGATGTATTTGAACCAGCAAGAGTAAACCCTACTATTGGTTTCAATAGATTTTTACTACTTGATGTATTAAATATTTTATCCGTATTTACTGATAAGTTTTTGAAACTCCATTTACGAGTCTTTTCCCACTCCCATGCCCAAGGTGCATCACATACAACCGTACAGCGAAAAGAGAAAGCGTTGTTTTGATAATAGATGTTAGACATATTTGTAAAAAGGCAGTTAAAATAAACGTTTTTCAAATCAAACTGATCTATTTGGAGTTTCTTGTAATCATCTTGTTCTGTAAGCCAACGCGCTATTGAAGCAACTTCAAATCTATCTTTTGCTTTTTGACTTGTTAGTTCTATTTCAAATTGTAATGGTTCCCCTTGGTCGATTGCTAATAGATGGTGGACGGGATCACGAAAAACATGGTCGCTTATTGGTGTTATTTGAGAACCAGATGAGGAAATAGATTCACCACCACCATTGATGTTTGTTATTACTAATCCGTGATGTTCGGTCGGTACATCATCGTAGATGAAATTAAATGCTGTAAATGCTATAATAATCACCTCGCTTTCTCATTACTTGGAGATTTTATCACTTTATAATATAGTCATTACCTAAATACTTGCTGGAATGATGAATCGTATGAGTATAGAGTATAGATTATACAGCGTTTTTGATGCGGTATAATATTAATCACATTTACAGTTCATAATGTAGTCTGAACAGATAAGAAATATTTATTGTGCCTGGAGCATTTTCTAAAACATAGTTTCTCCTAAATCTCCCCAAATGAATAAAGTGGGTAGTAGAAAAACTACCCACTTTTTATAAATTAATTTAATATAGTTTCCCAAAATTTAAACGATTCAATGCAACATCACGCTTTCTGATTTGTTCGCCAGTGTATCTATATGCAGCTTCAAGAGTTTTTTTCATACCCGGCCATACATCTTTATCAACATTACCTTGAACAGTAATACTATGATCAATTTCATAAGAGTCGCCGCCCAAAGGAATCCTTTCAAGGTTCTGTATGACAGGGGATAATCGTAAACTGCTCGAAAGCATACTATTAATAGCAGAAGAGCTTAAACTAGCAGACAATGGAATACTAATCATATCTTGAATAGAAGCGGCGTCATTAACGAAAGAGGCTAATATAGCACGTGTGTCATTTGCGGGAAATGCATCTTCAAGGTAAGCAATGGCATTTTGAATGTCGCTTGCAGAATGTTTATTAGAGAGTACAGGTTCGCCCTTTTCGAGAACGGCAAAAACTTCATTTGGTTTTAATTTACCAGTATGTCGTTGTGCTAAACTTTCACCAGCAATGCCACCATCATGATATTGAGAAGCATTGTTTTTCCCACCACTGCCTCCACTACTAGGAGACTGGATATTTTGAGAAGCTTTTGCAAGTCTTTCCATTGCTTCAACAGCTTTATTAATCTCACCAGCAAAGGAATTCATTTTAGCAACAAGTGTTTCGAGAGTATTTCTTACGTTTATTTGCTGATTATTGTAAGCACCCAAAACGGCGTAAGCATCATTCCATACTTTATCAAATGTTGCTTTTGTATGGTCACCATATTCCAAATTCCACTTTAGGAGATTGTTTTTAAACTCCTCGGACTTTTCCTCAATTAATCTGATTGCTTCATTACGAATAGCAACTTCATCACTAGCCGCTTTTTCAATATCCTTAATCTGTTGGTCTAAACTGGCTTTTCTGCGTTTATATCTTTCCTCAATACGCTCAAGTTCTGCTTGATGCTCTTCAGATAATCTTTCAGATTCATCATTAATATCCTCGAGCCTTTGATCATAATATTCTTTCCACTTCTCATATTCTTCTTCAAATTCAGCTAAACGCCTTTCGTGCTCTTCTTTTTCGCGTTCCCATTGCTCATCTAAAGCATCAAGTTTTCCTTGCTGATAATCTTCAAAGTCTTGTAAAGCCTTTTCCAGAGCTTCTTTTTGAAGATCAATTGAATGTTTATACTGATATTCTTCAAGTTCTTCTCTAGCTTTGGCTAACTTTTCTTCTAGTTCTCTGCGTTTTTTAGTACCCGATTCACTTGTATCAAATTGTAGTGCTAATAACTGCGCTTCGAGATCGGAAACATTTTTTTGGCGTTCTGATAAACCTTTTTCGTAATCACGTTGATTTTCCTGTTTAGTTAGAGCATCAATTTGCTCTTTGATCCGTTTACGATAAAGATCGAGTTCATCTTGTAGAGCCTTTTTCTCAGCATCATGACGTTTCTTGGCTTCATCATATAATTCCTTTTCAGCTTTTTTAGCTTCGTCATAAGCTTTTTTACGTTCTTTATTTACCCTTTGAAGATCTTTCTTTTCCTTATCTAAAGCCTTTTTAGTTTCGTTATATGTCTTCTGAATCTCTTCACGTTCAGCATTATAGCGTTCAGTAAGAGCTGATAGAATATCTTGCAAAGCAGACTTTTGATCCGTGTACTGCTGTTTGAGCATGGAAATTGTCATTGACAGAAGGTCATTGATTGCAGATTGAGCTGTTTTTAGGGCGGCTTCATATTCCTTTTGAGCATCGGCAGCGGATTTGGTTGCGGAAGTAACGCCACCAAGTGATGTTTGATAATTACCAAGGCTAAGACGAGTTGCATCAATAACAGATTTGTATTGATTAAATGTATCAATAATTCTATTGATTGCATCTTCAGCAACACCTTCGCCCATAGCCTCTTCTTTGGCAGCAGCTAATAACATTTCTGCTTCTGCCAGCTTTAATGTTTCTTCTGTCTCCTCGGCCTTAGCAACAGCAGCGTTTTGTGATGCTGTTGTAGCATCATCAGTTGCCTTCTTTTCAGAGACAAGAGCAGCAATGTTATTGATAGCGTTTCTTAAAGCAGTCGCTTCGAGTTCATCTAGTTTTGCATTTGCTAATTGTATGAAACTTTCAGCATTAAGTTGTAATTGCCCATTCTCATCAAAAAGCATACCAATGTATTCATCACCCAAAGCAATAATGGACTGTGTTGTATCAAGTGATAAATAACCATTCTTTTGATATTCTTCAATAGCAGAAGATAAGGTTTTATATACTGATTGGATGCTGTCTATTGATGAATTTAGGTTCTCAAATGCTTTAGTAGTAGTGTCAATAATAGGGATAGTTGTTGCAGAATTAATCACATCGCCCTGTACATAACCCAATTTTACAAGAATACTAATTAAACTTTCAACAGATAAACCATATTCATTTGCTGCATCAACCAGAGCCTTAAATACTACTTCACCTTTAGATATTTCAGTATCATCAAAGTTAATAGCTTTTAAATCAATGTCAGATAATCCCTTAAGTTGTTCAGCGTAATATTTTAGAGATTGATCATTTTCAAGGGCTTGGGAAAAGGCTGATTGCTTATCAATAACCCTATATAAAGCTTCCATTAAGGCTTCTGCTTCTGGAGGAAGATACCCCATCGCTTCTTTAAAATTATACAGTTCTCTATATGTTTCAGCAAAAGATTTTTCTTGTTGAGCCACAGCCCAACTAAGACGCTCAATATCCTCTGTTGTTTCAGCAGTTTCTAATTGGTTAAGAGTGTCCTGATAAATTTTGATTGAGTGAGTCAATTGGTCTATGGGGTCAACAGTAATTTTTGCGGTAGTATTAGGGTCGGTATATCCCATCGCATCAGTAAGCCAACTACCATTGGCATAGTTATATTCTTCGTGTTTGCCATACTTTTGTTCATACAACTTCTTTTGCTCTTGCTTTTCAAGTTCACGCTTAATTCTAAGTTCTTCTTCAAGAACTCTAATATAGTTTTCTTGAGCTTTTGTTCTGTCTTCAATACCCTTTAGATTATTTAGTTCCGAATCAAGTTTGCTTATTTCATCATTAAGAGTTTTGATTTTTTCAATTTGGTTTTTAATCGCTTCCGCAGCAAGTTCTGATTGGGTTTTCAAAGTGGACAACCATTGAACAAAGCTAGATATAGCCGAAATAATCAACATACTGACAAATATGTTCATAGCGACACGCAAAATGCCTATACTAACACTCGCAGCTTTTGCAGATAAAGACATGGCTTGATTCCCGGCAGCGGCAGTTTTAGTTGCGGCAGTATATCCAGCGGTAGTAGCTTGACCAGTTTTTAAAGTGCCAAGATATGATTTTACACCTTCGTCAGTTTGCCTACTGATAAAATCAAGTTTCTCTACTTCGGTAGATAATCCATTAAATTCATCAATAATTGTAGCAACATTAACTTCATCCAACAAAACAATTGTATTCTGTACTTCTTTCCCAATACCGGAAAAAGCAGCCTTAACTTTGTCAAAACCTTTTGCATTTGAAAAATCACTTTGCATTTGAGCAAAAGACTTCCCAAGAAAACCTAGATTCTCACTTAAAGTAGTAGTATCCTGATTAACCGTAGTAAATATCAATTTTGTTACCATATCGCTAGTGTGAGGCAATAACGATATGCTGATCATAATAGTTGAAATTAGTTAATAATTGGGATATAATAGATTAAGTGGGGAATTATAGATTTTAGGAAGGTGAATTAAATGAAAAAAATATTCATTATCTTGATTATCGCCATATTAGTTTTGACCGGATGTACTAGTAACCCTTCATCTTCAGACCAGAATATTACTAGTATTTCGATAGAAGGGCAATGGAAGGCTGACAACGGCGATGAATGTTATATAAATACTACAGACATTTTTGATAGTGGATTTGCAATTCCATATGAAATTAGAAGCGATAAGGAATTGATGATAGTTGATGCCACCGGCAACGAAAGAATTGTTGAATATTCAATCAGCGGGGATATTCTAACATTAAAATTAGGACAGCAAGGAGTAGTCTATCACAGGGTTAAAGATGAATAAGCGGGTTACAACCTCACTATTCTTAATATTTATATAATCAAAAGCCTCTGCAATGAAAATTTTGTTATTTTATACTATAAACAAAAGACACCTAATATCAGGTGTCTTTTTAGCACTTATCAATCGTTCCATCTGCTTTCACCCCAATATTTTTTACCGTGTTGATCTATGCCTGTAATGGGATTTATAATAATTCCTTCAAGTCTCTTTCTTCTAACCAAATCTTCATGCTCTTTTTGTTCTTTTTCTCTTTGACGT
>Ga0153952_1000959_pt1 | contig 10539 bp, 12 predicted proteins | sample TSNJ036MetaG_FD_104746 | JGI IMG/M metagenome (GOLD analysis project Ga0153952, IMG submission 104746) | Attine ant fungus gardens microbial communities from New Jersey, USA - TSNJ036 MetaG | ecosystem: Host-associated > Fungi > Mycelium > Unclassified | place: USA: New Jersey, Wharton State... | reverse complement strand
TCCCCATGCTATTTATATCTTGTCTGCATTGTACGACTTGATATTTGTGACTAAGTGTTTGAACGCATGGGAAACTTGTTCCTTCTTAGGGCTCTCATAACATTATTGAAGCAAACGATTATGTCAAGTGGTTCCCAAGATATCAGTGATTTAGTATTTGGTGGCTTGGTGATTGCCAACTGATCTACTGATAACTCAGTGAATACTGATTGCTTTGAGACATTTTTGGTACCATTCAAAAAGTCTTAAGAGCTTTTGGTAGCTATTTAGATTGTTGAAATCAGTCAAGTATTTCTGGAGTTATGGTCCAAACAAAGTTTGTGATAACCCTAATATCATATAACTCACTATTTGCCCCAGTTTGTTGATTAACTATTTAAATACAACTTATGTAATTAGTTACTTAGCTTTGTTCTCTCAACTCATTCTCCACCAATTGCCACTGTCATTGATTCTTACAGGTGAAGCCTGGGTGAACCCCTGTTGAAATTGGGTTAACATAGTAAGAGGCCTCATTAACATTGCTATAACCCCTCCTTGTTACAGTGTCTGATAGACAGAAAAAGTATGAGCTTGACACAGAAGGCTGTCCCTATGCTAAGCTCTATGTCCAATCATGTCTACCAGACCCTTGCTCCTTGTCATAACTTGGCAAAATGGCTAAGTCATTATTTTATTTTACTTTCTTTTCTTATTTGGACTTACTACACAAGGAAGGAGTGTGGGAAAGTGTCACATGTCAATGTCACATGTCACAGTCACATGTCAGGATGTCACATGATAAGTGTGGGAAAGTAGTGCACAGACCATGTAGTAGTTGTATAAGTAGTGTACAGAATCAAATGGGAACTCTATCAAGTTCTCCTTGTCAACTCAGACTTGGAGTGTGATTGAGTCATCTCAGGCTAAGTTGCTACACTCCTTCTCCAACCAATGTAATTACTATACCACATATAACTGTAAAAGGAGAAATAAACCAGAGGATTATTCATTACTTGCTTGATTGCAGTGCAACTGCCAATTTTATTAGTAAAAGCTTTTCCAAAAAACTAAACCTGATACCAATATCCAAACTCAATGAGCCAGTGAGAGGACTAGGTGGCAAGATCCTGTTCAATGCCCCTCTATATATACCACTTATGGTATACCCTTCAAGGAATACCTTCTGAGAACATGTTTATTGGAGCCTTGACAGGCAAATATCAAGTAGTACTAGGATTACCATGGTTCTGCCAAGTTAACCCTAGAATAAACTGGGTAGACCTCTGGGTTCAATTTCAAGAGCAACCTGAGCACCTCCTAGATATTTAGGAAACAATGCCTCCACTAGACTGGATCCCTTTTAGAAGACAAAACTCTACTCTATCCACTACTACAGAGAGCTACCATGTTCATGAACCAGACATCTCAGTACCTTTGCAATACCAAAACTATGTAGATGTCTTTAACCCTGAGGCAACATGGCAATTACCCCCTATGTAAGGGAACTATACCAAACTTCACTCCTAATGCACTAGTGGTAGTGCACCAGAGCAACTCTGCAACTAATTAAATAGTAACTACCTTACAGTTAATTAGTTTTCCTCCTCTACATTCCTATTCCTGACTGCTGAGACATTCCATAACTAGGGGAGTTGTATATATAGTGTAAATTACCCTCCAGGAGCCTTATTCTATTCTCTGAGGTTTCTCCTAGAGGTGAGTTGTAAATGCATCCCAGAGTCTATCTATATACTGAGGTTTCTCCTGGAGTTGCTCCACTCCAGTCACCCTTACACCCCATAGAGAACACTTAGACTATGCAATAGACCTGATAGAAGGTCAAATACTACCTTGCCAACCAGTATATTGCCACTCTGAAAAAGAACTAAACTTACTCAAGGAATTTATTAAAGATATGGAATCAGGACAATTTATCCACCAAAGTACATCCCCTGCTACCTCACCAACCCTATTTGTACAAAAAAAGGATACTCCCAATCTTCACTTGTGTATAGACTATCAAGCTCTTAACAAAATAACAGTTAAAAATAGGTATCCTGTCCCTTCCATCAACTCTTTACTAGATAGACTCCATGGTGCCCAATACTTCACCAAAATCAATCTAAGAGAAGCATTTCATCTTCTTAGGATCTAAAAGGACAATAAATGAAAAACAGCCTTCCAAATGCCCTTTGGCCTTTTTGAGTTTCTAGTTATACCTTTTGGTCTATGCAATGCCCCTGTTTCATTTCAGAGTTATGTAGACCAAGCACTCAAGGGACTAGAAGATGAGCTCATCATTCTTGTTTATGGTGCTATATTAGAAGAACTATGTATATAGACAAGACACTACTTATAGTGCCTGAGGGAAAACAAACTATTTGCTAAACTCAAAAAATGTGAGTTTGAAGTTACCAAAATGAAAATACTAGGCTTTGTAGTAAATAAAAAAGGCATTACCATGGAATCCAAGAGAGTGAACATGATCCTAGACTGGCCAGAGCCTAAGATACTTACTCAAGTACAAGAGTTCATAGGATTTGTGAACTTCTACCATAGATTTATTTTCAACATGTCAGATATCCTAAAACCTATTACAGATCTAACAAGGAAGAATGTGCAACTATTCAAGTGGAATACTGCAGCATCAGAAGCAATGAGGAAAATAAAACACTGGTTTAGTACAGAACCCTTACTCAGGAGATTTAACCTGATAAGGCCCATATACATATTCACAGATGCCTCAGGTTATGTAGCTGCAGCTATACTAATGCAATGGTATAACAATCACCTATACCCCATATCATTTTGGTCACAAAAATTTACCCCTGCCAAACAGAACTATTCCATCATGGAACAAGAACTGCTACCAATAGTCAAAGCCTTGACTCACTGGCAACACTACTGTAAAGGTGCAAGACATTGTATTCAAGTCTACATAGACCATTACAACCTCCAGTACTTCAATACTCTTGAATGCATAAATAGATGTCTAGCCCACTAGTCAACACAACTACAATGCTTTGACTATACCATCTACTATAGGCCTGGTCAAAAACCCTGCAGATGCCCTCTTATACTACCCTGACTACCATATTAATCCTAACAACCCAGGTCAGCCTACTCAATTCAAATTAGAATTTCATATGACATACCCAAATGAACCCAACTACCTCTCAAACATTAAACTAAGCCTCAGTGCAACTACCTCACCTGATAACCTCTACCAGAGAATATGCAATACCTATTATGATAACGGATACCTGAATGTAACAAGACCTAAAGAGGACCATGATGACTGGACCCTTGAAGATAACCTATGGCAATACAAAGGGAAGATATATGTATCTGATACCCTATACACTGAAGTCATCATGTTCTATCATGATATGCCCTTGGCAGATCACTTTGGCAGAGACAGAACACTAGAGTTAATATGGCACAAATATTGGTGGAGGAGCATGGTAAAGACTGTTGCAGATTATACCAAAGCTTGCCAACTATATGCCCAGAACAAACTGGATACACATACTACATATGGCACTCTTCTACCACTAACACCCCCAAGTGGACCTTGGCAACAAATTGGAATATACTTGATAACAGATCTCCCAACAACAAAGAAAACACACTTTGACTGTATTTTAGTGGTCATTGATCACTTCATAAAGATAGGACATTTTGTACCTTGCTGAAAAATGCTAAATGCAGAGAGTGCAGCAGATCTCCTCATAGATGTAGTCATCTAACATTATGGTGTACCCTCAGTGATAGTTTCAGACAGAGATAAAAGATGGGTTAATGGCTTTTGGAAACATCTCTGTTAACGACTGGACATCAAACAAGCAATTACAACAGCTTACTATGTACAAGCCAACAGCTAGATAGAATGACTAAATGCAATAGTCAAGTCATACCTAAGATCTTATTGCAGCTAGGATCAAAATGACTGGAACAGGTATCTCACTACTGTAGAATTTTCCTACAACAATTCCAAACACTCAGCCACTAATATTATTCCATTCTTCACAAACCAAGGCTATTATCCAAGATTAGTAGTAGTAAAAAAAACTGGACAACAACCACTAGATGAACCTGTAGCAACAGCACATGCAGAGAAGACATTAGAACAGTTCCAAATCTTGAAACAAAATCTAGAAAAAGCTCAGTTGGCCAATACAAAGTTCTACAACAGACAACAAAAACCAATTGAGTTTGCTGTGGGAGACCAGGTCTGGTTGCACACTACCAGCATCAGAACATACCATCCAAGCCAAAAACTTAGTCAAAAGAAAATTGGACCCTATACTGTCACTAAGATTATCAACAGAAATGTTTATGAACTCAACTTACCTGCCAACATACAAGTCTGGCCAGTCTTTAATGTCAACCAATTGGAACTATACATATTCCCTTTGTCTGAACAACTACTGCCAATGCTACCCAACCCCAAGATACTAGATAATGAGCTAGAGTGGGAAGTTGGTGCAATTGTTGATGTAAAACAGCAAAATAATGAGTACTTTTACAAAGTACACTAGATAGACCTATCTTATAGCAAAGATACATGGAAACCAACCTACCACCTCTATCATGCATATACAGCAGTCAATGAATACCACTGCACATACTCTAACATACCCAAACCAATAACTCAAGACTGAAAGAGAAGATAACCAACAGCCATAGAAACACAGTACTGAGAGAGGAGGATGATGTCAGGGTCATATAACATATAATGTCAGTCAACAGATAATACAATAATTATATAATAATATATATAATACTACTATGAGAGAAGGCCTCTTAGCCTCAATCTACATAATAACTAACAACTATCCTTGAATTACTTCAAGATCCTAACAACACCTCTTAGAAACTATGTCTTTACAATTGCTTAGCTTACTTTATACTTTTGACAGTTGTGACTTTGTCAATTGGGATGCAACTGTCCACTATGTTATCAATGCCATGGACTGCTGCATGGTACTAAATGGCAAGCTGTCTCCTATTATTAAAGATGGCACTAAGACAGATGAGTCTACCAGGACCAGGAACACCTGGGACAACCAGGATATCTAGACATACAGAAACCTTATACTCTGCATTTCCCCTAACATTAGAAACCTTATAACCAATGCAAAAATTGTCAATACTAAGAAGTTGTTGGACTGGCTGAAGATACAGTATAGTATGACTAGCATATCTACAGCATACACTAATATTGTCACTATCAACAAGCTTCTGGCTTTATTCACATACTTAGAGAACAACAAACTTGTGTACTCAGAACCAATCCAAGCCATAACCTTGTTGGCCAAACTACTCCCCCAAATGGAGTAGATTGCACAAAACTACAACACCAAGGCTTCTAATACCACTTTACTCATATCACAAACTTCATTTGGACCATAACTCCAGAAATACTCTACTGATTTTGACGATCTAAATGGTCACCAAAAGCCCTTAAGAAGACCTTCCAAACAGTACCAAAAACGTCTCAAAGCAATCAGTATTCACCAAGTTATCAGCAGATCAGTTAGCAATCACCAAGTTACCAGACACTAAATCACTGATATCTCAGAAACTGCTTGATGTAATCATTTGCTTTAATGACCATCATAAAGCTCTCTTCAATGTGCTTCTTTCAGCTATAAATATATCCTGAGGCAATAAGATCCCATAGAGATACAAGGTCCTCAATGTTTGTACATGATACTGATCTTTACCCATAGATTATTATCTGTTCTTGAATAGAACAAAGGACTGCCCTAAGACAGTTAGGTTATCTCTATTTCAAGAACAATAGGTAGTGATCATATGGTAGACTGTCCTAGTGTACAGACTACCACAATCATATATTTAAGGACTATGTGTCTGAGAATAAACCTCAGACTTAACAACATCTTTTGCTGCTTGTCTAACTTCACTTTTTTGAGCACTTTGATTATCAAATCAACCAATCACAAATCAGTAAGTGGCCATTTGTGATAGTACTACACCTATCATGGCTTCTATAGTTGTCCATTTGGAGTGTGAAACTATAGAATTTGTCTATTTTCAACACAGTTATCTTTATTTAGAATGAGTAAAGATAATTATGTAGGCCAGAGGTCTGTATATAAACCTCATATACTATTCTAGGATAGAGGAAACTAGTCTGTAATGTAATTCTACAGGAGTAGATAATGAACAGTACAGAAATAGAAGATTTGTCAAGTCTGGGGTTGCAAGGGAATTTAGATAGACCTTGTAACGTGATTCTGGATTGTAATAAGACTAGGATAACAGGAATGGAGATAGGTGACTTAGTTGAGAATGAAACTAGGATTACTCTAGGGATTACCAGTTATTTAGGGGCCACAAGAACTGTATAGTAGGACAGGAACTGGATCAGAGCTTAGAGAGTTCCAGGCCTTGTGACCATCAGTCTCTAGAGGTCACGGCCTGTGGGTGTGACAAGATTCATTAATTAATTAATTTAAAAAGAAAAAAAGAATAATAAAAGATCAGAAATTTAGTATATGACAAGTATACGCTTAGAATAGCACTTAGAGTCTACTAGAAATAAGTTTCACTTACCCTAGGTTCTGGGAAGGAGTTGAACAAATACATTACAGACTACAATGTAATTCTACAGGAGAAAAGGAGACTACGAAAATTAGAAGAAATGATAATAAATAAAATAATAAAATAAAAAGAAAAGAAAAGAAAAGAAAATCCAATTGTCTGAATATGACAGTAATGCATTTCTTCAATCAAAAACACATCCATACGAGTATTCATTATCTAAATCAAACTTATAACTTGAACTTGTGATAGGTTACATATATACATCTGAATGTTCCCTTTTCTATGGCATTTTCTAGGATCTAGAACTGTTGAGAGCTTGACAGCTCCCAAGTCAATCTAATTCATCACAGGTATTCCTAATGAGAACTCCGTGACGGTGGGGTCGAACAAAGCTCCTGGTGACAAGCCTAGACCATTGGATATATTTGGCTCATGTCCTTCTCAGTAAGTGATTTTCCCTGAAATTGATATAAATACTTCATGTCAGTGAGCGTCTATACTTCAGCCTGACTGATTAAGGTCGCCGAATAGATCCTTATCTTATGAGCTCCTGTCACTGGAAACCAAACGTAGAATCAGAGATAGCTGCCCCATGCCAGTGTAGCCTAGAAGATCAATTGAGGCTATTTTCATGTAGTTGCCACGCACCCATCAACCGACTGGGATGGATATCCGGTCTCTGATTCCGATTCTCCTTGATGATCAATAGGAGTTATAAGTGAAGTTGATTTTTGTTCGAACGAAACCTCATTTTTTAGAGTTTTCCATTTATCTCGCTGGTTATTGATATGATCTGCGTTGGATTGCAATTTTACAGCCTTCATTTTCCCTGTGAGCAAGACTCCTGTAGTCAGTTCTAAATTCGATGGAGAATGAAAATGATGAATGCAACCGGTTTTTGGCTCACCAATGAGGTGCAAATTGCTTCATGGTCGAGAGAACTATAAGTAACTAGCTGGTTCCCACTTCGTTCGAGAACAACTACCATCATTGACATTAGCAGGGGGATAAGAATTGTGACTATCGTGATTGAGTCCCATTTCCCTTGCAATCGAAGGAAAATCGTGGATTCTTCGCCACTTGTCCATGGAGTGGTAGACTGATAAACGCTGCATAGTCGAAGTCGATCAGTATTGCGGAGGAAAATAGGAAAACCTATTGTTATGAGTATCCTGTAGGAATTACAGGTGGCTTCGGGAAGAGATCTTTTCTTGAATGCTTTTCTGTTAGAGATCTGCATCGCTGGATCGGCACGTTATCGGGACGTCGGGGTTTATACTGTCAAGACGATCTATTTCCCTGGGTCGTTCAGGTGGGATACGAGACTGGCTGTAAAGCCTTTATCAGCAGAATGTGCTTTGATATTCAAAGGTACACAACTTCGTCTATAGCGTGATCAGTTCTGGCAATTTCGGCAGACTTCTACTCAACCAGATACACATTTAAAGATGAGACTTGGATAAGCTCACTAACTATGTGCTTCCACGTTTCAGGGACCTTCAGGGACATATTGGGTATCACGTGTCCTTTGGGACTATCGACTGGAAAATTTTCGGAAGGCTTTGAGCATGGGATACACGAAAGAAAAAAAAGAAAAAACACACAGAATAATACGGAACATGAAGCTACCGTAGACCAACGGTGGCAGAAGGACACAGTGATACAGAGGAGCCCAGGTCTGTGACGCAACATGAGAGGCTCCAAATAGATGACACCAGTCCCAAGACAAGTGCCATGCATTCTGGAGGTATTGGAGCTCCCACGCGATCGTACATGTCATGGATGGTATGGAGTCTCTGTCAGCGAAGCAGAGTTCAATAGATAGATGAGTATCAAGAATGGAGTTCGCGGAGGGCCTGGACCATTAGAATCAAGAGATCGACATCGACACGCGAGATCAATTCCAATTCCAGCTTTCTAAGCGCCGGTTACTTGATGAAGCCATTCTCCACGCAAGCGTCTAATCTCCACCGCATATCAAATTCGGATTGTACTTGCACTTGTCACACTGAACCCCTTTCTTTACCAGTGGGATCTATGGAATGGGATGATCCCATCCTCTCCACTTCTGTGGATTCTTATAAACCTTGAAATAAGAACATGCAACATGCCTTGCCCCTATTCCGTCCTCCACTCTACACCCCATCCATGATTCGCTTTGACCAAGTCGCTCCGGAGGTTATGCAGGCCATGTGCACACCCATGCATCAGGTTCTCTCACCAGCACCAGTTGCAGGACACCCTCCTACAGGTGCCCTGTACATAGGCTCCTTTATCGCCGCCCAGGACAGAGACATGCTTCGTGAACATAATATCACTCATCTCGTCCAGGTGCTCAATGTTCCATGGCTGCCCACCTACGACAAAGAAGGGTTCAGCACGTACCACATCAGCATTGACGATACCACTAGCGTCGACATCCGTCCCTTTCTTGAGGCCGCATGCAACTACATCGATGCCGCCATTTGCTCGGGCAGAAATTGCCTCGTTCACTGTCAGCAGGTATGCCAAATTTTAATTGTTACCGGGCTTCAGTCAATACCGGAATGATCCAGGGTGTGTCACGTAGTGCAGCTGTCGTCCTTGCCTACCTCATCCGCAACCGTAACATGACTTTGGACAATGCTATAGTCTATCTCCGACACAAGCGTGCCTGCGTAAAGCCCAACTCATCCTTCATTCAAGCGCTTCAGGATTGGGAAGCTACTACAGGACGCCCTGGTTTGTCCCGCCGCTTCACAGCATGATGAAGTAAACTCCGTAAGTAAATCCATTGCGCTCCACTATCTATCCATTTCTGCCGTCTCCATCGGAGGCACCTCCGACTGGATTTTCTCTTCTCCCCATGGATACAGTTCTTAACCAAATGTAGTCCACATCTATATCCCAAGTCTCTGTGCTGTTTGCTTCTAATTGTCAAGGGATAGTGATTGATGATGACGTCATATCCAGGTACCAGCCCCTTGTTTATAATCGGCTTCAAGAAAAACAACCCTGACTAGTATCCCCATCTACGCGGCAGGGCGCACCGGATGGATGATTATAATGATGGCGGTGACACTGGTGACCATTACATATCATCGCACTTCAAATATGCTTTTCACATCTCTCCTATCTTTTTATTTGTCATTTCTTCACTTGGACACTTTGTAGATATCCATGAGTATGAGTCTTTCCTCTGCTTCTGTAGCTAGTATACCCCCTTTCTGATCAGACGCTCTAATAGTTTGTTTGCCTTTCCCTGGGTTTTTGATGTTAATAATCTGGTTCTACTCCCATGCTCCGTCCTGTAAAAATCTGATGCTGAATTGTTCAGAACCGCTTGCTCTAGGCACGGCAATTAACACTCATTCATTGGCTACAATCACCTTCTTCTCTATAACTTCCTCGAGCAACATGCACAGCTCATTGAGTACCCATTGTGTTTCAGTCTCCGAGCTAAAGAGTGGACCGTGATCATCCAGCCAAGTCCATTTCCAAACCTCCTCTTCTTCCAAATTCCTCAGTTCTCTATCTCCATTCTCATGCTTAATCCCATCTCCATGGGTGGGAATCGATAGCGGCACTGCGTACTGTTCATGTCTTTTTCCGCCAACAAGTTCACCAAGTCTTGCCAATGGCGGTCTCCTTTTCGTACCGATGCCGGGGACTACGGTATCCAGCGTTCTTCTCGCTTTATCGATGAGTTTCAGCCACTGTACCCACTCAAGCCAGGTGTATCGTAGTGGTGATTCCTGTGATGCATCTTTCGCAACCCGTGTAATTTCACGTGCTAGATGGATAGCGAGAGTGTTCTCTTGCATCGTTCCTTCAGATTTTTGTATGCCTTCAACTTGAATTTCTTCCCTCTGAATATGTGATCTATCGACCCGAGCCCAAGCTACATGAGTTCCTACCTGAACTGGTCGTTGTGATGACGTTGTTGGTTCCCAAGCATGAAAATTTTCGTCCACTCCCTTCTCTGGATCAATGGCCTTCTTCTTG
>Ga0153952_1000955_pt1 | contig 10546 bp, 8 predicted proteins | sample TSNJ036MetaG_FD_104746 | JGI IMG/M metagenome (GOLD analysis project Ga0153952, IMG submission 104746) | Attine ant fungus gardens microbial communities from New Jersey, USA - TSNJ036 MetaG | ecosystem: Host-associated > Fungi > Mycelium > Unclassified | place: USA: New Jersey, Wharton State... | reverse complement strand
TGCCGGGGCTATGAGCTCAATTGATTTTTTAGGATAATCATTTGTTGGTTGACCGGACTCTATAGACGGCGCGCAGGAACCGGCGATAAACAGAAGCGTTGCGGCGCAAAACACAGTGGCTATCTTTCTCATGTTTTTTCTCCTACAATCCATATTACGGATGTGAGACTGCACCTTATGTTGCCAGTCGATTGATTGTCTGCATCAGCTCATTAAAGTCCAATGGCTTTATCAAAATCTCGTCCAACAGCTTTGACTGCTTCATTTGCAGGGCGTCCCTTTCAACAAGACCGGTAATTAACAGCACCGACAGACTCGGGCGTAGTTTTTTCATGCGCTGGGCCAATACTGTTCCTTTATATTTTGGCATGGTATAATCCACAATCAAAAGATCCCACCTGTTCGGGGATTGACTGAAATCCGCCAGAGCCTCCTCTGCGTCGGTATAGGCATCCACCTGGTATCCCTTCTTTCTAAGGCGCTTTTCCAGATAGCCGGCCACCTTGACCTCGTCGTCTACCACCAGCAGTTGAATGGGGTTGTGCTCCACAGCGCTGGAAGCCGCTTTCGTATGCTCCTTTATAACGGGCGCATTCGTTACAGGCAAATATACAATGAAGCTGCTTCCCTTTCCGACCTCGCTGATCACCTCAAGAAAACTGCTGTGATTCGAAAGGATATTCTGTACCAGGGATAAGCCCAGGCCGGTTCCTACCCCCACATCCTTGGTGGTGAAAAAGGGATCAAATATCCGATCTACAATATCAGTGCTCAGATACCCTCCAGCATTTCTATAGATGATCAAATACAGAAGACCGGCGCAAATGTTTACGGAAGCGCAACGCAGCTAAACCAGGTGCTGCTGAACCTTTGCACCAACGCCTACCAGTCTATGGATAACGAGGGCGGCATCCTTACGATATCCAGCCAGGTGATCAGAACGGATCAGCTCCCGAAGAAATTCGAAAGCATGGGCTTTGTGGAATCCTATGTCCAAATCGTTGTGGCGGATACTGGCTGTGGGATCCACCGGCAGCGGGAAAACATTTACCCTGCAGGCCCTGGGGACGCGTCTGCGGCGCAAGCATGTTAAAACCTACGTTATTTGCCCCATCAAGGGGCATGAGTTCAAACGGTGTACCGACGCCATAGGCGGCAGCTTTATCCGGCTGAGTACCGGCAGCCCGCACACCATAAACGTGATGGAGATACGCCCCATTGACAACAGCACCAACGAGCTGATTGACGGGGAAATGGAGGAGCAGAGCCTGTTATCCATGAAGATCGACAGCCTGCTTATCTTCTTTTCCATCATCATGCCGGAGATGTCCAACGTGGAGCAGCAGCTTCTGGACGAGGCCCTGATGAAAACCTACGCCGATTTTGGCATAACCACCGAAAACGCCTCTTTGCTGGACCCGGAAAAGCCGGGACAGTACAAAAAGATGCCGATTCTGGAGGATTTGCACCGGCATCTTTTAGGTGAGGAAAAGGCGGAACGGGTGGCGATTATTCTAAACCGCTTCGTGAACGGCTCGGCCCAGTCCTTCAACCGGCAGACGTCGGTGGACCTCTCCAACCCCTATACCGTTATTGACCTGACCTATCTGAAAGGCAAGACGCTGCTGGCGGCGGGAATGTTCATCGCGCTGGATCTGATCTGGGATATGGCGCGGCAGAACCGGGTGGAGCAGAAGGCAATTATCATTGACGAGTGCTGGCAGTTGATCGGCTCCCATTCCAACGCTCTGGCCGCCGAGTATGTGGTGGAGATCGCAAAAGTCGCAAGGGCCTACAATACAAGCGCCATTTTCGCCACGCAGGATATCAATGATTTTTTCAGTCTGGAGGGCGGAAAATACGGAAAGGCCATCATCGCCAACTCCAAAACAAAGATCATCCTCAACCTGGAGCCGCATGAAGCGGAGACAGCCGGCGAGATACTCAACCTGACCGCCACCGAGATCCACAAGATCAAGCATTTTGAGCGCGGCCACGGCCTGCTTTCCTCCAACGGCAACAATATCGCGGTGAAATTCCAGGTTTCCGAAAAGGAAAAAGAATTAGCCACCACAGATCCCGAGGAGCTCAAGGCAATTTTGGAGAAATGTCAAAGCAAAACAAAGTCATTGAACAATAAATAAAGCGGGTGATTGTAAAATAAAGTTGTTGAATTTTAAATAAAGTAGTATAATATGGATGGAGGTGAAAAATATGGGAAGCCGCAATAGAAAATGGGATGAGGTCAGGTATCATCAATACCTCAAAGAAGGCCGTGGACAAGGTGTTGGGCCAGAATACAAGCCATGGATTAAAGTATACGATTTTCCTTCAAATGGAACGGTGTGCAGAATACATGGACAGAAAACTGGCCGGATTCACCACTTCATGTCGACGAATGAATTGAGATATTTTTTTCTGCTGGAATGGTCTGAGCAGATACTGGATATTCGCGAACAGTATCCGCTAGCCGATGTGGAGCAAGCTCTAAGAATAGCACAAGAGGCCGATATCGGATACCCGAAAGACCGAATAAGCGGCTTCCCATATATACTGACCAGCGACTTTATGATTACGACGAGCTCCGGGCATTTAATCAGAACAATAAAAATGTCAGATGAGCTTCAAAATATTCGTACAATTGAAAAATTAGAAATTGAACGCAGATATTGGAAATTGCGGGGGATCGATTGGAAGGTCGTTACGGAAAAAGAAATACCAGTCCAGAAAGCTAAAAACATAGAGTGGATATACACATCAAGACCGCCAGATGTTGATCATCATTTGTTAAAAGGTGCGATACAAGAAATGTTACGTCTCTATGATTCGACCACCATTCCAGTTGCACGGATAACGTCGTTATTGGAGAAAAAGTATTCACTTCCCATTGGGGCAGGGTTGAGTATTTACAAACATCTATTGGCAACACGCCGCATTGTAGTTAATATGGACTCCAAGATCCAACTATCCTGTAGTCGTGGGCCTGAGTGTTTCAGAGGTATCGCTGTATGATAGCCAATATCAGTGTGAATGATTTACTGGAAGAAAACGAATCTCAAAGAATTTACCGCATTCTATGGATTTCCGAAAAACAGTTTGCATACTGGATTGACATTGAGGCAAAAAGAGGTTTACCTATGCCAATTCAGCTTAGCAATATAAATGATGACTCATACAAAGGAGTTGATAGCGACCCACTTTCCCAACTCATACCGGAGGACACAATTTCAGAAAGAGACAGACATTTTCGAGATCAAGTATGGGAAAGGGTTAAGGGGTTATTGGCTCCGGTTAATGAACCTGCAATCTACGACAGAAAGAGTAGAGGGGTTCTTTTGCAGGAAACCGCAATTCAGAGCGGTCTCAGCCAGCAAACGCTGTACAAGTACATACGCAGATACTGGCAAAGAGGTAAAAACAAAAACGCATTTCTTCCCGATTATCAAAACTGTGGAGCAAGGGGCAAAGAACGGACATTTGGCGAGAAAAAATCTGGTAGACCGGGGGGGAATAATTGCGCTTACAGGAATGTGGATGCACAAACAAAAAGGATATTTGAAGCGGTGGTAAAAAAGTATTACCACACAAGAAACGAACTTAGCTTTACAGCGGTATATGAACTGATGATCCGGGATTATTACACCCAAAAAAGCAACAACGGGTTACAATTACAGCCAATAGGCCAGATTCCGACCCTTGGGCAGTTTAAATATTGGTACACAAAGCAGGAAAACAAAAATCACACAGTTATGAAACGTAAAGGGGAGTCAAATTTCAGCCTAAATTACCGGGCAATCACCGGCAAATCAGATTATGGTCTAATGGGGCCCGGCGCCAAATATCAAATTGACGCCACGGTGGGCGACATCTACCTGGTATCCCAGTTTAACCGCGCCGACATTATCGGCCGACCAATTTTGTATTTTGTGATTGATGCGTTCAGCCGCATGGTCACCGGAATGTATGTAGGTCTGGAAGGCCCATCTTGGGCGGGCGCCATGATGGCGCTGGCAAATGCAGCCTCCGATAAGGTGAAATTCTGTGCGGAATATGGAATTGAAATTACTGAATCCGACTGGCCCTGTCGCCATATTCCGGAAGCGATCTTGGGTGACCGGGGCGAAATGGAGAGCAAATCAGTAGAAACTTTAATTAATTCATTAGGGGTACGGGTGGAGAATGCTCCTCCTTATCGTGCAGATTTAAAGGGAATTGTCGAACAGTATTTTCATACAGTTAACACAACGGTCACAGCGTTTCTCCCCGGCCATGTCAAGCCGGACATGAGCCAGCGTGGCGGACGTGATTACCGTCTGGACGCCAAGTTGGATTTGCGGCAGTTCACCAAACTCATCATCCAATGCGTCCTTTACCACAACAACGAGCACTACATGGACAGCTTTGACCGGAGCGTAGATATGATTGCGGACGATGTGCAGCCCATTCCCCTCAAGCTGTGGGAATGGGGTATAGCTCATTGTTCGGGGTTGTTGCGCTCTTTCCCGGGGGATGTTGTCCGGCTCTGCCTCATGCCGACGAATACTGCCACCGTTACTGCAAAAGGAATCCGCTTTAAGGGAATCTACTATCTCTGCGACCTGGCGGTAAGGGAACAATGGCTGGAGCACGCCCGAGCAAGGGGCAGTTTCAAAATGGATATATCCTATGATCCACGGGACATGAGTCGGATTTACCTGAGAAATGTTGGCGACACTCCCTACGAGGTATGCCGTCTTGCCAACTGGCAGGAAAAATACAGCGGCAAATATTTGGATGAAATCATCTATCTGCACGAATCAGAAAAACTATCCAGAAAAGGCTATTCCGAAAAGAAGCTGGCCGCTCGCGTGAATCTCAGCGCTCAGATTGAGGAGATTGTATCCGAGGCGACGGAGCAGGCCCGTCAAACGCCAATGCCCAAATCAAAAAGTGAGCGGACGAAAAATATCCGAGCAAACAGAGCTGGTGAAAAAGAGGCGCTTCGCCGGGAAGAGTCATTTCAGCTTCCAGATTTCGGTGCTTCACCAATCGAAGTGATCCCAGAACCACAATCCGGCGATGAGTCCGATTTACCATACCTTTCCCTGATTCGAAAGAAAGCAAAGGAACGACAGAATGATTGAGCACACAACTGAGATTACAACAGCGCGGTATTCCCCACAGCTACTTGAAGAATACAAAGGGAATCCGCTGATAGAAGCACTGCCTCCCATTTGGTCGGCGGAGGAGGTGGTGGATCTTCTGACGGTGAGTTCCGAATATCATGAAGGTGAACGGAAATTTGATGCTGGATACCGTTTTCACTGTGTATGGCGCCTGTTCCGGTATTTCCAGCCGTTGGGGACTCATATCGACATTGAGCAGCGGATATCCCGCGCGATCCGTCAGGGATACCTCGGGAAAAATCCTCTTGGCTCTTCCTACGCTAGTCGGCTTGTGCAGGGATACCGGATGATCGGAGATCGTTCGGAGGATTTTCCTGCGTATTACACTGGAAAGTCCTCGGCGTTGGGCTTCACAATTATTGGCATGTCCGGCGTTGGCAAAACAACTGCGGTGGAACGCATCCTGTCCCTTTACCCGCAAACCATCCAACATAGCTCCTACAATGAAAAACCACTTTGCCTTACACAGTTATCCTGGATAAAGATTGACTGTCCCTTCGATGGATCCATTAAGGGTTTGTGTCTGCGCTTTTTCGATGAGGTCGACCGTGTTTTGGGTACAGACTACTTAAAAAAGTTCATGCGCGGGGTTCACACCATAGATGCCCTGCTACCCCGCATGACTCAAATCGCAAGCCTGCATGGTCTGGGGCTGCTGGTCATCGACGAAATTCAGCATCTCAGCACAGCAAAGAGTGGGGGCGCAGAAAAAATGCTGAACTTTTTCGTTACTCTGGTCAACACCATCGGCGTTCCGGTCATTCTCATTGGAACCACCAAGGCAATGCCGGTGCTGCAAGGCGAGTTTCGGCAGGCGCGCCGGGGCAGCGGCCAGGGTGACTTGCTTTGGGATCGAATGGAAAAGAACGCATTCTGGGATGTTTTACTGGAAACCATGTGGCAAAACCAGTGGACTAAACACCATGTTCCCCTGACCAGAGAGTTCAAGGATGTCATATATGATGAGAGCCAGGGGATCATAGATATCGCCGTAAAGCTGTATGCGATGGCGCAGATCAAGGCAATCGCAACTGGTGTGGAAACCTTTGACGCAGGAACGATCCGCGAGGTAGCGGCTGAAAAGCTCCGCCTTGTGAAACCCATGCTTGACGCCCTGCGCTCGGGTGACGCAAAAAAGCTGGCTCAATATGAAGACATCCGGCCAATTGATATTGATGATTACATTGCCGCCTATGCGACACGGCTGCCTCTGGATTTTTCTCCTTATTCCAAAGAGGCAAAGCTGAGTTTAGAGGAGCAGGCGATTCTCAAGCTTTTGGAAATGGATATCCCACCTGCGGTTGCGAAGAGGTCCGTGAAAAAGGCACTAGATCACGCCGATACTGGGCAGCCACTGTCTACTGTGGTAAAAAAGGCGTTTAAACTTGCCCTGGATCTGTCAGATAGCCCCAAGTATCTTAATACTCCAGTGCCGGATGATGATGATTTGCGGCAAACAGCCGGTGATGCCCCCTACCAAAATTTGAAAGCTGCGGGGGTTATTGCTGATAGCTCCGAGGATTTCTAATGGGAGGGTTTTCGTTTTTCCCCACACCCTATCCGGACGAGGTGCTGTACAGCGTTCTGTGCCGGTATCATGTAAGAAGCGGAAACCCCGGCTCCAATACCACTGTCAAGGAATTGTGGGATAGTAGGGGCGTTGCAAAATCACTTTACCTACCGGGAAATCTGGACAGAATTATCCGCAAGCTACCGCCCGATTCCGGCCTAACAGCCAAAACTCTCATTTGGGGCAATACGATGTATGCGTATGTATATCCTTCACTGCCAGGCTTAAACGCCCAAACCATTTATGAGATTATGTGTGGAGAAAATACAGGTTTTGCCGGCACATATAATAAAGCGGGACTGGTTGGCAGAAAACTTCCCACACCAGCGTATCTGCGGTACTGCCCATCTTGTATGAAGCAGGATGTTGCAACCTATGGTGAAGCATATTGGCACCGGCTTCACCAACTACCCGGTGTGCTGGTCTGCACGGAACATGGAGAGCCAATTCTTGATTCACCGATATATACTCATCTGATATTCAGAGAATTTTATCCGGCTTCCCCAGAGCTTTGTCATCTCCAAAAACAGAAATATGGCTATCCCTCGCATGTTTTTGATCGCTTGGCAACGCTTGCCGAGGATTCAGCGTGGCTGCTGAAAAACGGGGGTAGGTTGGGCGTGCGGGAACAGATGGTGGAAAAATATCAGACACTTTTGTATCTGAAAAACCTAAGGATGCGGAACACCGAATATGTAAAGCTGTATCGTGCGGTTGTAGAGTATTATGGAGAGGAATTTCTGAACTGTATCAACTCATTGGAAGCGGATGCTGCCACCAATTGGACAACAAGGATTTACAGAAATGACCAACATATCATTCAACCGGCTCACCATTTGCTGATGATGCGGTTTTTATGCGGTTCTCCTAATCGGTTTCTGGAGTCAGATGAAGAAATAAAACCGTTTGGTGATGCGCCCTGGCCCTGCCACAACCAGATATGCGACTTCTATTTGAAAGATTGCATCCAGCATATTGATATAAAATTTAAAAGCAGTAAATATAAGGCGATATTCACCTGCCCGCACTGCGGTTTCAGTTACCGTCGTGCGGATGCCATGCCAAAGGAACAGCAGTATCAGGGGCATGTCAGAATGGATTCATTCGGATGGCTTTGGGAACAGAAATTACTTGAAAGCTTGCAACGCAACCATTATTGCATCGACCGCACACGCAAAGAAATGAAATGCTCGGATACCGCTGTAAGGAAATATGCCTTGAAGCTTGGATTTATGGAGAAAGTGAGGATGCCGAAAAAGCGGATTTATCAGCCAAAGGGAACCAGAGTCGGCACCAAAACGGAATCAGGGGAATTTTATAGGCAACGATGGTTAAAGCTGATTTCTGATAATCCTGATATGACGCGCACCCAATTGTCTTTCAGCGATTTTAGGTCATATAAATGGCTCAGGGCGAACGATGTAGCGTGGTATGAGGCGAATACCCCCGCGCCACTCCGTAGAGGAAAAGATTGGCCGGCGCTCGATGAGGAATATTTGGGGCGTGTGCAAAAGGCAGTACAGCAAATCGCGACTCTCCAGGGTAGACCAAAATGGATTTGCAAATCTTCTGTTGCGAATGTGGCCGGTATTGGCAATCCCATATATGCCCGCCTCCAAAAGCTTCCCCGGACCTTGGCATTTCTGGAAGCGCATATTGAGGAGAAGGATGAATGGCGCAAACGTAAAATACGCTGGGCAATCCAGCATCTGAAAAAGGATGGCGAAAAACTGAGCGCACATAACATTCGGGAGAAATGCGGTATCTCGGTGCGGGTGTTTCCACGGCTCAGATATTATGTGGATGAACAAATCGCAGATAATAGTACAGATGAATAAAGATTTGGAGCAAGCGCTTTATACAGTCATTTATATTTACTATCAAAACACGATCAAGCAGTTATGCTTAATCGTGTTTTTGTACGCAATCATGGTGTTGTATTTGTTATATTCTCTTGTCCTTTAACAATTTCCAATAAAATTCCCCTAGTACAGTTAATTTACAGCTTTTTGATTCCATTGCCGCATGATACATGTGAGGCGCATCAACTGGGACTACTAGATTAACCCTATTATATTTTTGTAGCACAGCAAACTTTTCAGTATTCTCTTCAATGGGTTGACCACTCTCCGGTTCAAATGAGGGATCTAATTGAAATGCGAAGTTATCATCAAAGAGGTCTATCAATTTCCGTAAATCAGACAATGAAATTGGGGGTTGCACTTTGCGTAAACAAACAAAATTTTTCACGTTAGTTTTAAATATTGGTCTTTGTTTCCATGCACCGAGAGATTGATCAATATGCGCATAAACACTACCGGGAGATACCTCTCCTAATAAATTCCCCGCAGCCCCACTAAGAGCATCAACAAACAGTTTGGTAAAGGTGCTTCCATCGCCCTCATCCATAGACGCCTCTTCTTTGCGTGAAGCCGTTAAAATTGTAACTCCCTCGTTAATTAAAGCAACATCACTTTTTGTACTGATATTCCCCATTGCTCCAGAATGGCATGTATCCAATACAACAATACAATTTTTTGCTTTTGATTCATTAACGAATGTTAACAACTCATTCATTGGGAATCCATCGTCTCCAGTAGTGCAGTCAGATGCAATTAAGTAACCGCCGGTATTTTCTATGTATCCGTGTCCAGAAAAATAGAATAATGCAACCTCATTATCATCAGCAAACAATTCTCTTACATAGCTTTTGAGATCACTTCTAGTGATACGTGTTTTTTGGTCCATAGCTGTAATTAACTTAATGTCAAAATTCCTTGTGCCATCACTGTTCTGATCTAACACAGAATTAACGCCGTATGCATCAGGAACGCAACCACGTAAATTTAAGCTATTGTTGTCATAGTAATTTACACCAACTATTAACGCCTTACGCATATAATCACCTACTTATTTTTCCCTTGCTCCATCATTTCATCAATTTTTTCGGCTATTTTATCCCAATCCCATTTAATTACTCGACTTCTTGGCAATCCCTCAGGGAGGTTGCTACTTGAATCAGCTCCACCAACATAAACCCCAAATATAGGAACATCATTATCATTTGCCATTTTTATTTCTTTTTTTACACCTGTAGCACTAGCCATATATTTTCCAACCAACACTATTACCATGTTACATTTATTGATTTTATTTTTAATGATTTCTTCCCATTCTTTTTGGACAAGACTTGTTTTTGAAGACCAATCTTGAATCGAGAAAGGAGTCTTTGAATTCTTACTTTGGCCTACAAATAAATTTTTTTCTGTTTCATTGTGGTCAAAATCAAAACTAATGAATGCCCTTGGATCTGCCATAATATTTTCCTCCAATATCTCCAGCAACAAAAGGTGAATCAATTGCATGTCTTGTTGCTGGATTAGTGACAATAACAATCGATTTCGAAACAATCCGATGAATTATTACAAAAATATACATATATTATACCACATATTCCCTGACAATCAACCAATAAATTCACATGTGCGTAAAAGGGCGCCAATCAATGAGACATTGATTGGCGCCCTTTTGTATAGTGAAACCTCTAGTTGCCTTGGGATGATGAATATCTCACAATTTTATGATAGGAGAATGTGTATATGGCCAGAGATGCCCCATTAAATTTAAACAAATGTTGTGAAAAATCAAATGATATTTGAGGTTCCCAGTAATTCAACAACTTTATTTACTTTGTTATAATTTTATAAAAAATCTAAGGGCAATCATCATAAGCAAATAAAATAGTATTAAACATCTTTATTTTCTCACACCAACGATAAATAAAACGATTTTGATCTTTTTATTAAACAAC
>Ga0153952_1000943_pt1 | contig 10618 bp, 11 predicted proteins | sample TSNJ036MetaG_FD_104746 | JGI IMG/M metagenome (GOLD analysis project Ga0153952, IMG submission 104746) | Attine ant fungus gardens microbial communities from New Jersey, USA - TSNJ036 MetaG | ecosystem: Host-associated > Fungi > Mycelium > Unclassified | place: USA: New Jersey, Wharton State... | reverse complement strand
GTTGAACAGTATGTTATTCAATCATCTGTTCAGGATAGAGCAACCTGATTAAATCTAATCAGCTATCCTGACAATAACTGTGCTGCTGAATTCGGGAGCGGCACCATCCGGGTTCCTCAAGACGTCTTCCCGAATTATCTCACGCACCAATCCGGTGTAGGTCTCTGTGAACCGTATCTCAATTCTACCTTGCTTGCACAGGGAGCAAACAAGCCGTTCATCATGTTTGAGACTAACACGGCTTCTTGCGGTGGTTTCCCCGGCGTGTCCGATAGTTATGGCGCTGCATTATGGGCGATGGACTATGGACTCCAGATGGCATATTCAAATTTTTCAAATGCGCTTTTGCATTTTGGTGGGCAGAACACGTATTATAATCCTTTCACTCGTGTGTAGAATTTTTATCTCTGTATCACCCAATCTGACAACATTCTAGCGCCTCCTACCAATCAGTCAACTTTCCATCAATGGACAGCCGGTGCTATCTACTACTCCATTCTGGTCCTTGCTGAAGCTTTCGGTAAATCCAACACGTCTCAAGTCATGGACATGACAGGACCTGCTGGACTGAGCGAGTTTACTCCTGCTTACGCGATTTATGAGAACGGAGAACTTAGCAAGGCGGCATTGTTCAACTACGTAGATGACGTTCAAGGAACGCAGGGCAATGCTAATCTGACCGTTACTCTGTCACTTCCCAATGGTGGAGTACCTCAGACTGTTAAGGTTAAATATCTTGAAGCTCAGTCTGTTTCGAGCAAATTCAACATTACCTGGGCTGGTCAGGTCAGTGATCGCTAATGAAGTACAAATGTGATCTGTTAACGAGCTACTTGTTTCACAGACTTTGGGTAACAGGTTTGAGGTTGACGGTCTTCTCAGAGGAGACTTGAACGTCGCTGAAATTACGTGCGACATCACCAACAATGCCTGTACCATTCCCCTTCCATCTCCTGGCTTTGCGCTCGTATTCTTTGACGCCAACGACGAGCTGACTACACTCGGTCAGACGACGGAAACTTTTTCCACGTCTACTCATACAAAGACGGCGAATACGGCAACAGTTGATCCCGCTGTGCTTGCTACGTCTAATGGGCATTCTGGGAAGGATAGAAATGTGCTTGGGAGTACGAGTAAGGGAAGTGTTAGTGATTCTAGAAGAGTGAAAGGAGACATTTTTGGTGCATCTATCATTGGTGCCTTGCTTGTGGTGTCGATGATAACTTGTCCATTATAACCATGACCTAGTAACTTAGGTTTATAGGCTGGCACTGACAACTGACGCTGTTTTGTATTTGATTATTACTTTCGTTGTTCATTCTGACACTTTAAACGTAATCATCTTGGACTGCGTGTTACATTTATACAGATACTGATTTATACAGATAGTTAATTTGATATACTGAACGAAGTTAGTTACATTCGATATGCAAGACCATTTGTATTCACCCGCGAATGAATGATGCAACAGTACTCAGGAATCGTTCTGGTTCTTCGAAATGCGACATATGACTGGAATTCTGTTTCAAATTAGGACAAAATCTTACTTCTGAAACTCCACACTTACCGCAAACTGTACCCATTTGACATGAGGGATTAACTTGAAGAAGGGGTAGATGACACTGTCAGCGGCTTCATCATGTGCGCCATTCAAGAGGAGAGTCGGCACAGAGATTTTTCCAGCTTCATCAAGCATTGACCAGGTCTTCATTGAACCGGTTATGAAGAATTCATTCGGTCCATTCCTATGTGCGCATGGCATGTCAATCGATCGACAAGAATGAGAGGTACCACTAACATCGTGAAGTAAACTGTAGGGTCCTTCTCCAACTCTGAAAAACTCTGTTGCAACAGTTCTGGCATAGGGGATATTCTACACAGATGATGAGAGTAATAGACATTGACAGCATCTTGATATTCCTTGCTATCTGTCGTTCCCTCCTTCTCGCAACGATCGAGGACTTCCTGAACATCTTGGGGTAATTTCCTGCGATGCACCATCTGGGCTTCGATCCAGTCAGCCATTGTAGCAGGGGAGGACATGATGATGAGGTGCTCCAGCCCGCCGGGTTGTCTAGATGCATGACGCGAGCCCAACATGCCACCCCATGAATGTCCTAATAGGTCATAGCTATCGTAGATATTGAGATGTTGTAAAAGAGCCTTCAACTCATCGAGGAAGAGTTGTTCCGTCCAAAATTCGGTATCGCCCATTTTATCGGGCAAGTGCGTGGAACGACCACCACCGATCTGGTCGTAGAAGACAACTGGGATGTGGTAACGGGAGGAGAGAGAGGAAAGGGGAAAGAGGTAATCGGAGGATACACCTGGTCCGCCATGGAGAAAAACTAGAGGGCGAGCGTCGGACTTGAGATTGCCTGTGATCCTATACCAGGTTTGACATTCTGGGCCTTCATTTGGTAGTGTCCAGTTCATCTTTCCTTCGATTGTAGGTGTCAAATCTGACATGTTGGCCCCAAATGATAAGGAATGAGATCAGTGGTGAGACGATGCGGACGAATCACGAAGACTGATGGGGAAGCTGGGTGTTACGAAAGCCTCAAGATAGGAAATCAAGATATATTGAAGACCAAATTATTCTATACACGTCATGCCCGGAGTGATGCATCGGAATTCGAGCAATGGGATTTTCCACTTCCCCTTATCGCCAATAGGTTGATTCGCATAAATTTGGCTTGATCAATTTCCTTCACAGGACTTCAAAGGAATCACTAGCTTTGTACATGTACTTAACATCATTTTCGAGACACGTAGGACGAAGCAGGAATCAAGACTAGTACAGTTCTACCAGTGCAAGTTACGAGATTGAATATATCAACCACTTCGGTGATAATTGTAGATCAATAGCTTATCAATTCACACTACTATGTCAGACAGCAGGAAACGCAGATATTTGATCTTCTGGTGCATGAATACACTCCAGACCTAAGGATTCTGTCCAAAGCTTCTGCGGGGGCATAGAATCGACTACAAGGGTATGGTCTGTGAGGGGCAAGCTTGTCCAGTGAAATCGTACTTTAGATATGGATCAGTAGGTTCTACTGGAGTTCATAGTTTCTTGCATGTCAACTCCGATCAAGCAGGTAATCGGCTTCAGGTGCCGCAACTTGATATGCATTGGCCACCACTCTGAGCAGGACCAGCGTTGAGCAAGGACTTGAAATCCAAGTCATTGATGAATTCACCTTTGCACAGATTGCTTCCTCTATACAACCCTACAAAGTCATGGGGAAGATTCTGGCCCTTCTGAGCAAGAGAGGATGACGAGTGTCACGAGGGTTCAGGGAGACTTCATGAGAACAAGATATTGATCGCTTTAAGCAGGTCATTTGCGTTTTGTGTTTTGTGAGCCACTAAGCAAAAATGACCTACACCCAACAAATTTGAGAAAGGCGTCCCTACAATAACGGTCCTCACACCAGGACTGACATGAACTTGATCACCAAGAACAGTGTATCTGATTTTGGCCTAAGATCTCAGACTTGCGTGAATGATAAGATGATTGTTCTGCCCACCGAGAGAATGCAAGAGAATACGTTACAGACAGAAAATAGGCAGGTTAAAAGAGCAAGTTTGAGCTCAATCATCCCGCTGTTGGAGTTGCTTATTGTGGTCAGCCACAGATATGAAAGCTAAACGCACCAGGTATAACTTGCACTTATCAAAAGCTATAAATATCGAATGAATATCGAATGAACGATATTCTGAGAGTTCGGGGAAACAGCAGAATTTGATGCAAGTGAATCACTGTATTAGTGGACAGGCGAAGCCAATTATACTTTTTGTTTCATATTGATCCATCCATCTGTGCAAAACCACAAAAATACTGGATGAATTCTTGTCACTGTTGTATAGCCATTCCATCAGAGGTTCACAGTCACGACTCACAAAGTTATCGTGAAGTTTTTCAATAGCCACCTTCGGTCAGAAAAGTTTGGCATCGGGGAAGTGGATCAAGTGACAAGGGCATGGGTTTATTTAGGTGAAGTTTCGTTGAAAACCTGAGAGCGAATTTGCCGGCCCTAAATTCCATGTGATACGAATCAAAACTCGCCTTCCTGACGACTACGACAATCCTCAACGAGTAGGGATTCAGGATTCTGTTTGTGAGTCTTGTTCTTGTGATTTCGTCGAATGAAGAAATCATCTTCTCAGTTATCCCTGTCTTAATCATTCTACGATGACCATGTCGATATTCATCATATCTCTGACCTTTTTCGGGTTCTGCTTTGGCATTTTACTGATTCATTTCCTCAGGCTCACTGCTTGCTAATGCTATTTACATATGTCCGGTGGATGTGGGCACACTATGCATAGTTCTTTACAATATGTATGCCGGCCCCAGTGAGCATAGTTTACTCAAAAACTTGGCCATTGTAAACATATATTTGTCCCTTCGATTAGATAGCTTCATACCCGCTTTCCAACTACTGACTTCTGATTCAAAGTATAGATCCTCCTTATCTTTGTACTGTAGTCTGATTGTAGCAGAATGTAAATGCTGATTACGTCCTATCATTGACGACAGACCACTGGTAAGCCATTCCAAAGGGGGACCTGCAGATGAGTCCCCTATAGCACCACTCAGTCTGGTGCAATGACCATATGTCGATACCCTTTGTTTCTTTTTCTGACTACCGCCATAAAATCACCTTGAAGCATGCTGTTACCCCACCTATCTACTAGCAAATTCTCCATATCTCCCTCCTTTGGCCACATGCCTTCTGTAGGTATGCTCGATGTTGCGTCCTGTTTAAGTTTTCTCCTTAGCATTATTTTCCTGTTGTGGGATAGAAGACAACGTGACTCCAAAAAAATGCGATCAGCAATCATGACAAATCTAAATGCAAATCAGATAAAGTGTCCTTGTCTTTTCACCTGAAACTCAAGATGGCTCCCATTGGTACTCTCTTCACACATCCCGCACAGGCGCAGGGCAAAATAGTATATATTTCATTTTGTAAATTACAAATGATGTCTGATTTCATCCTGTTTCTGCGTTATGGTTAGATTCGTGCGGTCGCTGCTCGAGGTGGTGCTGAGCTCACACTCCCTCCTTTTGAGTTCGGTGTAACAAATAAATCCCCTGAATTCCTTTCCAAGTTCCCCCTTGGCAAGATTTCTGCATTTGAGGGTTCTGACGGCTTCAAGCTCTCGGAGGGCGATGCTATCTGCCGCTATGGTGAGTTATCAGAAATTTTCACGTTATCTTATCGATATCACTGACTGTCTATCTTGATGACAAACAGTTGCTGCCCTTGTCCCAAATGGTAACTTCTACGGCGAGAGTCTCCAAGATGCTGCCCTCGTCAACCAATGGACGCATAGAGCAGAAACCGAGTTTGATGCCTATCTTGGGTGGCTGTATTATATCTGTAGTGGTATCTATCCCTATAACAAGGCCGTGAGTCTCTTCCGTAGCCCCAATGAACTTGAATTAACAGCCGATCTCCTTAGTTGGAAACCGCTTTGTACGATAGAATGGAGCGTACGCTTGATATCATGAATGAACACCTGAAAACTCGTACCTTTTTCGTCACAGAGCGTATCACTCTCGCTGATATCTCGGTTGCTACTGTCACCCAAAAGGCTTGCGGCATGGTCATGGACGCCAAGCGCCGCGAAAAATACTCTAACCTCATTCGCCATATGGAGACTGTAATCAACCAGCCTGACCTGAAGTCGATCTATGGTGAAACTCAATACACAGAGAAGCAGATGACCTTTGTTCCTCCCCCGAAAGAGAAGAAGGAGAAGGCTCCGGCCCAGCCTAAGGCTGAGAAGAAACCAAAAAAGGAGGCAGAGGCCGATGATGAGGAAGAACCTGACGTTCCTCCTGAGCCCAAACAGAAGAATCCTTTGGACGACTTGCCCAAGTCCACCTTTAATCTTGAGGATTGGAAGAGGGCCTACTCCAACAAGGAGACTCGTGGACCTGACGGTGCCCTTGAGTGGTTCTATGACAAGTGCGGTGTTGCAGCTACGTCTTATCGTAGACTAACGATGTCCATAGTTACGACGCCTCTGGATTCTCCATCTGGAAGGTGGACTTCAAATATAACGACGAGCTTACCCAAGTTTTCATGTCTTCCAACCAGATTGGTGGCCTCTTCAACCGTCTCGAGGCGTCCCGTAAATACCTCTTTGGGTCCGTCGGTGTACTTGGCACCGCAAACAATAGCATCATCACTGGTGTTTTAATCCTCCGTGGTCAGGAAGTCGAGCCCGTTGTGAGCGTTGCTCCTGATTGGGAGAGTTATGACTATAAAAAATTGGACCTTTCGAATGATGACGATAAAAAATACTTTGAGGGTTCCCTTTCTTGGGACTTGGAGGTTGATGACAAGAAGTGGGCTGATGGCAAGAACGTGGGTACTATATATGTCTCTGACTTCATGTGGCTGATCACTTTGGATTAGTTCAAGTAGACTTGGATAGATTGACGATGATGTTTTATGATTTATATTTCTTTTGCTCTCACATTGTCCCGCATCTTGAATGATGGTTGTTGAGTTTCAGAGACTTGGGCTCGGTTTGCAACGTCCGAACTACAAATCTTGAGTATGAGTCGTATTCAAACACTGCTTGGCCAACTTTCAACAACGATTGTTTTCATTATCAATGTGATAACGAGATGGATCTACTCGTGCTCTTGCAGATGCCACTATCTCCAACATCTTACATTGTATATGCATTATAAAAGCAATTTCTGGACTCTTATCAGACTTCAACTGCTAAGATGAAACATAGAAGTCTGTTTAAAGAAAGTGATGGTCATACCAAGATACCAGTATTGTCTCAAATGTACAGAGAATATCTAGAACATCTTGTCTAATTAATTAAATGGCTGTTCTGGAACCTCAACTATTTATCCACTCATTAACTCAATCCTTATCTGACCAATCAGCTCACTAGCCTTATCATTCCTTAACTCAACAGAACATCTGTATGGTTTTGGATGGCTACTAACGATGTCATCACCTCATACCATAGGAAGAATACAGGACCCTCGAACCTTGTCAAACCTGAATCCATCCCGACTTCGGGCTTTATCTCCTGTCCATCCTTGCCCTTGATCTTTTTGATGTTGAATAAACTGAGGATGGTAGCCATTGCTAACCACAGGTTGACATCTGCGAGGTGTCTGCCAGGACAAATTCTGATTTGAGACATTAACATTAACATTCATCATCTAGGTCAAATTGAGAAGGAAGCACCCTCACCTTCGTCCAAAGCCGAATTGCGCCGATGGCCGCGGTTCCTCTTGACCACCCATTGATTTGGGAAGGTAGCGATATGGGTTGAAAGAATATGGGTCATGATAGACCGCTTCATTCATAGATATACCACTGAGAAAATCAATATTTCAGGTATTTCAGCACAAATCCTTGACTCATGGTTTGATAGCTCACCGTATGTTCGCAAATACTAGGGATCCTTCAGGGATGAGCATCCCCTTATAATCGTCCTCTTGCATCGCACGGTGTGGGATTCCTGAGAAGATACATCTTATTAGAACAGCCCGCGCTTCTCAAGTCAATGAAACCTGCCAAGTGGAACTGGATTCAACCATCTGCATTGACGATTGAGTATTAGAGTCATTTGCAAATCAAGTGACATTACCGGTATGTTTCTTGCAGTATGCACTCTACGAACGGTAATTCATCTCGATCTTCTATTTCTGGTAGGCGTGAACCACCCAAATAAGCATCGATTTCTTCATGAGCACGGAGCTGATATTCAGGGTATAAAGTCATTGCGAGCATGAAAATGGAGATGGAAGACCAAGTCTAGAGTTTATCAATCGGATGTTTTCGCGCTGCCAGACGTTTGTGGCTTACAGAGTCTGTGCCTGCGCCGTAAATCCCGGCTGCTGCGCCTTTAATGTCTTCGAGCTCTTCTTGTGTCTCATTATCTTCCTTGTGCAAGCACTCAAGGTGGTAAGAAAGGAAAGAAGGTTTCGCTGTGCCCTCGGCCTATGAAAGTTGATGAATCAATCCAGATCTTGCCTGTGATAAGAGTACGTGCTTCACCATCTGCTTTTGGACTTGGCTGAATGGGTAGTCATGCAACCGTCGAATGTAATAATTGAACCCTCGTGCCTTCGACGCATAGGAGGTTCCTAGGAACCAAGATGGCAGGTACTGAACTATGTCGATGATTCATGAATTTCGTTGATAGTGACCTTTGAAAAGAGAGACCTACGGATAGGAAATAGATCGACAAGTGTGCCGCCTGGAGGTCCGCAGTGCGTTATCGCGTAACTACTGTCTGCTGTAATCTGGACATATGGGTCGGCGTCTGACAGGATCTCATGTCCATATGCAATATACAAGACGATTGAGGTTGCGAAACTGCCAAGCACACATGTCAGTTCTCCATACCTCGACACCCTAGCCACTTACCGGCGGATCACTGTTTCCCTTTCATCCGGATTATTATCGAGAAGGTTGAGCGCAAGTCGACGCGTTTCACGAAGTTGTATCGACCGATATTGCACGATACTCTGGCGAGAAAGATACTGTTCGTAAAGACGTCTATGTTTTCGAAATGTTTTTTCATAGCCGGTGAATGCGAGATTCGGGTTCCAACCCATCCTGTTATGTTGGGGGGTATCATATCAGCATCAAACTGTAAACCACTGAGGGACGATTATCGATCTTATGGTGCGTACAATTTGAAAATGGGAAAACCCGGACGGTCACTATAGTTCCAACTTCGTTTTTCCATCAGGTCCGTGGCTGCTTCAACACTATTGAGGATGATCATCTTGCGATTTAATACTCGCAGGAGCATGACGTCTCCTGTAAAACATACTCAGCTACCTAGCATTCACAAACTAAAATTCAACTATACATACCATATTGCCTCGACCATTCTGCAAATCTATCCTCCGGATTCTCTGGAGGAATATATCGCATATGGCCGATCATTGGATCGGCAGGAGGCCCTGGAGGGAGAGGTAACCTTGATTTATAAACGCGCTGCCTTAACCAAAGAAGGGCAATCCAGATGACAGCAATAAACCACGAAAGAGCTCCCATATTGAAAACTGCAACAGTGAAGAGTGGGGTGGAGATAGGCATCAGTCCCAAGCAAGTTTTATAACTCTTAAAAAAACACATGTGCCGTATTTCCTCCGATCAAATCCGTTGAACGTAAAATTGACCCAGTAATATGTGTCTACCCTGGTTTTGGAACCATTCAGAAAAACTTTGAGAATTGCTGCCGCTCTCCGAGTTTTAGGGCGATGCTAAAACGTAGTTGGCGTCCGCGTTGACAGAAACACGGGAATTTGACGATCGGCAACCGGATAGCATGTTCTTTTATCCGGAAGTATCAATGAAATCGATAGTTGATTTTCAAATTGATGTGGTGACGAGATTGATGACATCATATCAGAAAAGAGACATTGTATTTGGAATGCAGTCGACTCTGTATTCAGTTGTTTTGTAGGTGTCGCTCATAACCCGTATTCTCCTCTCAGCTACTATAGGCTATTAGCGTGTAACTGTGCAAGGTGTTGAGTTAGGGACGAGCAACGTAATATGGGTAAGAACTCGTTGCAAGTGTGTATCTAAACTATTTATTCTACACAAAACAATAAAACATGAAACAATAAGAGTGAGACAGTTCAAGACATGATTTTAGTATAGCGTTCGATATTCCAACAAAAGGCTGTGATCATAAACCTGTGTGTCGCGAATTCTGATAATCAATTCATTACGGGTATTTTGAACTGTCAAACACTTGGAACACTTGATATAGTCGGAGATAGGTCGGAGCTATTAATATCATAGTTCGTGACATCATGATCATGTGACTACTAACACAGTACCGTGACACTAACTCACACGGACAAGCAATAGTAATCAGATAATACCAGACCTGGCAGTATCAAAAATCGGATCTATTCAACCATTCCAAGTCGGTCCAAACTCCACTTCACACCAGCCGTCACAAGAGCCGCTACAAAGAACATCAAATCAAACAAGGAACTAAACAGCTCCCATGGCGGTATCAGATTAAACAAATTCGCAGACACGTCTCGCATCACTCCCACATTGGCATCATCTACTGAGATATCACGTTGTGCCAATGGAGGTGGGAACGAAGAACGCAGCTGTACGACTGTCGAGAGGAGGTATATACCCTAATACAAGGAAGGGCTTGAGACGATGAGATTAATAGCGGAAGCGTGATGAGACGAACCATGAGATAGGAGAGAACGAGAATAATCAGACACGTTCCAAGTGTTTTCGAAGTGACTTTCAAAGCCTACAACGAATGTCAATGTCAATGTCAATCCTTAGGTGGCTGACTTGCTCGGTTGACACCACGCATGACAAGCCCTATACTCGACAATACAATCAACCCAACGAGCAAGAGGGAAACGTGCCGGGCAAGGGACGAGATTGACTCTGGCGTTAACTTGAGCCCAGGTATTACTTTCGATTCCCTCGCTTCTTCTGCTCCATCCACGTTTATATCACCGCCTGTTGCTGGACCAGATAACGTGGAAGAAGGTATCAATAGCCAGATCAAAACGCTTGTCACAATATCTGGGTACGTCTGGCTCTGCATTTCGCGGGATCTC
>Ga0153952_1000937_pt1 | contig 10655 bp, 12 predicted proteins | sample TSNJ036MetaG_FD_104746 | JGI IMG/M metagenome (GOLD analysis project Ga0153952, IMG submission 104746) | Attine ant fungus gardens microbial communities from New Jersey, USA - TSNJ036 MetaG | ecosystem: Host-associated > Fungi > Mycelium > Unclassified | place: USA: New Jersey, Wharton State... | reverse complement strand
TTTACGAATTCTTCAACCAATATGGAAATTACCTTTCTATAGATGGTTCCGGTAAGCTCGTGATCGGTCCCGCAAAAGGCGAAGCGCTCTCCAGCACATCCTATTTTGAGTTCGAGAAGGTACTCTCTGTGGGGGAGAATGCCGGTAGCTTTGCTGAGGACCATGATACGGTCGTTGCGTTTTTAGGCTCCGATTCCTTTGTAAATGCCAGCGAGACTACAGACAGGAAGAACCTCGATATGGGATCGGAACAAATGGAGTTGATCAGCAAGCTCTCCGAGTCATTCGAAAAAGTGATAGTCGTCCTCAATACAAATCTTCCCCTTGGTGTGGAAGCAATTCAAAACAATCCGAATGTCGATGCAGTTCTGCTGACCGCCTATGGTGGTCAATATGAATCCTATGCGCTTGCGCAGGCGCTTTATGGAGAAATTAATCCATCCGGTAAACTGACAACTAGCTGGTTGAAGGATTTATCCACATTACCTGTGTTGCGGGACCGGCAGGGAATTGATGAGCAATATACCGTGTATATGAAGAATGCCGACGCTTCACACCTCGGCCTTACCTATCAGTACAATGATCCTGACGATCTGATTTATGAATTCGGTTATGGTCTTTCCTACACAACGTTTCAATATACGGATATAACCATTGAGCCCCAATCGCAAGCCGCAGATGATATCCGGGTTGCTGTAACAGTCACAAATACAGGTAACAGGGCCGGCAGAGAGGTTTTGCAAGTATATATGTACTCCAAGGATTCCCGATATGGCGAACATGTTCCCAAAAAGCAGTTGGTTGCGTTTATAAAGACATCGTTGCTGGAGGCCGGAGCATCGGAACAACTGACTATCGCTATTTCTCCCGACAGTTACCGAAAATGGGATGTAACAACACAGATGTACTTTGTTGAGGCGGGCCTTTACACCATCATGCTGGGTAACTCGTCGGAAAAGATTTTCCATTCGGAAGATATTATTGTACTGGGGAATGAACTCGGGACGCTGGATATTCGACAGGCCCGCAATGTATGGGATTCATGCTATGCAAGTGCCGGCGTCACCGGGTTTGAGGTCAGCAAGAGGCGTACGGCGGATTTTGAACAAGGGCTGATTGGGATTCTGTCTGAACAGCCAGATTCATACGCAATACTACCAAAAGTAGATTTATCGGGCATCACCAGAATTTCAATTTCCGTTGCCGGCATAGAAGACAGCAATACTATCGACGTATACAGTGGGAGTATGGATGGACCGCCTTTGTTAAGCGTCACTTTCAATGGTTCACAACCAGTTTCCTATTACTTGGATGCGGCGCAGGAGATATTGGTTCAAGAGCCTGGTTATGACACAGTATCCGGAGATATTGCCTACTCTGTCGAAGCTATACAGGACCTCTACCTGGTGTTCCGGCAATCTGGAATACGGGTGGATACCCTGGTGGGTGAATGATTTTTCTGCAACAATAAAAACAGGACGACAATAGGCAAAACTCCTATGATAGCGGCGGCGGCCATCCGCCTCGTCATTGCGGGCTTGACCCGCAACCCCCTCTCTACATAGCTGTCAGCGGCAACTTGGTAAAAAGAGTTTGGGAACATAAAATGGCTATAAAAAAGGAAGTTTTGCTTGCCAATGCACGTAATGACGGAAGAGGATGGGGGATTGTGGGTCGAGCCCGCAATGACGGAAGGGTAACGTATGCAGGCGTCATGCGGGCGGCAAGAATGCCGCCCCTACACCGGTTTATCCGGGTTAGGTTAGGGTGTTAACAGAGTCTTATTTGGTATTTGTTATGCATATATAACGATACTTCATATATAGCGATACTTCCTTGAGGAAGGCTTGAAAATAGGGTATAATACAAATGAAAGGGTGTGTGTCCATGCGGATTTATTTGGACAACTGCTGCCTCAATCGGCCGTATGATGATTTGCGTGACGACGCGGTACGGATGGAGGCCGAGGCGGTCATTGCGATTATTGACAGGTGCGAAAAAGGCGTGTGGGAGAAAAGCAAAGAACCCTTTAGTATGGTTGACGGAGGTGCTGTATGATGAACGCTAATCTTAATACAATACGCGAAGAAGGTTTTCGCATTTTGGTGAACGGCTTAGGTACGGCGGGGACTGTGAATTTCCTGAGGCAATTTGAAAGCGGGAGCGGCAATTACACTGAGGAACGCGAAAAACTGTTGGACGGAGTTACGATTGACGAAATCGCCGCCCGGATTCAAAAACGAAAAGAGCGGAACGGTGGCAGTCGGCATTGACGAGATTGCGGTGTATGTTCCCGACAAGTCAAATACCCGCGTGGTGGTATACCAGCTCCAGCACGGCGGCACCGGGTCGGCCGAATGGTGGGACAGCGTCAAATAGAAGGTGATATTTTCATATTCCCTCTCGTCCTATAATCACCTGATCGCCGCGCCCAACTTCGACGACGACACGGTGATCCTCACCTTCAAAATCCGCGAGTTCAAATACAGCAGCTGTTTCCGGATGATACACTGACTACAGAATAACAAAGGCATAACGAAGCCCGGCAGGACTTGGAGAAATCCAAGCCTGCCGGGCTTCATTTTTTTGCGGATATCTTATTCGGGTATATAGCCAAGCTCCCTAGAAAGCCGGGCAGCCGTTTCCAACAGCTCGCGAATAAAGGCTTCCTTAGAGTTTTGCATGCGGTAAGTGGGGCCGGATATACTGATCGCGGCGACGCATTTTTGGCTGATATCATACACCGGCGCGGCGTAGCAGGTCAGGCCGATCTCGCTTTCCTCATTGTCTTCCGCATAGCCTCGCTCGCGTATTTCCCGGATCTTTTCCAAAAGCTCCTCAGCGTTTTTGACGGTGTTTTCCGTGTAGGCCTTAAAATCATACCGGTAAGTCGCGCGCAACAATTCGGATTCAGGCAGTTGAGAAAGCAGCATTTTCCCGGTGGCGGTACAGTAGGCATCTATGCTGAAGCCAACAGCCGAGCCCATTTGAAGAGCGGAGTTAGCAGATTCTTTATAAAGAAAAGTGCTTTTTCCGTCCGTTCCAAAAACGGCCAGATGCACTGCCATATTGCAAAAATCTCTAAGCTCCTGAAGATGGGGACGGGCTGTCATGGTCAGGTTCTGTCTGTTGATGACCAAGGCGCCGTACTGGGCAAATTTAATAGAAAGCTCATACTTCGCTTCGCTTGTCTTTCTTACGTATCCGCACGCTTCCAAGGTGTATAGAATGCGGAAAACACTTGTCTTACCCATGCCAAGCTCTTTATGAATATCCGCGACCCCTAGTCTCTCATGCTTGCTGAGCAAATCCATAATCTGCATCGCGTGAGAAACGGAACTCAAAATATAGGGATCTTGTTTCATATATGATTGCTCCTTTCTTTGTTATGTCTTGGATGCTGTCATTAAGTATTCTTATTGTATCATAAATTTTTCGTTATTAAAAGTATTAAAATTCTTTATAAGAAACAAAGTGTCTTTTATGAGAAACGAGACTTCATCTATAAAAGAGCGGCATAGAATGAATAATGTCATAATTTATATAATTATGACAGAAATGGAATAGTATTTATACAAATCGAACAAAACAAAAACATAATATTTATGTACTATTGTGTCTTGAAGTGAGATAAGGAATAGGTTACACTAATAAATATAGAAACTGTGTTTCTCATATAGAAACAGAAGGAGGATGATTAGAGTTATATGATTGTTGTAATTGTTGGAGCCGGAGCCATGGGCTGCCGCTTTGGCGGCGCGCTGCACAAGGCCGGCGCGGAAGTATGGCTTTACGATGTATCTGAGTTGCATGTTAACAGTATAAAAGAAAGGGGGTTGATTGTTCACGACGGTGAGGGCGTGGAACGATTACCGCTCAATGCCACAACCGATATTGCCAGCGTACCTCCGCCCGATCTGGCAGTGATTTTTACCAAAGCGATCCACACCAAAAGCGCGCTGGAGCAAGCGGTCCGTTGCTTTACCCCAGATACGGCCGTCCTGACAATGCAGAACGGTCTGGGAAATATTGAGCTTATTTCCCAATTCGCACCGCGGGAAAATATCATTGCCGGTATTACCAACTATGCCAGCGATATGCTGGGTCCGGGTGAAATTGAAGCCAAAGGATCGGGCATAAGCAAGGTGATGCCTTTATCAGGCAAAACGGCTCCGATGGCGTCCGGCTTTGTTGGTATGCTGAATTCTGTAGGATGCCACGCGGAGCTGACGGACAATATTATGAAAGACATTTGGGAAAAGGTGGCCTTCAACGCGGCTTTGAATACCATTACGGCAATTACCGGCCTGACGGTAGGCGGCGTTGGCAGTACTGAGGAGGGCTTCCGGCTGGCTAAAGCCGTTTCCTCTGATGTAATCCGGGTAGCCCACGCAGAAGGTGTGGAGGCTGATGGCAGCCATGTTCACGAGGTTATCGAAAGCGTATTTGATCCGGAAATGTCAGGCGATCATAAAACCTCTATGCTTCAAGATGTGGCGGCTAAACGCCGCACTGAGGCAGACGCCATTTGCGGCGTTGTTTTGGAAAAAGCGTTTAACCATGAACTAGAGGTACGTTATCTGGAGACGGTTTACCTGCTGATTAAGATGATAGAACACAATTATCTGAAAAATCCAGGGAACTGAGAAAAAGTAGATTCTCTAATTAAAGGAGGTCAATATGAAAAAGCTAATTTCCTTGATGATCACGTTCATGTTGCTGGTAGGCGTCATGGCGGGATGCGGCGCGTCCGAAGTCACTACAGGATCTCAGGCGTCAGCGGATCCCGCGGCGTCTTCTCCGGCGTCTGACGGCGAAGAAACCGCTCCGGCTGCGTCAGGCGGCAGCGTTACATATAAGCTGGGCCACATGGCTCCCTTGGACAACAATTACAATTTGTTTGCCGAACGCTTTAAATCGCTGGTGGAAGAAAAAACCGACGGCCGAATCAAAATCGAAATCTATCCCCAGGCGCAGCTTGGCTACGACCGGGATTTGCTGGAGTCTATGCAGTTTGGCGGCAACGTGGACTTTGCCGTTAACACCTCCTCTCCAATTACTAATTTCGCGCCTCTGCTGAGTGTGCTGGATTTGCCGTATCTGTTGCAGGATTGGGATCATATAGAAAGCTTTATCCAATCAGACATCGCTGCCAAGCTGTTGTCAGAATGCGAGGAAGCCGGCCTGATGGGCTTGTCCATTATGGGCAGGGGCTTCAGAAGCGCCTCCAACAATAAGCATCCTATCAACACCCTGGACGACATCAAGGGCGTTAAGCTGCGCGTTGTAGAAAGCGCCGCCTTTGTCAAAACCTTTGAGGATTTTGGCGCGATTACTTCCGCAATGAGCTTTGGGGAGGTATTTACCGCCTTGCAGCAGGGCGCAATCGACGGACAGGAGAATCCGCCTGAAACTATTTATGCAGAGCGGGTCTATGAGGTGCAAAAATATTTATCCTTAACGCAGCATATTGCCGGCTGGGCATGTCTGATGTCCTCTAAGTCCACCTGGGACGCTATCCCTCCAGAAGACCAGGTATTGATCCGGGAGTGCGCCATAGAGGCTGCTATAGCCGAAACCAAGGTTAACCGGGAATCGGAGGCGGGATTTATCGAAAAGCTGAAGGAAGAGGGCATGGAGGTCAACGATTTGGACAGGACGCCCTTTATAGAGGTTGCTACCAGCGCGTACAAGTGGTTTGAATCCACTTATAAAAGCGAGGGCATGGAGTATGTGAACGCGATCAGAGCGTTGAAGCCGTGATAAAACGGGTCGCATCAGGCGGGACAAAAGCCCTGCTTTAGTCCCGCCGCGTCCGTTTTAAAAAGGAGGGTTTATATGCGGCAAATTGTTGACAAAATCGTCAATGCACTTACTAAAGCTACGGCGGCCCTGTTGAATGTCCTGATTGTGATTATGGTGATCGCGATGTTTACGCAGGTGGTCTCCCGCTGGCTGAACTTCAGCGTGTCCTGGACCGAGGAAACGACCCGTTTTGCCTGCGCCTGGCTGATTTTCTCAGGGGTTTCCCTATTGGCAAACAAGGATGAGCTTATCAATGTTACTGTACTGGACACGATATTGAAGGGAAAGGCCCTGACCGCCCTGTACTTAATCCGCCGGCTGGTATATATCGGCTATTCCCTTTTTATAATTAAGTTTGGCATGGACGCAACGGCGGCGGTGGCCAACCAGACGTCTCCTAATATGTATATTCCTATGAACTTTATTTATATCTGTATTCCGATAGGTTCACTCCTGAGCGCTTTTTATTTGACGGTAAATGCCGTTCGTTTAAAGAAACCGGAGGGAGGGGAAACGATTGATTAGCTTGTTTTTTATCCTGGCTCTTGTTCTGCTGGCCATCGGCGCGCCTATCGCGATGGCGGTGGGCGTGCCCTCATTGATATATATTCTGGCCGCGGGCATACAGCCTATGATTATTGCGCAGCGTTTGTTTTCCGGCGTAAATGTGTTGGCCTTAATGGCTATTCCGTTTTTCATTCTGGCCGGTAATCTGATGAATTCAGGCGGTATTGCCAAAAGGCTGGTAAATTTGGCTAATATTTTTGTAGGCCGGTTTACCGGAGGCTTGGCTATCGTGACAATAGTCGCGTGTATGTTTTTCGCGGCTATTTCAGGCAGCGGCGTGGCTACCGCCGCGGCCATGGGCGCCATTATGATTCCGGAAATGGTTAAACACGGCTATGATAAATCCTTTGCCAGCACGGTTGTGGCTTCCGCCAGCCCCATTGGCGTTATTATACCGCCCAGTATTACCTTCATCTTATATGGCGTTATGACCTCCAGTTCTATTGCCGATCTGTATAAGGCCGGTATACCTTCCGGAATTTATGTGGGCCTGGCGCTTGTCATCGTGGCGGTGATAATGTCAAAGAAACGAGGTTATCACGGCATATATCAACGCTATACCCTGCTAGAGGTAGTAATGCTGTTTATAGACGCTCTTTGGGCGCTGGGCACGCCTGTCATTTTGATCGGCGGCGTCTTTGGCGGATGGTTCACCCCTACCGAATCAGCGGTTATCGCGGTGGTGTACTCCATCATTGTGGGCCTGTTCATATATAAGGAAATGAAATTTACCGAACTGCCGGTGATATTTTTGCAATCCGCCAAAACCACGGCGAATACTATGTTTATCATTGCCAACGCTACACTTTTCGCCTATGTGCTGTCGTATGAACGCATTCCTCAAAAGATTGTGGAGGGCTTTACCGGCTTCTCTCAAAATGTTTACGTGGTGCTGCTGGTAATCAACATGATTTTGCTGGTGGCCGGAACCTTTATGGAAACAACGGCTATAATGATTATCCTGGTGCCGCTTCTCTGGCCGGTGGCTCAGAATCTGGGAGTTAATGTTGTCCATTTCGGTCTGATCGTAACCGTGAATACCGCTATCGGTCTGATGACTCCGCCCTTTGGGGCTTGTTTGTTCGCTACGTCGGCGGTCAGCCGGGTACCGGTGGAAAAGATATGCCGGGACGTTCTGCCTTTTATTTTGGCGGCCATCATCGTTTTGATGTTCATTACTTATGTTCCGCAGAGTATTCTGTTCTCTCTTTAAAATTAATGAAAAATTTGCTAATGAGGAGGTTGCAGTGTGAAACAGCTAAAATTTTATGGTCTTGGCGGCCAGGGAGTTGTTACGGCCGCCAAGACACTGTCTATCGCTGTGTCCATTTATGAAGACGCCTATGCCGTTACAATACCGGCTTACGGGCATGAACGGCGGGGAGCCCCGGTTTATACCGACATGGTTATTGACAGTGAGCCCATTAAAACTAATTGTTTTGTATATGTTCCTGATATTGTGATTGTGCTTGACGATTCAATCATTGATAAGCACAAGCAGGTGGATGTGAGCAAGGGAAAGCACAAGGATACAATACTGGTACTTAACACCGGTTCCGAAGAAATGGCGAAACGCTATGGGGAGCGGTACGGTTTCCGGGATATATATTATGTAAACGGCACGGAGGTGGCCCTGCGCAGCATCGGGCACGGCATTCCTAACGGATCTATGCTGGGAGCCCTGGCTAAAACCGGCGTCGTAGAGATTGAATCGGTGGAAGAAGCGCTAAAACAAGTATTTAAAAAGGCAGGTGACGAAAATGGAAATGCAGCAAGATCAGCATATGAAAATACTAAAAAGCTGTAATGTCCTGGGCCCCTGCGCGAACATCTTCATTTCCTCCAACACGGGAAGCTGGCGGCTGGAGCGGCCTCAGGTGGATTTCTCCGCGTGTATCAAGTGCGGCGCATGCCAGCGGTACTGTCCCGCGGACGTCATTGACATCCACAAGGACCGGGAGGAATGCGTTACCTTTATGTGGGATTACTGTAAAGGCTGCGGCATTTGCGCCAACGAATGCCCTAAAAAATGTATAACAATGATTGATGAACGAGGTGAAGGATAATGGCGCGCTATAAAATGCTGGACGGCAACGCGGCAGCGGTGGAAGCTATCGCCATGGCCAAGGTGGGCGTTATATCCGCCTATCCCATCACGCCGCAAAGCTCTGTGGCGGAGAAGCTGTCGGAGCTGGTAGATAAGGGAACACTTAAAGCCAATTACATTCGGGTGGAATCGGAGCACACAGCCATGTCCGCCGCCATAACGGCGCAGCTTACGGGCGTCCGCGCGGCTACCGCCACCTCCTCTGTGGGCCTTGCCTTGATGACGGAGGTGCTGGGCATGGCATCCGGCTGCCGGGTGCCTATCGTTATGCCGGTGGTAAACCGCGCTTTGGCCGCGCCCTGGAGTCTGTGGTGCGACCATCAGGATACCATGACGGTTAGGGATACCGGCTGGCTGCAATTTTACTGTGAAAATGTGCAGGATGTTTTTGATTTGACAATTGCCGCTTATCGGATAGCCGAAGACAAACGGGTGCAGACACCAGCCATGGTGGCGTTGGACGGCTTCTTTCTCTCCCATTCCATGCAGAAGCTGCTTATCCCCGAGCAGGCGGAGATAGACGCGTTCATCGGCCCCTATATTCCTAAAAATCTTCGGCTGGATCCGAAGGATCCGGTGATCATCAATAACCTGACGCCCTCAGATGAGATGACCGAGATGCGCTGGCAGCAAATGATGGGAATGAAAAACGCCGAAACAGTGATAGATGAAGTATTCCAGGAATTTGAAAAGACTTTTGGCCGCAGGCACAGCGCCGTTGAGGGCTATTGCATGGAGGACGCTGAGGAGGCGGTGGTTTCCCTGGGTTCCATGTCAGGCACGGCCAAATATGTTGTAGATCAGCTGCGGGCCCAAGGCAGGAAGGCAGGCGCGCTTAAAGTGGTTAGCTTCCGTCCTTTCCCGTATCAAAAAGTCCGTGAGGCCCTGGAAAACACGCGAAAAATAGCGGTTATCGACAGGACGGCCGGCTTGGGCGGGCAGGGGGCTCCCCTTTGGACGGAAACGGCAGCCGCCATGAAGGACAGCGGTAAACCGGTGATCAACTATATTGCCGGCCTTGGCGGACGTGATATCAGCATGTATACCATTGAGAATATCTTTGCGGATCTGGCGGAAAACAACGGTTCATCCCCCGTATGGATAGATTTAAAGGAGAACGCGGAAAACTTAAGGCAGGTGGAAATGTATGTATAAAGTTGTAAATGAGGCCAAAGGCATGGTGGCCCACGGCGTAAGCGCTTGCGCCGGCTGCGGCCTTGAATTGGTGATACGTAACGTACTGGACGTACTGGGTTCGGACACCTTGATCGTCATTCCGCCAGGATGCTCCGCGTTGTTCTGCGGCTTTGGCCGGGAAACGGGTATGAAAATCGGAGGCTTTCAAGGGAACCTGGAGAACACCGCGGCTTACTGCGCCGGCATCCGGGCGGGGCTTACCGCCCAGGGCAACGACCACACAACCGTGCTGGGCTTCGCCGGAGACGGCGGTACCGTGGACATCGGTATCCAGTCGCTTTCCGGTATGATAGAGCGGGGCGATAGGGTGCTGTATATCTGCTACGATAACGAAGCGTATATGAATACCGGCATACAGGGAAGCAGCTCGACCCCTTTGGGCGCCAGCACCACCACGACGCCAGGCGGCAAAAGAACCCGCCGCAAGGATTTAATGCAAATTGTGATTGCCCATGACATTCCTTACGCCGCGGCGGCCTCAGTGGCCAACATTCCGGATCTGCGCAAAAAGGTGCAAAAGGCGAAGGATACCGACGGCCCGTCAGTATTGCATATTCACGCGCCTTGTCCCACCGGCTGGGCCTATCCCCCCGCGAAATCCATAGAGGTTTGCAGGAAGGCCATACAAAGCGGCGCTTGGATGTTGTATGAATATGATCATGGGAAGTATACAGTCAACTATAAACCCAAGGAATTGAGTCCAATGGAGGACTACCTAATGTCTCAGGGGCGTTTCCGGGGGATTTCGGCTGAGGAAACCGGCAGGATACAGGAAGCCGCCGCTCTCCGCTATCAAAAGCTGTTAAGCTTGGAAATGAATTAGAATAAAAAGGAAAATATAAACCCCCGTCATTGCGTGGCGTACCTGTCATTGCGTGGCGTACCCGCAATCCTCCCTCCCGTCATTGCGGGCTTGACCCGCGATCCCCTCCGTCATCCCGCCGCATCATCTGCATGCGGGCGTTATGCGGGCGGCAGA
>Ga0153952_1000932_pt1 | contig 10681 bp, 8 predicted proteins | sample TSNJ036MetaG_FD_104746 | JGI IMG/M metagenome (GOLD analysis project Ga0153952, IMG submission 104746) | Attine ant fungus gardens microbial communities from New Jersey, USA - TSNJ036 MetaG | ecosystem: Host-associated > Fungi > Mycelium > Unclassified | place: USA: New Jersey, Wharton State... | reverse complement strand
GTACTTTTCTCCTCATATTCAACACTACTATTCTTGTCCCATTGCAAAGTCCTTCTCCTAGATCTAAGTTTCTCAGTAAGATAACTGGATAGCCAACCTTGAGACAAAGTAAAGTAGGAGACAATCTACTACTATTGAGTTGTTGAAGAAACTTTGCAGGATAAGTATGGTGCATTTTATCTTCCTTAGACACAAAGTCTATACTTCTCAGCATATGGACCTCTGTATTTGGTACTAGGTTAAACTGTTGAAGAATAGCTTTATTAATATTATGTACCTTATCATTTCTAGAACAGAGAATAATGCACTCCAAGAAGTATTGGTCATCTTGAACTCTTGGGTTTTCAATTCCTAGATAGTGTTAAGATATGGACTTAGAACTGAAGTTCTGACTCCAACCAGTAATGATTGAAAGAAAAAACTCAATAGAGTCCTCTATTGGATTTCTACTAGTATTTATACAAATATCCCATGGTCTGTATGCCTACTTTCCATGGTCACAAGACTATGACTAATAACTATATAGTTCTTATATAATGCTGCCCTACACTATTTATATCTTCTCTACATTATATTTCTGGAGATTTCCTATCAAGTTGATGAATGCATAGAAGATATTTTCCTTCTTTGGAGCCAACTCATAACAAATAGATCTTGTTAATAAGAGTACTAAGATTAGTGTAAACCATAGACTGAGGAACCTGTATCATCTCATTATCATCTATAGTTGATCTAGCACCAATTTTTAGCAATTACTGAGCATATTGATTGTCAGCTTTAGAGTGGCCCAAGCACATATTATATCTAAGATAAAGAAACTTGATATTTCTTTATAAGTTTCCTCTACAAAGAGATATTACTACCACTTGTTGACATGTTCCTTTAAACACCACAGGTAAAGTTTAACAGAAATCTCCTCCAAATACTATTGTGATTCCACTAAATAGATGGTCATTCTAGATAAAATATCAATTCAATAGCTATCAAGTGCAAGTTATTACATACTTTAAGTAAATCTCTTAGGCATTGATCAACAGTATCAATGTCATACTTGTACTACATAGGAACTTCATCCCAAATAATAACCCTAGTCTTCTAGATAACTGAAAACATATAACTATTCTGTTTGAGTCCAGCTACAGAGTTCTTATGAATAGAAATAGGAATTTTAAAGTATGAGTAAAACGTTCTTTCACTGTTCAACAAAAGAACAGCAATTCTAGATGATGCTATACATAGTACTACTTGTTCTCTTCTTCTGATCTCAGTAGCAATAGTGTTACAAAGAAAAGTCTTTCCACAACCACCAGTAGTATCAATGAAGAAAAGATAACTTTGGTTGTTAGTAATAGACTCTAGAATAGCATCAAAAGCAGTAGCTTGTTCAGGGTTAAAGATCACCCTTTGTTTATCTACCAAAGTTGCTATTTCATCTATATCATACTACTCAGCCTGTAAAAGAGAGTTGGGTGTTCTGTGACCCCACTTTTGTTGTAGAAGAGGCATAGATAGAAAATCAGCAAGATTTCTTCCCATTTTTTCTAATATTCTGTTCAGATTCCAAAAACCATAATTATAAATATCATTCTCTGGTATCTCCTGGTTATCTTAGTAGTGACTCATATAATGGAGTTTGTTCTTGATATCATCACATAGTTCAATTCTGGATTGGTTTTAAAGAAGATGAAGCTCAGTTATAAAAAGAACTGTTCTTCTTTTGATGATAATACAAAATACATCCTTCCAATTACCTTAGTACATTGTCTTAGATACCATGACTTAGCTTTGGCATTCCAGGTATAGTATTGAGAAAACTGCCAGTAAATAAGGCCTAAACTATTATCATATGCAGAGTTGTAATCAAACCAAGCAGTAAGCTAAGTTTTCTCTATATTCTGTCTAGCCAATACTTCATTGACAGTCTGGTGTACATAAAATTTGACATAGTACTTATTGGGAAGATAGACAGGAAGACATTGGACAGCTAGTGACTCTTCATGTATGTTGAACTCAAAGATCTTCTAGCAAGCTTCTCTTGGACCAATAAACCAACCATCTAAATGAGCTTTGATCTCATCATGTACTCCATCACCAATTTCCATAGTTGCCCTGTCAGGACCCTTGTAGATGTATTTGCTTAGATACTTGACAGTTCCTAATCCAGCAGAGACCTCTATATTGATATGACAATCAAAGAAAAGAAAAAGTTGAGGAAATAAAGGACCACATATTGATTGGTGAACCTAGCCCTATTGTGTTCAAATACCAAGCCATTGTTAGGTCTAGTATAGAGTGGATAACTGTCCTCAGCCTAGTCTATTCTTTCTCTATAGTCTTTAGAAAAGCATTTACTACATTGTCCATTAACCATACACTTAGCTTGGGGATTATCAGCACTACATGGACTATACAACATATACTTAGTAACTTTTGCATAAAGAAGTAGCTGAAGCTGAGGATCAGAAAGCTAGGCTGAAATCATAAAGTTGATATAATAGAAATCCTAAGTACAATCTTGAGATTGTAGAAAGGTAAACAAATGGATATAAGGGAGACCTCTTTTCTGGAACTCAATAGTATAAACATGAGCCACAGGAGTACCAAAAAAACTACTGTCAATGAGTTTAAGAAGTGCTTTTTTCTTCCACTCAAAAACCCATGATATAATATTAGGACAATCAGTAGCTATCTGTCCAGAGAAAAGACTCTGAACAATTTCTGGCTACTTGGGATTAGTAGTTATAGTGAAAAAGAGATCTGGTTTGTGAAAATACCTGCAAATGGCCATAGTATCTTAGAATAGCTGAGTTATGAATCTAGGACTTCCTACATGAAAAGAAGGAAGAATGATTTTGCATCCTAAAGGTTAAGCATTTTCTCTATCATGTCTATCATATATAGTAGTATCCTGTAGTCTCTGGTAGAGCTCAGATCTGAGAGTGTTTTAATGTATTCTAGCCCAGTTCAGTCTCCTCTGCTTATAGTTTATCTGTATATCAATAATAAACTGCTGGAATAACTTTCTACCATAGAAGAGAGATAGCTGAGGACCTTCTCTAACATGAAGACAATAGTTATAGTAGTATCTGTCAGAAACCACCTGTGAGCAAGCCTATTCCTCTCTATTTCTCTATTTTCCATTTTCCTCTTATTTTCTCAGTTGAGCACCATAGATTAGAATTCTTGGATGCCACCTATTCTCTCCCTTTGGAAATAACAGAATATAATGGAGAGCAGTATATAAAGGACTGTTTTGGCTGATTTGTTCAAGTTGTTCTTCTCTTGCCCATAATACCACATCTTTATTATCTATTGCATGATGAAGTCCTTTCTTTGGAATAATAACTGCAATCTCTTTAGCAGTAGACAGATTATGAGTTCTTGGGTTATACTATAAATCAATATATAGCCTAATCCTAATTTCTTGTTGTTCATCAACCAGCTTTTCTCTAATAAGTTCATAGGCATGATAATATTGATCTATATATGAATGGATATTCAGGAGTATTGTCTGAATGTCATCTATTACTATAGAAACAAGATTTCTGTTATTGTTCCTTCTGATATTCAACTGTTCTGCTGTGTCCAAAATATAGATTTGTGCATAAACAGGATCATAATCACTATGAGAGAAGAGAGCACCTGTGAGATGGTACAGTTTATCTTGGATCTTGAAACAGTAAGGACCTGACTATCTAGTAACGGAGTTGTTGATTTTCACTCCTACTGAAGTCATTGCAAATACTACATTATACTATTGAATATTGTTACAGAACTCTCTGGAGTAATAGTCATCTCCTGTTAAGTAATTGTACAAGACTCCAGTTAGAGCTTGCAGAAATGGTAGCTGAATTTGTTCTTGTAGACAATACATTCCAAACTTGGAATGATTGACCTGTAAAGATGTAAGTTTTTCATAGTCAAAGTGAAGAGTGTGACAGTAAGAACAAATAATGAACAGTATGCTCAAGTCAATATACTGTATATCAGCCTCTAGAAATAGTTGGCCAGCAGGTAGATAATATGTAGGCTGAAAAACAGGCAGTGGAATGTCATCTTTAATAATAGTTTCTTAGTTCTAGTTGAACTTTTGAGCATATAGAGTTTTAGTATAGAGAAACTATCATACCTGACTTATATGATCATTTTCATCATGTTCTTGAATATTTCCATCTTCAACATTCTGTAATATCTAGTTAAAATCTATTAAGTAGCAGTACTTAAATTACTCATAACTCTCAGAAGATTTTTCTGTATATTTCTGTCTATATGTAGGTCTCCATCATCCCCTCTCTGCTGTCCTTCATAATCAAGAGCATCTACATCTTTATTCCTCCATTCTTCTATTATTTGGTTGATTTGAATCCCTTTTATCTATCTCTATCTCTCTTTGCTTCTACTACTATGATCTGTACTCTAGATTCCTGAGTTGTTCTTTGTTGCTGTTTAGCAAGTTGATGTCTGCACAAATCAAGTATAGCATCCTCAAGATTTTGTAGAACATATATAGAAGCTAAGTAGAATTTTGTTCTTCTCCTTTCTCTTTTTCTATTCAGGACAGGAGCTGGAGAAATATAATAGGGATCTTACTGTGCTTGCTTCTCAGCCCTTCTCTCTTTATGTTCTAATTTGATATAATCTATCTCTCACAACTGTCTTGCTGTCTTACTTACAACTACTCTAAGAATAAAGGTATACTATCACTCCTAAGAAGGAGATCCCTACTCTAAACAACTCTCTTAGAGAGCAGTTGTTATTCTCTTGCATATAAGAATTACAATAGATTCTAAGTACTAGATTACTAATAGAAAGGTATACAGGTATACTACTGCAGTACTGCTCAAGGAAACAGTTTGTCTAGAAGGGTAGACCTGAGCTTAGTTACACTAACCATGCTCTATACCACAGTTGCAGAGTACTGTCCCCTTTACACCTAGGGCCCAGTATCCAGTTAAGGTATAGAGAGAATAAAGGGGTAAAAGAGCAAAGAGGGAGGACAGAGAATAGTGATCAAAGACAGAAAAGTCAATGAGCTGGCACCATCACTGTATATTTGTATATATTTGCTTCCCTCCCATACATCCAATTTGGGTTGAATATGAAAAGAGAAGGATTTTGATGGTTAAACTTATTTTTCAAATTCCATTAAAATAAGAGGAGAAAAAAGGAAGTCAATTACAATTTTTTCAAAATTTTTATGAATTTATCTGAATTTTGTGGAATTTTTGAGTGAATTAAGTGAATTTGAGTGAAAAGAGAAGGTGTGGGACCAATTACCTAAAAATTTGACTAAGCCCCATCTTCCCACATTCGGTCTTGCATACTCTCTTGAATACTAGACTAGATGATGATAGAAGATAGATAGAGATAGTAGATAGATTGATTGCCTAGAAGATGATCAGTACTACTCACTACTAGTTGTATATAAACACTATCAGACTGGAATGTATAGTAGTTGCTTTTTACCTCCCACTTCCAGTGTCCCACCTTGAGCTCTTATCAGGCGAGTCAGACAGTGTGCACAACCACTACGCTATGCTCGCTGGCCCCATTTAAACAGTAGATGATCTCAGGCCAGAATTGATATCCATGGAGCTCTATTGTAGCCAATTGGAAAACAACAAAAAAATTGAAGTGCGAATGTTACTCACATATGTATGTGGCATAGCAATTAATGTTGGATCTGGGAGCGGCCTCGATTTGACATGGTCTAGAGGGAATGATTGACGTTGTTTCATGTTGAAGGGATCCACTGATCCATGTTCTTGCGTGGAACTATGTCTGCTCCTTGCAAGCATGCGCCAGAGCATGAAAAAAAGGATACAGACGACAGCCATAAGAATGCCGACAGTGATTCCGGCAATTGCCCCAGGACTGACTCCCCTAGATGAGCCACCTGGAGGTGGTGTGCTAGAAGACTGCGTTGGCAATGTCGTGCTGAATGGCACGTCATTTTCGGCAGCCTCTTGCAAGTTTTTCAGCGATAGATACATTTATTAGGCAAGACAAACTCACCTCGTGCAGCATCGGGATTGAAAACCTTATGTGATTGGTGAGTTTCCCCGAGGATTCTGAGGGTTAGCCAACTTACGCCAAGGATGTTCAGCTTAGCCCAAGACGGGACCTCTATCCCAGAAGGTAATAATGGTGATGGAAGTCTAGGAGTCCGATGAGCAAAAAGTCAGTGGTCGCGATGGCAAAAAAAGTTACATCAAAGACTGACTCGCCGATTGGCCCAACCTGAGCCTGAGTACAGTTAAACATCCATTGAGCGAATGAAATGAAGGAGCGATTTTGGCATCCACCACAAGCCTCTACCAAAGAATATGCGATACTACTGCATGTACAGGGGTTGGCATCAGACAGAGATGGACCGATGTAGTGAGTTCCTGCGGGTATCCGGTTGACCAGGTGGACTGTTGGAGACCGTGAGATCAGTAAATGGCATTGACCAACGTATCCGTAACTCACGCGTACCGCAAGCTGACTCGAAAAGGGCTGCAATTGAGCAAGGAGTTTGGTTGTGATAAATTGCCTGAATTATTCGTGAGGATACTATGTGGATATTTCCTGGGGAAAGAGCTTTTGCATAATCGGGTATGCATGTTATGACATCTGATCCTACAGATCCTACAGATTGAGCATTGAGTTGGATGACAAAAGCCACCAGCCCCAGGAGTTTTAGTCCCTTCATATTGAATTCGTAGAGCGATTGTAGTAGACAGGTAAGCAATAGAGAGGAAAATTACAAGACCGAGCGTGGCAATCGATGAACCAAAGTTTTGGTGAAGAGCAAACAGCTTTTGCACAGTCATTTATGAGCCATCACATACAACCATGGAAGCTCTCATGATACAATGGAGCCTCACAACTCTAGGTACATGTTCCTCAGAAATCATGTTGTAAACAAAGCAGTGCTTGTAACATTTGTATTTGGCAAGAATTACTATACACATCAGGAAAAATACTGATCCCAACTTTTTTCATTTTATTAATACCAATAAGTTGGATATTGAGTGCTACACTAAAAAAATAGGTAATATTTCATCTCTTACATCATGGACAAACAACTGTAAGGGGACCCTGTTGAGGATTGCTAGCTTTGATCTTGATGTGACACATGCCAGAATAACTTTAGGTGAAACATGATCAAGTGTTTATATATATTTTCTTTTTCTTTTCCAATTGATATAAAAACTTCACCATCACTCATTGCCCCCTCAGCTGTTCTATCTTATAATGTCTGAGAGTGAGCATCTTTTACATACTTCTTTCTTATTATTTTACTTACTCTTTACTTTGTAGAATATTCTAATCTTGTTGTCTACAGATAAATAATAAACAGCTGTTCTATCTTATAATGTCTGAGGAATATCCTAATCTCATCATCTACAGACCCTACCAACACCACCCCTGGAACACCAGACTCACATTCTGGAATGACCCTATACTTAATTAAATATTACTATGTAATATTCAATTCCCCTTAGCTTAACTTGGACACCCCTGATCCTAACTAACAGAACTATAGGCTCAAGGACACCTCAGTGGTAGGAGTATATATACTGTAGAAGTACACTCCAGGAGCCTTATTCTAATCTCTAAGAATTCTCCTAGAGGTAAGTTGTAATGTATTTAGGAGTGTAATATTATTTAAGGATTCTTCTGGAGTCCACTCTACTCTAGTTGCCCTTACAGCAGATTAGGATCTCCTAAACAGAGCCTTGGTAGAATGCAGTGGACAGTCTCCCCCTAGATATCCTCTCCTGTCTGCAACCAACCCTCCAAATACTCCACTCTACATAGATGTCACATATGGACATCCTCTAGAATGTAGCCGACACTCTAGTTTATCTACAGCACCATCTGCACAAAGTCTCCAAGAGACAAAATAACTCAGAAACCAATATCAACAACATACTCTCTATCTTAACTGCCCAGCTATAGTAGTTTATACAGCTGGTCTTAAACTTCTTTCAGTCTCCAACTCTGGCAATTGCCTCACCTCTATTGCCTGTAGCAGTATCTCCTCTACTGACTGCTCCTAGGTCTTGAGCCTGGCCAAAACTCATATCTCTTCCAGACTTTCATGGAAAACAAAGCTCAGACCATATATTCCTTAACTCCTGTATTTTGTACATTCACCTAGTCCTAGAGCAGTTCAGTTGCAAGGAAGAGAAAGTACTCTGGGCACTGATGTTCTTCAAAGGAGGTGTTAGCATGTAGTTATGAGGACTTAGAGCTCAACCAAAATGGCTATTCAGGAAGAACTTAATAGAGTTCTCTATTAGATTGCTTAACTACTTATACAAATATCTATTGGTCTGTGTACCCATCTCCTGCAATCACATGACTCTTACTAATAACTATATATATCTTACATAAGCTTTCCTATGCTATTTATATCCCTCTTTTATTATACTCCTAGATGTTTTTTACTAGATTGATGAATATATAGGAAATAGTTTCTTTTCTTGGAACCATCTCATAACAGGAGGCCAGACCACAAAATAGTCCAAAAACCTCTCCAGACAAGAAGCAAACACTGGCATCTTTCTCCTTCAAACCTGGGTTGACTTTGAGCAACAGTTCTGAATGTAGTTCTTCCCAGTCAATGCAGAAGCAGATATAATAAACATCTTGAAGAGATTGTTCTACCACCAAGAGAACTGGATGGTAGATGACTACTTGAATAGCTTTCAGACTCTGGTTTTTGATACTGGATACATGGACCTCTGAACTCTAGTAGTAAAATTCAAATGAGGACTTAGGACAAAGATCCAGAGCCAGATTACTACTATGCCCTATAGAAGACCTACTAACACAGATCTGGAAGACTAGTACCATACAGCATAGAGGATCGATCAAGCTTGACTAGTCAACAAAGCCTTCCAGTCTTCATAACACTTGATACCTTCTGTCCCCTCTAGAATCCCTGCTCCTCATCTAGCTTTACTAACTATAGTTTGCACCTCTCTAGTTTTTCCAACATCTATTTCCCCTAGACCTTTGTCTCCACCTCTACCTCTATCTCTCAGAGCCCCCATGGACATTGGTGCTGCTCACAAGACCCAGTCCCTTTCTCCACACAGCTGCTACTATTGTGGAGAAATGGGCTACCTCATTAGAGACTGCCTATATTGCCTCAACATATAATAGCTAATAGTAAAGCAGAGAAGGAATTGATCAAGGATTTAATAGCTCTCAAGAATACAGTTGTCATAGAGAAAGTGGAGCCCTCTGTTAAGGAGAATTTTGTGTAGAGTAGCTAATAAAAAATATGCCCTGATCACTTCCAGTAATAGGTTCACTGTACTCAAGATAAAAGATATTAATACAAGTGACAGTGAACCCAAAGACATATATCTATCTGCTCCAGTCAGCTATCTTATATTCCAGAGACCAAAGTGGGAAAAACAATTGCCCAAAGAGCTCTCTACCAATATCCTTGATATATGTAGAACGTCTCTAGTTCTTACCATAGAACTCAGTACAACTAGTACCAGCGAACTCCACTCTATTAATGTACTTCTAGACTGCAGAACTACTAGAAGCTTCATTGATTGTGACTTTGTCTACTCCAAGGGAATTAACACCCAAACTATTTCTTGCCCTATACTGGTCTATAACACTGACAGCTCTCCCAATAAAGTAGGCCAAATATCAGAGGTGGTGAACATTGTCCTCTGCTACTATACATACTCAGAATGGATGCTTCTGGCCATCTCTAGTCTGGGAAAGCAGAAGTTAATCCTTGGCTATACCTGGCTCAAAGATCACAGTCCCAAAGTTGACTGGCAGAAAGGAGAAGTCTGCATAATACAATGCCTATCCTGTCATGATACAGCTAAATGGCTAAGTTATTATTCATATTTCTTTTCTTTTTCTTTTCATTTAATTAGAAAATTAATGGATATACAAGAGGGAATGACTCAAAAGAGATGCATGGGACTTTATAAATAGAAGTAAATACAAAATGTATATAAGTAGTATATAGCAATCAAATGAGAACTCTATTGAGTTTTTCTTGTCAACTTGGACTAGGAGTAGTTCTAAGATATTACAGTTTAAGTTCTTACACCAGAACTCAATTCCTTCATCAGCACTGCTCATCACAGAGCCTTGCCACTTCTTATTCTCTTATTCTCCTTGGTACCTAGGTGACACAACTCAGAACTACTATGATATAGCCAGGCCCTAGGCTTAAGAGAACTTGATAGTTAGTTAGAGACTATTGGTAGAAGTACAGTACCAAGCTTAGGTATTGTGTCTGAGACCTGACCTCACAATTGAGTGGTATTGTGTAGTATACTTGTGCCATTCTTAGTAGAAACCTTGTGCTAAAGTCCTATTGAGGGCTGTATATGCAGAGGAGTAATGCTGTATCTTTAGAAAGGCATTTAGGTTAGGGATCCTCTCCTTAGAGTAATAGTATAACCATACTACTAGAGCAGTAGTAAGTAAGATAGTAGATGTCTAGCTGGGTAAAGATCTTGTACCCCAGTAGATATAACAGTAGTAAGATCACTCTTCATTTGACTTCTCTAGAGACATAGCATCATGTCTCTAGAGCAATATAATTCTCTCATGAGTGGAATGCTCACCCAACAGCATACCCTTGCCAAACTAAGGACAAAAATAGAAGGTAGAAAAGGAAAGATATACTGGGGGTGTAAAAGGT
>Ga0153952_1000926_pt1 | contig 10694 bp, 8 predicted proteins | sample TSNJ036MetaG_FD_104746 | JGI IMG/M metagenome (GOLD analysis project Ga0153952, IMG submission 104746) | Attine ant fungus gardens microbial communities from New Jersey, USA - TSNJ036 MetaG | ecosystem: Host-associated > Fungi > Mycelium > Unclassified | place: USA: New Jersey, Wharton State... | reverse complement strand
GCTCACGTCAACATATTTCTCGAAGCAGCGCCTTGGACGAGCACCGAGCGAAGGTAAAATAGTACCCTTGGCTCCTCCTTCCGGTATATCCTTATTCTTGAGCGACTGGGTTGCAGCCAAGTTGTAGTTTTCGTCAAATAACATACGCTGGTTGATAGAGTAATTTCTACGCCTGGCTCAGTATCCATGAAAGATGTAAGATCACGTATCACTCACTCCCTGTTCCTCGACATGACGAGACGAATGCCACCTCGAGCGACATCACGGAAACGGATGTGGAATCCACGGAAATCGTTGCCAATCACGAAAAACACGCCAAAAGGTGTCTTAGGATATTCGACCTCGGGCAAAAACTCAGGAGTTAGGCGGAAGGACAAGGCAACCTTGGTCGACTGGTAGAAGTTAGTCTTCAGGACATGCCTAGGCAAGAGTCAAGCTGTGAATAGGGTTATGAAGTGGAAGGGACTGACTTGTTGAAGATGAGGAAGCTCTCAAGAACCTGGAGCTCTTGTTTATTGGGAACACTGCGGCGAATCTTATCGTATAGTTCCTCATCCGATAGTGGTTGAACTGTCTGCAAGCGTTGGTAAGAGAGAGTAGGACTGTCCCGTCGTGTGTATATCAGCTAAACATGCTCTTTGATTTTAAGGATACTTACCCAATCTTAGAAGCTTCGGCAATTTGAGGATAGTGGATCATCGCAAAGTTGACGTAAAGCAGACGGATCTATAAGAACGTCAGCGCCTCGTTCAACAAGGTATATACCTAGGACGAACCAAAAGGGGGTGGGCCTGAATGGCCTGAGCAATGCTTTCTCGCGTAAATGTTTCTTCACGGAACCTTCGCTTGATGTTATTCAAAACTTCAGCATGGGCGGGATCAGTTTCGTCCAATACATTCTTGAGCTGCAGATACGCAGGACCAAGGCGATTGCAAAAATGTTGAGCGAAAATCCAACCACAATCTGGAGTTTCCTGTAAGCTATCAGGCACAAGTAAGATCAAAAGAATCTTACATGCATAGGTTGCCTCTTGGACTGCATGACTTTCAGGGGACTTGGGTAAGAAGAATGGATTATCTGGAAGACAGAAGAGGAGCGAAGCCTCCTTCATGACTTGATAAATTGAGTGCTCAATGGGAGGTGCCGGGGAGTTCGGAAGAGGGTTGAGATAAATGGAGATGATAGTGATTCCATTAGCGAATTGTTCTGTTATCAGTCAATGAGTAAGGTCGTTATCTTAGAGTGGAACAAACTTCTACCAACCTACATATTTACCCGTCGAATAAAGCGAGTAAAAATGATAGAGGTTCGAGAGGGCACTGCGAAGAAAATTGATCAATGGTCAGGGCAATCGAACCTGACGCTTACCTGAAGTAACGAGATGTAGTGCCCATCTTGTACCCTATAACCAACCTACGCTTACGAGTTCCTTCAACCTCATAGACTTCGATAACAGGACCATGTCTTGTCTCCACATTGGACATAACCTTCTGGTATATATCGAGCGTGTTCTTGGTCGCCTTTTCGAGGAAGGTCGAGTCGGACACTGAGCGAATGTCAGTCTGCCCTGGGATGATATCTGTCTTGGTTTTGGGGAAATTGCATTTCGTAACAAAATAGCACCGAAGCTGCTGGGAAGCTGTCGCCGAGATGGAACCAACCGACCGGAAAGTCTCGAGGCGATAAGCGTTCTTAGGTGAAGATTTGTCCAAAAATAACTCATCAATCCTATGAGACAGGAAATTAGCACCCTATCAAGCAAGCCGACGACATCGCATATATGCACTGTGCTTTACAAGGAACTGGCAGAGCCGTAATGCGGGTCAGAGAAATCAAACCCGTCGATACCGCCAATCACGAGAATGAAGAATTATAATGAACTTCACAACTGACCTAGCCTCACAAGTGGCACCAGGCCCTTCGGTTGTCGTGAGACCCGGAGCACTAGTATGAATAAAGGTCGCGCCGTTCCCGCGCTCATCAATCCTCTCAAGGTCGATAACGAGGGTAGATGGGTCGTGCTTCGTGAAGGCCATTATCTTAGCGCCAAAGAGGGCAATAATATGGTCCGAGATGACCTCGCGCGATTCATTCTGGAAGTAGGTATCATCGATACCGAGGTTCGAGTAGAACCAATTGACTTCCCCAGCAACAAGTTCATGAGGAATGAAACCCTGAGAAATCGATCAATACTGATCATTCGTGATGACGGACGATAATCCTGACCTTGGCGGCGACCTCTTGCTCGACGAGGGCTCGCTGTTCCTCCTTGCCCCGGAAGACGGGGGTAGTATAGCCGGGCATGTTCCTGACGAGATTCAAAGGTTCCTTGCTGTTGAGTCCGAGCCTGGGGCCAGACAGATCTGTGGTTGAAGCCACTGGGGTTGACATTGTGGAGTTATTTGGTGCAGATAGCTGCGACGATGGTTATGGTGGAGAGAAGCGGGAGACAAAAACAGGGGAGGAACTCAAGAATTGGAGTAACATCTTTATACGTCAACTATCTCGGGCAGCTATTTCCGCTGTAGGCCTGATATAAATAATTGATACTTGCTTTAGACTTCATGTGATCTTCCGAACCCCAAACTCAGGGTTGTAATTCCAATATGCATTCTACGCGCTACCATAATTCAAAGTTCCTGGGATCAGATGCTCAGTTCTCTATTATTCTTTGCCGCCCAGCTGATAAGATCCGAAATCCAAGTTATAGCTGAAATTGATGTTAAATCGTTTTCAACAACAGTACAACGTCTGAGACGGATCTTGTTAGAGAACTCCTTCCAATGGGGTTTTGTCTGTATGGAATCTGTTATCCAACATGATTTCCTCATCAAAAGTCCGGGTTTCACGTCCACCTCCTGGCGGATTTTTGAAGCCAGCTCCATTATGCCTCGGTCCATTTTTCAGTTCCATTGGTACGGTCACGAGTGTCTCATTTGAAATTGTGCGCATTGACCCTGCACTCAGGTACGTCCAACCACTTTACGAGAAGCGACTCAATAATGACACGAAAAAGTTCCAGAACTGACATTTGCGGTATACAACCAAGTTCTTTGCAGATACACAGTAAAGTACATAGCAGTGGAATCAAAAAGTCCCCCCGCATCTCAAACTTAGACTTAGTCATTTGAACCAGAAACCGGTACCTTGATGTGGGGTAAAAAAATTTCCGCATTATGGTTTATTGTGGTACCGGGGTAAAACTAATTGACGTTAAAAGTGAGACTCCATCCCCTTTTAGTTTGGTGAAAATCTCAGATCTGTTCTTTTAACTTGCAACTCTTGGCCACTTGACAGTGTCTAGCTGAAAAACCTCGGTAATAACGTATATCGGAACTTTCCAAGACAGTTGGCTCTAACTCTTAGTCCACTCTTGTAACGAAATACCAGTCCAAACTCATTTTTCCAGTTCCAATTACATATACCACAAATTCCAATTACAGAATCCAAATTCTCTTCCTCGTCATACTTTTGACCAGGGATCAATTATCAAGCGCCGCCATTCCTTCCTTCACATATTCATCATACAATGGCTTATAATCCTTATCCCACCTACTCAACGGCGGCCTACCCTCTGCAACGTCCCCAGCTGCCCACATGATCCTCAACTGATCAAGTTCTCTCTTCGTCTCATTGTCGGGCACGAGGACATAAAACTCGCCACCACGAACTTTATCCAACATATACAATACCGTCTCTTCAGCTGTCCATGCACCTTGAGGTTTGGCATTGGTCCCATTATCACCTGCAAGTTTAGTCCAAGTCCACCCAGGGCTGATTAATATATATATATATGAAAAGTTTGAGTTTGTTCCGCGTCAGTCGAAAGGGAGGACGTACACAAACAGGTGAGCTGTCACGTTCTTCTCGGGACGTTCACGGAGTTCATGAGCAAGATTCTCTGTCAAGATTTTGACCGCAGCTTTGGATGCGTTGTATGCGGCATTTCCACTGATTAAACATTTTTTTTTACAAGATCAACTTGTAAGACGGGATTGAAAAAAAGCAGAGACATACGGAGGATTGGTGATACCTTGTTTGGAACCAGTATTAATGATCATTGCTTGATTTTCTTGGTGGATCATAGACTTTTGTTTTCCAATCGATTCAGCCTATGAAAGAAAAGAAAACAGAATTATCACTCACCGGTACAAAGGTATGCTGGACATTCACGACACTAATCAACGATAGAGATCAATGAATTCATTACAAAAAAGCGCAAAAACAACTCACTCAAACAGATTAACATCGAAGACCTTTTGCCAATTCTCCATTCCTTCCCAAGAAGTACCTCTCAATCCAATCCCAGCATTGTTCATCAATACAGCAACCTAAACAACACATGTTAGGCGATGTTTTTATCCCAAAGATAAACCACTTTACCTCTCCCCAATTATCATAAACCTTTTCCTTGAGCTTCACCACTTGTTCCAGATTAGATACATCCGTAGGGACAATCAAGACATTCTGCTTTCCAACTAATTCCGCAAGTTCTTCTCCAACACCATTCAACTGCTCCTCATCAACATCCGCTACAGCGATCTTCAATCCCAACCTGTCACGCGTAAGAAGTTTATCATCAATACCCAGGAAAGTGGGAAGAAACTCAAAGTATACGCATTCACGAATGAAAAGCTAAAAGAAAGAAACTTACTTTGCCAACTCCTTCGCAGCAGCTCTCCCAATCCCGTTCGCTGCACCCGTTACAACAGCGACTCGACCAGCATGCAAAACAGGGTGCAATTCATCCGCTACAGACATATTGTTCACCGTATAAGAAGGATTCCCAAACGTTGATCGAAGAGGGGAGGTGTTTCGACTTCTGCTCGAGCGCGATGAACGAGACATTTATCTCAAGTGAGTTTTGATAAGGGAGAGAGAACGAGAGAGAGATGGGTACCTATATATATCGTTCGTGTGGAAAATATTGTCAGAGCTGTCTAAAAAAAACTCGGGGGGGAGTGGCGTTACCCTCAAAGGCGAAAAGAAACGACACCACACAAGGGATCAAAAAAGACCCGATTTATCAGAGAATGTTTATCTCTTCCGTTTGCACTAGACAAACACACCCTTGGATTACTGATAACAAATCACATAGCAACGTCTTTTTTTTGTATTTGTGATGCGGTGGCTCGAACGCAGTCTGGCGATAGAATACAAACACTCTACAATAAATAAGGACGAAAGAAGCAAAAAGAGCAAGGAAAACTAATAAGGATGAAAGAAGCAAGAAGAACAAGGAACCTAACAGGAGTTGCCCGAAACCAACCAACTACTTACTCTGTACAAGAAATCATCCTAGGAAAGGGTAAAAAAAATTCCTTGATCGTTAACGTTACCTCACAAAATGTGATGCCCTCGTTTCGAACTTGATCATCGCATGGTCAACTGGTTCGAAAAAAAACAAGAACTCGTTCAGAGAAAAAGAAATCACATTTGAGAATAGGGGTCAAATCTAAACCCCCAAAAAGTAGACAGAATCGTATCTAAAATATAATAATAATAAAAAGCCCTCCCAAGGACAAACTCAGTACTAAATCAAGGAAAAAAGAGAATAAAACCGCCTATATAAGAACCCAAGAAATCCCAGAGGCAGGAGAGAAAGAAAGGGTAGCACACAGCTTACCTGAACCGCCACCCCGGGAAAAAAAAAGGGGAGGGGGGGAGGGGCAGGTATTACTATTTTTCTTTGCCCTGTCTTACAGCAATAAGGCCAAGTGCTCAAGGCATTTTTTCTGAGTGGGTTTGCCCACACCGCTATCCCCTTCGCGCTGATTTACCAGTTCTCCCCTACCAGCAAAAAAATCAATTTCTTTTCACAAACCTAGAAGACACCAAGCAAAGGAAAAATATCCCACACATCCATTCATCTTTGACGAAACAAAATAATAATAACACCAAACCCTACATCGACTCCAACTCCTCCACTTTAATCTCTTTCCTAATCACCTCCACTCTCTCTCCCACACTCTCAAACCACCTCATCGCCTCCCCAGCCCTCCTCTCCATCTCCTCACTCTTCTTCACCTGCCGCTGTCTCTCCTGCAACGCAACCCTAAACCTCTCCCTCAAATCCCAACACGCCAATCTCAACACCTTTCTCGTCTCCTTACCCACCCTTTCCGCATGGCCGTCTACAAATCCTGGCGTATACAAAGACGCCCCAGAACGCGAAGACAATGGTACATAGACAGGGGAGGAGGGCGCTAGGAGTTGTTGACGATGCGCACGCACGACTTGAGATCGCACTCGTCGACCAATCGTACGTGGGATAGTTGAAGGCAGTTCGAAGACGAGGTACGCTCCCAGTCCGATCGTGGTCACGCCCAACACCGGTGCAATCCAGGTCTTTGAAGATTCGTTGGAGAATAAATCACCTAGACGAAGGATGCCTTCAATCACACCACGAGCACCGATAGCCTGTCCTCCAACCATCGTCAGAGCACCGAGACCGAGACTGAGCACGCTGAGAGCCGTTGGACTTGGGCCTTGGTCGTCGTCGATGTCGATGTCGTCCGAGCCGTAGGTAACAAGGGACGAGGACGAGGAACTGTGCTTGGTATTCGAAAAGTAGAGCATAAACTGGTACTTGACGTCAAACAGATCAAAAACCGTCGTCTCGAGAAATTCAGGACGGGACACAAGACCTATACCAAGACCGTGTGTAGCTCCAGCTACAACTATTTTCCTGCGCTTGCTGACCTTGTTGGCACGTCGATCACTCGAAAACATGGCCTCCGGGACGAAAACTTTGCGACTCCGCTCGACACCCTCGGGTAAATATTCCTCTTCAAAAGCTTGGACCTTGTCAACACCAATTTTCGTGGACACTCTGGCGTCTTCTTCGGCGAGTTTGACGGCAGCATCGATACTGGCGAGCAAGGCCTTCCTGACGTCCCTGGCGTAGTCCCAAATTCCGAGAATACCGGGGTAAGATGGCAAAGGGATGGGAGAATTGGAGACACCCAAATGACCTTGTGACACCCGATCCAAAGCATCGACGAGAATGGATTTGGTATTGGAAGAGGCAAGAGAAACGCGGTCTTCTTCTGTCGAGTCGAGGGAGGTCTCGAGGGCGTCATAGGAAGCGTCAAGTTTTTCGAGGATAGGCCGGGAATGGGAGAGCTCAGTACGGGCACTTTCGAGTTGGGCAGAAGCAAAGACGGCGTTGGCACTGGAAAGGAGATCAACATCTGAAAGGACGTTGCGGAGATAGGTGGCGACGGGTAAAAGCTTCGACTTTGAGCGTTTGACAAGGACGAAGGAACGCAGGGCAGATTCAAGGAGTTCAAAAGCCGGGGTAAAAGACTGTAGTGCCGCGGCCGAGTCTACAAAGTGGACAAGGTCGTTGGCGTCTCGGTGAGTGTGGGGGCTGAGGAGCTTGATCTGGTCGAGAACAAGTCTGCGGCATTTGTCCTTGTTTTTTATTTGATCGAATTTATTGACGACGATGAAGAGATACGCTTTTTCGTTGCTAGCGGTGGAGAGAAACTGTTTGGCGGAGAGGGTAAAGTGGTTCTCGGCGGAGACAACAAAGACGACGACGTCAATCTCCTGCTGGCGAGCGAAAAGGGCCGTTGTGTGGAGACTGTCGCGATTGAGACCAGGGGCGTCGATGAGAGAGATATTGACAAGACCGTTGTTAAGGAGGGACTGGTCAGGGGCCCGGGTGTCATTGAGATAAACCTTGATGATTTGGTCCGTGTTTTCGTTGTCAGCGACGATATGCTCGAGCTGAGCGAGGGAACCCTTTGAGTGGGTAGAGGGGTCGAGGGGGTCGTAGTGGAGGGCGGGATTGAGGATGTGAACCTCCTCTAAACCTTGGTTTTCTGCGGCGTCATGGACTTGGCAGAAGGCGGTAGTGCAGGGCTGCTGGTCGACGGGCATGGCATCGCGGCGGAGCAAGGCATTGACAAAGGTGGACTTTCCTGCATTGAGGTCGCCGGTGACGAGGACCTTGGAAGAGGGGTCCTGGACACGGAGGCGGAGATTGTCGATGTGGGCGACGGCAGCAGTGATGCGGTCTGTGAAGAGGCGTTCGACAGAGGACTTTTCGAGCTGGTGGACGAGAGTGAGGGCAGAGGCGGAGCCAAGGCTGAGGTCGAGTTTGAGAACGTTGAGGGTGTCCTTTGGGTAGCTGTGGACGTGGCCAGAGTCGCGGAGGTCTTTGAGGAGGGCCTCTGTGCTGTCTGCAGCGTCGAACAGGCTTGTAAAATGTGAGCAGAGCTGCGAAAAAGGAGAATAAAAAAAACATACCGCTGTTTGTGGTGGAGAAAGTGATGGTCGTGCATGTGTGACCAATGTGACAGGCCAGAGTATGAGCGGGCGGTCAAGATCTCCTGCGTCGAGCGAGTGCCAGTCCACCGCTCCTCCTATGCCGCCGCCGTCCCCTCGTCCTGCTCACCACCTCAACGCCAGGCCCACCAGCGAGCTCCTCGGTGGCTCAGGCATGTTCCAGACTCCAGAAGGTGCTTTTTCTCCTTGCCGTGCACCCCCGTCCTCACCCCGTCTCCAGCAGAGGCTCTCGACCAGTGGTTTGAAAACCTCCAGAACTACGAGGCCACTCTTGTGCGTTTTTCTCCTTCTCTTTTCGCTCTGCGCTCATTTCCATGCAGGAAGACATGGCCGCTGCCTCCCTCGATGTCAACTTCAAAGAAGAGCTCGGCGCCATCGAGCAGTGTCAGTCTTTTCTTTCTCCTCTTTTCTCGCTCATGCTCCCACAGGGTTCAAGGTCCTCTCAGAAGCAGAGCGCACCGCCGCCCTCTACAGCCTTCTCCAGCATTCAACCCAGGTTCAGATCCGTTTCTTCATCACCGTCCTCCAGCAGATGGCCAGGGCAGACCCCATGACTGCCCTCCTCAGCCCCGCCGTGGGCTCCATGCAGAACCAGATGGAGGCGTCCTTTGCCCGCTTGACCCCCGCCCTCAACATCCCGCCCTCCCCCACAGCACGCGCCTTTGCTCAGAACCGCCAGTCCCTCGTTCTCGACAGCAACAACTCCAACTTCCTCTCTCCAGATTCAGCCGCAAACACTCCCTCTGCCGGTCCTTCCTCTTCCGACGCTGCCGCAACTCTGGCCCACCAGCGCGCCAAGCTCAAGGCAAACGCTGCTGCTGCCCACCCTCACCGCATCTCCGCTCCCGTCTTGGCTTCCGCAGCTCCCGATGTCCGTGCCTCTTGGGCTGCCGTCCCCACCCTCGCCCAGGTTTCAGAGTCCAGCTCCGCCTCCCAGGAAAACGTCATCTCCCGTCCCAAGAGCAGCGACTTTTCAGGCTCCCTTCCTTCTCCCCACCTCGGTCCTGCCGCAACAGAGGGTGATAGCTGGGCCAGCATGGTCAACACCCCCGCCATCCCTCTCTTCCCAAAGAACTCCCAGTCCCTCGATGCTTCTGCTTCCAAAAACTCTCCATCCACCGTACCCCGCATGAGTGATCCAACCGTCTACCGCAGGAAACCTCTTAATAACGACAAGCCTTCCGAGCCTTCCTCCCACCAACTCTACGACGATGCAGGCAATCCCGTCAACCCAGCTTCCCAGCCAGACCAAAGATCTCGCAATCCCTCCGGGATGAGGAATACCAGTGGAAGCTGGGTCAATCGTGGCCAGGTGCCTTCTGCCAATCCTCGCTTCAACGACGACAACAACAGCGCCATCAACGGTCTTGGCATGCAATTTGGGAATCTTCATCTGGGTATGGGTTCCTCTCCCTTGCCAAGCATGCCTGCTGCTGCCCTAACGAATCTCGCTGGTTCTATCAATCCGTTCAGTATGTTGAGTTCTCTGTCTCCCGAAAGCCAGATCCTCGCTGCCCAACTCGCCGTCAACGCCCAGCAGTACGGTCAGCCTACGCCCTGGTTCAACATTCCGTCTATGGGCTACAACCATTTTGCCGGAGGAGGGGGTCGGAGACCTGGTCCGTCTGGTCGTTCTCCGGGATTGAGAACTGCCTCTAGTCCGGCTTCGGGTGGTGGTTCTTCGAGCGCGAGCACTCCCAAGGGAGAAGAAGATTTTGATCCTGCGTTGTTGAACGATGTACCTGCCTGGTTGAGGAGTCTTCGCTTGCACAAGTATACGACGAATTTTGAAGGTAAAAAGTGGCAAGAGATTGTTGTGTTGGATGAAGCTCAGCTTGAAGAGATGGGAGTGGCTGCGTTGGGTGCGAGGAGGAAGATGTTGAAGACGTTTGAAGCTGTGAGGAGGAAGATGGGGTTGTCTGAGGAAGGCGGAGGTCATGTTGATGGTGGTGAAAGTGTTAGATCTGCTTCGTCAGTAGGTGGTGGTGCGAATGGAAGTGGAAATGGAAATGGAATGACGGCGGCTTAGGTTTAGGTTTAGGTTTGAGAGACAAGTGTTTTTTTTATGGCCCTTTTTTTTTTTGTGTCCGTGTCGAAACCTACTATTCTATTATATATTTCCCTCCCCTCTCTCGTCATATTATTTTAGCGTGTGATTTTTTATACGCCTCTTCTCTCTCTTTTTTTTTCTTTCGGCATTGTGTTTTTTTTTAAAAACGAGCGCCTCGTCACTATACACGGACTAGGTTATATTGACACAGGATTATGTTTTCTGTTTTCTTCTAATGCGTACGAGTGGAGAATAAGTGAGTTGGTTTTCTATATATAGGATAACCCCCTCTCTCTGGGGAAATGTGTTTTGGGTTTTGTTCAAGAGGGGGCGGTGGAGAACAAGGGT
>Ga0153952_1000920_pt1 | contig 10726 bp, 10 predicted proteins | sample TSNJ036MetaG_FD_104746 | JGI IMG/M metagenome (GOLD analysis project Ga0153952, IMG submission 104746) | Attine ant fungus gardens microbial communities from New Jersey, USA - TSNJ036 MetaG | ecosystem: Host-associated > Fungi > Mycelium > Unclassified | place: USA: New Jersey, Wharton State... | reverse complement strand
TCACATAATTATCTATTTCACTATATAAAAAGCAGAATACCTTGTTGATAGCTTCTGCTTTTTTATTATGATAACTGATAAGACCAAATGTTAAAAATTTCTTTACTAACTTTTCATTATATGATTAAGGGGTGGAAACCATGAAAAGAAAGACTTCATTATCACAACATTTTCATCACTCATCAATTATCATAGCTTATTTAATTATTTTTCTTCCAATAACTTTTCTGTAGAATTAAATCCACATCCAATTCGTTTGACACCTAAATCTATAAGATTTAAGAAATGTTGTTGTTCTCGAACATTTCCCGAACCTTTTACTTTCGTATTGCCAGAAACATGCTCCAGCATTAATTGACAGACTCTCAGTGTAGCACCTTGCTTGACACCTGGATAAAAACCAGTCGAAGTCTTTACAAAATCAACACCATGTTTTGAAGCAATTTGACATGCCTGTATAATTTGTTGATCATTTAAAGCATCTGTTTCAATAATGATTTTTAAAACAATTCCATAATCATGAACAATTTTTACGATTTCTTTTACTTCTTTCTCGACTGCTTTTAAATCCTGAGATATTAAGTTACTATAATTGATCACCATATCAATATCACTGATTGGATATTGACATAATTCTAAAGCTTGTGATTTCTTACTCTCTAAGGAGGAATGACCATGTGGAAAATCTAAAACAACACCTACTTTTGTTGTTGTATCCTTAGTTAGTTCAATTGCTAATTCAAGATCACATGGCTTAACACAAACACTATAGACCTCTTGTTCGATTCCTTTATTAATTGCTTTAATGACCTCTTCCTTACTCATATCAGGTTGTAAAACTGCATAATCGAGATAGTGTGCCAACTCTTGTTTTGATAAATACTTTGCTCGCATCGCATTTATCCTCCTTTTCTAGTAATCGATATTATTTATTAAATCTTCTCCGTTACTAGCAATGACTTTTTTATACCAATAGAATGATTTTTTCCTAAAACGATTCAAATCGAGTAAGTCATCTTTTTCTCTATTAACATATATAAAACCATATCGTTTTCTTATTTCCTTATGACTTGATAAGAAATCAATAGGACTCCATGCTAAATAACCCATTAAATCAACTCCATCATGAACAACTGCTCGTTTAATACTGGCAATATGTTTATGATAATAATCAATTCGTTGATCATCATAAACTTTACCATCCACTAATTTTTCATCAATTCCTATTCCGCTCTCAACAATAAATAATGGTAGATGATAGCGATCATATAAAAATCTTAATGAATACCGTAATCCTTCAGGATCAATTTGCCAACCCCATTCATTGGCAGGATAATTAGGATTTTTAAGTATTTTAGGATTACTTAATAAAGCATCCTCTAATTCAATGCTATTTTCAATAGAAATTTCTTCAATTGTTGTAGTGACACCTGTTTGGTATTGAGAAAAAGCTAGAAAATCAATTAATTTTGAACTTTTTTTGATAATTTCCTTATCGTTTTCTTCCATGTGAATGCTAATTTCTCTATTTTCCATATATTGAATAAAATAATCTGGTAATTTTCCAGAAGTCATGATATCAAACGGTAATAAATTCCACATCTTATTCACAAAATCAGTAGCAAACATATCTTCTGAAGTACAATGCAATGGATATCTTGGTTGAAATGCAACCATCCCTGATACTTTCGCAAGCGGATCAATTTCTTTAATTTTATTTGCTGCCACACTATGAGCTAATGCTGTATTATAAGATAATTGACTAAAATATTGGGCATTACTCATCGCATTATCTTTTTTACTTCCAGAGACTAATCGTGAATAGAAAGGTGCTGTATTAATTTCATTATAAGTGATATAATACTTAACTTTTCCCTTTAAACGTTTGACAACGTCTCCTACATGCCTTTCAAAAAATTGAATAACCTCTCTTGACATAAATCCATTATATTTCCTGTACAAATGATCTGGCATATCAAAATGTACTAATGAAACAACTGGCTCAATCCCTGCCTTCAACAGTTCATCGACCATATCTTCATAAAAATCAAGACCAGCAGCATTTGGTTCAACTTCATATCCTAATGGATGAATTCTTGACCATACGACAGAAAATCGGAGAGCTTTAAAGCCCATTTCTTTCATTAAAGCAATGTCTTCTTTATAGCGATGATAATGATCACTGGCTACATCAGTGCTACAAAACATGGGTGGAATCCCTGGTTCTGGAATTACCTTTAATGTATCATAGACATTTAACCCTTTTCCATCTTCTAAGTAACCACCTTCTGCTTGCACATTACTAATGGCAGCACCCCATAAAAAATCGTTTGGAAATCCTTTTTTCATTTTATCACTTCTTTCTTTTGCGTACGTTCTTGCACTCTATATATTTCGTAGAAATTACCGCTTCTACAATGCGGTATAAAACAAGCAACTTACCTCAAGGGAAAATCAAGGGGGACTATAGCTTGCCTATTTCATTATGATTCTTTCGTTGTCATCATGATCGTCATATGACCACTTAAACAAACTTTTTGATTCGTAGGGATTAAGAAATTATCGCCCACTTTTATATCTTCATTATTAACTTTCCCATTTCCTCTAATAACGGTTGCTAATTGATAATTCTTATCTTTAAATAAGTAGTTACCAGTAATGTCGACTTTCATTACTGTAAAACTATCATTCGAAATATAGATTGTTTTTAAACAATCCTTCTCTTTTATCTTATTTGGGGCTATCTTATTCTTGATTGCCTCTTGATTGTAAGATAAACAATCAATGGCTTGTTCTAAATGTAATTCTCGTTCATTTCCTAAATGATCTTTACGATGATAATCAAAAAATCGATAGGTAATATCAGTTGCCTGTTGGATTTCATAGACAATGCTTCCCTTTTTCAAGGCGTGTAACAACCCTGCTGGAAGATAAACAAACTCATCTTTCTTTACCTCTAAATATTTAATTAATTCATACCACTTATCTTCTTTAATATAGCTTAGTAACTCCTCTTTATCTTTCGCACAATGACCATAAACAATATTTGCATTTTCTTCAGCTTCAATAAAATACCATGCTTCATTCTTACCAGAAGAATAACCTATCTTTTTAGCGTATTCATCATCTGGGTGCACCTGGATACTTAAGTCATCCTCAGGGGCTACTAACGAAATAATGACAGGAAATTCACCTTGTTTATTACCAAATAAGTTTTGATGGTTTTCCCATAATTCATATAAAGTCATTCCCTTATAAGGAGCACTTAAACAAATCGTTGATTCCTCTTTTAAACCACTAAATCCCCATACCTGTCCAACTCCCAAAGGAAAATGATGATATCCAAAATATTCATTTACTAAGGTATTTCCCCATATTGCTTTTTTAGCTATTGGCTCAAAAAATAACACACTCATTTTTTCACTTCCTTACATCATACATATTGAAAAGATCGATATCACTAATGTTATTGCTGATAAAATCCAAGCTGTGGAAACAACCTTTGGTTTCACCTTATAACGATATTGAATATCATATAAACGATTTACTTGCTTCGCCTTTGTACTGTGATAAGCCGATAATAAAGAGATAGCCAATATTAAAATTCGCATCCATAAACTCGTTCCAACCTTCCATGAAGCAGGCCATGGGAAAACAGCTAATGTAAAAGCAATAATAGCCATTGCTATTGCTGGTATGATATAAGGATTTTCTAGTGTTTCTAATTTTTTTTCGCGTTTGCTTTTTTTAGCATCACTATTCTCTCTCTCTTTTGCTTTCGACTGAAATTTTTGTGCATCACTACGTTGTTTTACTAAAACAACCAACTCACCACAACTTGGGCAAAATTTCGCTTGATTTTCTATTTTACTACCGCATTTTCGACAATACATATGCATTTCTCCCTTACTTTAAAATAATTTGTTGAATATTAACCAACATTACGTAAAGACTCATTGCAATCACTGCTATTGACGCTATCGTATTTCCTGTTGGCTCAAGATTATTCTTTGTTGCCTTACTATCGGTTAATAAGGAAATAGTAGAACAAATAATTGCGAATACATATAAACAGGCACTCAGCATGAATACAATTTTATAACTCCAACCTGCTTCATTAAAAATGATTGCCATAATCCCATCAAATACAACTAAACCAATAAGGAATAAAAGTATAGCAAATGTCCACCAAAGATTCTTTGGTGCTTTTTCTTTTTTGACTTCCATACTTTTAATTTGCGTTCTTTCTTTCTTATTTAGTTTCTTCTCTATTTTTTCTGTCTGCTTTTCTATGGGTTTTCCACAGTGCACACAAAACATTGCATCTGATGCTACGTCATGATGACAATATGGACATGTTTTCATATTCATTCCTCCTGTTTTATAACAACATAGGCGACTAGACTCCTGCCTAACCGCCTAACGATTTTTTCCTTATATTAAATTTTTCATCAAGCTGTTTGAAATTCTGCAGCTAAAGCTGCTTCTTCTTCAATTCTTTTTACTTCTGCTTTTTCATATGACTTCCAGAATGGATAGAAGATTGCTAATCCAATCGCAAAGTTGATGAAGACAATAAGTAATCCTCCAATCGATCCACCACTACCTAGATATCCTAAGATTGGCGAAGGTGTTGCCCAAGGTAAACTTAAATAGAACTTACCAACAAAACCAATCGAAGTTAAGAAATAAGTCAATGCTCCTGTTACCGTATGAGATAATACGAATGGGATTGCCATAAATGGATTTAACACCACTGGTAAACCAAACATAATTGGCTCAATGATACAGAAGATTGCTGGTGGAAAACTTACCACTGCTAATGGTTTTAAATGAGGTAATTTCTTTGAAGATCTTACCATATAGAATAAGATTGGCCAGCATGAGGAAACCCATTGACTTATTCTACATAAGTTTGGAGTCCAAGTATATGGAAGATCTGCCACTGCCACTCCTGCCATAAAAGCATCATTGTTTTCCACTAACCATGTACTTAAGAATGTACCTGTAACAGCACCTGTAATGTTATCTCCATGAAGACCACAAATCCATAATATTGCTGATAAGAATTGTTGTAACGTATAGACAAAGATATTATCCGCTGTCGATAAAATAGGTAATAACATTTCTCCAACCATTTCAGGAATATTAATTCCAGCTAATGTACGAACTCCCCAACAAATAATGGTAATAAAGAAATATGGAATGATGGCAGAGAAACTATCAGCAATTGCGGAAGGAACTGAATCAGGTAATTTAATTCTGATATTGTGCTTGTAACAAAATGCTATAACATTCGTTGCTATTGCCCCAGCAATAATCGCCGTGATAACACCCGCACCACCCCAATAATTGGATTCAAAAGCATTAATTCCTTCTGTTGTCTTAGCTACACTTGCATAGTTTAATAAAATGAAGGCAAATAACGAACCAACTGCACCTGTTGTTTTGTTGAAACCTTTAATATCTGCATATTCAGAACCAAAAGCAACAACAATGTAAATTGCCATAATGTTCATTGACAAACTGTTAACGAGAACTAATTGACCAGCATATGGTCTTAGAAATGGTAATAATGCTGTTTCTGTTAACCCTCCATCAGAACCTAATAAAAAGATAATTAAAAAGATTGAACCAACCATCGTTACTCCAATGGCACCTACCATCCCGCGAGTAATCGCTTGTACAAATGGAATTTCTCCAAACTTTGTCATTGGTCCAGAGATTTTGTCCATGATACCCATAAATGAATCCATGAACGATTTTTTTTCTGTAGACATATTTTTCTCCCTTCAACTTTTTTTGGAAAGAAAACATCACATTAAGCGTAAACGTTTTCCTTTGTGAATTCATTATATGATATGATGATAAAAAACTCCATATAAATTAATGTCATATATGATGACTATTGATTAAGTTTTTTAAAATTTACTTGATATAATCACATATTTTTATATTCAAAAAATATTTATAATAGCGTAAACGTTTACACGTTTTTGTAATTTCGCTTGTGTTTTAGCAAAATATACGTTATTCTTAAGATAGATTTAGGTAAACGTTTAACTAAAAAGGATGTGATGAAATGAAAACGCATAAAAATGAAACTCAAATAATTAAATTATTATGTTCTTCCTCTTCTTATCTTTCTTCTTACCAAATTTCAGAGCAAACAGGAATCAATAGAAGATTAATAAGAAATGAAATGAATAATATTAAATCGTTACTAAAATCATTAGGTTATTCTTTAATCTCTAAGGCATCCAAAGGATATATAATTGAATGTCCACCACCGAATACTATTCAGGATTTAATTAAAAAGATTGAACAGTTAGAACAAAAAAGTTATATTGCCTTCCCAAATCTCCCCAATGAACGTCATGAGTTTATTATTCGTCGACTCCTTAATACCAATGATTACATTAAAATAGATGATTTAGCAGACGAACTGTTGATTAGCCGTTCTTCCGTTTCCAATGATTTAAAAGAAGTCAAACAGATTATAAAAAAAGATCATCTTAGCATCGTTCAAAGACCGGGATACGGTATTAAAATAATTGGGAATGAACTCGATTGTAGAAAACCTTTAGTGGATATTTTATACACTAATTTTAAGAATGCTGCTTTATTTTACAACTTACTTCGTAATTCTAATCAGGATGGTGATTTAATCGAGACAACCATTATTGATATTCTAGAACGTTACCATATTGAAATTTCAGATATTTCCTTATGTGATTTCCTATTAACAACAAGTATTAGCATTACCCGAAACCGCTTAGGCTTTTATTTAAAAGAAGCTCAAGATATTGAGGACATTAAAGATAAAATTGAATTTAAGTGTGCAAAAGATATTTGTCGTACTTTAGAACGATTACTCAATATCACTCTCAGCATTCCAGAAGAAATTCAAATGGGAATTGAATTATTAAGCAAACGGTCCTATAAAGAAACTGCGAATTATCACGAAAAAGAAGCTAATATAATTGCAAAACAATCCATTGAGGATATTTATAATTATTCCCTTATTGACTTTAAAAATAACAAGTATCTTTATAATAAATTATTTATTTATACCCAATCTGTGTTATTACGACAACGTTTTGGCACAAAATTAAGAAATCCTTTATATAAAGAGATTGAAAAGAAATATACCTTAAGTTATGAACTTGCAGAAATTATTTCTGAGACATTTAAACGAAATCATTATTTGCCACTCACGCAAAGTGAATTAAGTCATTTTTCTATTATTATTAATACTTCATTAAATGAAGAAATACAAGATAAAAAACGGGCACTTTTAATTTGTGGTATTAGTAACGATTGTAGAGAATTAATTGAATGGCAAATCAAAGAACGTTTTGGCAATGAATTAAAAATTGTTAAATCCACTCAATTTTATAAATTGAGATATGAAGTACTAAGTCATTATGATGTGATTATTTCTACAATTCCTAATTATGAGACTTTTGAAATTCCCTATATTTATATTAATTCAATTATGGAAAATGAAGATTTCAATGTTATTAAAAATTATCTTGCTTATAGTTTTTATAATCATGGAGTGGAAACTTTATTTCATCCTAAATTATTTAAATCTGAAGTAAAAGCAAAGAATTTTCAAGAAGTATCAAAAGAAATGTATCAATTAATTCATAACCAATTGAATCTAAAAAATAAATCATTTGATAAAATATTAATTGATTCTAAATTAACAGATTATAAACATAATCAATCTATCGCTATATTCAAGTACAATCGTGCTGCTTCGCTAAATGAAATGGTTTCTGTTATTATTACAGAAAATCAAATTATGATTAAAGATAAGCCAGCTCAGATTATCATTCTATTATCTTTTAAAGATAGAAATGAGTATTTCGCAAAAGCTTTAACGGATATCCTTATCCATATTGCTCAAAATGAGAAAATCGTTAATCAGATTCTCACAAATCCTACCTATAACAATTTTTTAAGAATCATTAAACAATATAAATAATAAAACTTATTAGTGAATGGTGTTATTAGCAGAAGAAATGAAATATCTTCCAATATTATTAAAAAAATCCCTATTGTTTGTAATATATAGAAATAATAAATCAACAGAGCCAATTAATAAACAAATAGTGGTTCCTGTGGATTTAATTAAAAGGGAAAGCAGAATAAAATATAAAACCACCAACTGAGGTGGTTTTATATTTTATTCTACATTTCCAATCACTTGAACAGATTGATCCGTATATTGCATAATTTCAAACTTATTTCCATCTGGATCATGAATCCACATTTGATAAGTTTCAGAAGGCCCTTTTGAAATATCTGTATCAATCTCTATCCCAGCTTGAAGTAATTCTTCCTTTGTTTTAAATATATCCTCTACTAATAAAGCAAAATGAGAATAGCCGACATTTTGATTCCATTCATCATGAGGTCCTTGTCCTTCTACTTTAGGGAAAAACTCAATGAATTGTCCTGGTGCTAATTCAATATAAATAATTGCTATTTTATCAGGATACTTTTCTGCCATTTGACTAAAGTAAGCTCTGCTTTTCGAGCCTTTGTACGCTTTAAAATACGTAATTACTTTCGGTTTTAACCCTAATTTATTTTCATAAAAATCTCTTGTTCTCTCCATATCTTCCGTATAAAAAGAAACATGCATTAAAGATTTAAACTCCATAATTCTTCGCTCCTCCTTTTATCAAGCATATTGATTCTTCTATGCTATCTTCTACTTCCAGCAATTCTTTTCCAAGTCAAACGACGTCCTTTGGTGGTAATCGCCATTTGATAAATATCTTCTGGAACAGACATTCCATTTAATCCAGCATCCCCAATCGCATGAATATCTGCTCCTGTCTTCTTTGATTCAAGGGTGCACAGCCTTATCGTTTCTGTGTCTGATCCTTCAATTGAACCATCTAGGAATGATAATGCTAAGGTTCCTGGTTTATACGTATGAATAAACGTTACTAAATCTCTAATTTCTTCAGTAGAAATCCCAAAACGGGCTCCTGGCATTGCCAAGGTAATACAATCCGCTCCAGCATCAATTAATTCTTTTATAATTCGTTTTGATTCTTCTATACCAAGTTGTGGATCACCTAAAATTGGATAGGTACTTCCATCTTCCCACTTTCCAGCGAAAACTAATACATCGTCACCTAAGGTTTCCTTCGCTACCCTTGTTGCTTCAATGATATTTTGATAAGTGGTTCCAGTTCCCGGATTTCCAGCTAACACAACAAAATCAGCACCTTCATCTTTCAATTTTAAGAAATTTTCTTTAATTGCTCGACGATAATTTGGAATCTCATACCATCCATAAGTGGTTACTTCTTGATCTTTCATGACTTGTGGATTACCACATTCTAAATATATTCCAATTGGAATATCAATGTATCTTTTAACGTCTTTTAATCTTGCTGGATAGCTTATCCATTTTTGATCTTCATATTTTTGTAATACAAAGCCTGTTTCTACATTTTGATCCATTGGATATACATTCACCATAATCATATCAGCCCCAAATGCCTGAGCCATTTCTGCATTGGTCGCATCATTAATCACGCTCGCCATTGGATTAATTTGTGACATGACCACTCTTCCCTCTGATCCCTTAATTGATGCTTTTAATTGCATCGGGGTCATTTTTTTAATTTCACTTCTTGAGGAGCTTATTAATCTCATTACTGCCATATTGTTTTTCTCCTTTATAAATTTATTATATCCGTATTATAGAATTGCAAATTTTATAAAACTAGCTTTACTTAGCAAATAGTTTGTTTTTTTTATTTTTTCTCTTTTTTTATAAGCAAGAGTGAAACTTTTTTTCATTAACTTTTCTTAAAAAAGAGAAATTATTCGAGACTTTTTCAGCAGTCTCGCGAAGAAACATCTTATTTCTTCGCCATCTTTAACCATGTATACTGTTTTCCTTTCATCGTTACTGACATCTGATAAATATTTTCAGGCCATGAGCTTCCACCAAAACCACCATCACCTATTGCATGAATATCAGCTCCAGTTTGTTTCATCATTAAAGAAATTTCTCGAATAGTATCGATATCCGCCATTTCTACACTACTATTTAAGAAACACATCGCTAACGTACCTGGTTTATAACGATGCGTAAATTCAACTAATTCTCGAATCATTTCCACCGTAATGCCATGTCGACTTCCAGGAGCTGGTAAATCAATTACATCGGCACCAGCATCAATTAATTGTTTAATGATTTCTTTTGAATCATAGTCTGCAAGCGGATCGCCTAATACTTTTTCAACAATTCCATCTTCCCATTTCCCTGAGAACAGTAAAATATCATCACCAAGTAGTTCTTTCGCTTCTTTTGTCGCTGCAATAACATCCTTAATCGATGTTCCACTTCCTGGATTACCTCCTAGAATAATGAAATCTGCTCCTAAATCTTTTGCTTTAAGTAAATGTTCCTTAGAATAAAGCATTCCTTGCATTCGATAAAGTTTTTCATTATCCTTAATATCAACATCCTTCGCAGGACATCCCATATAAATCCCAATTGGTTTATAACCTACTTTTTCTTTTAACTCCATTAATGTCATTCCCTGTAATCCTAGATTTTTCTCATTATGATCTAAATCAAAGGTATTCAACATCACCATATCCGCACCAAAGGCAAACATTAATTCAGGACCAGTTACTTGATGTGAGATTCCTGGATGGAATAATAATTCCTGACCCATTATAACTC
>Ga0153952_1000912_pt1 | contig 10769 bp, 8 predicted proteins | sample TSNJ036MetaG_FD_104746 | JGI IMG/M metagenome (GOLD analysis project Ga0153952, IMG submission 104746) | Attine ant fungus gardens microbial communities from New Jersey, USA - TSNJ036 MetaG | ecosystem: Host-associated > Fungi > Mycelium > Unclassified | place: USA: New Jersey, Wharton State... | reverse complement strand
GATTTACATCAATGAGCTGGCTGAAAGAGCCGGCATGTCTGTGGAAGACACAGCAAGAATGGCGGACGATCTCGCGCATATTGGCATCATTAAATACTTGTCGGATGATAACGGTGTTGACCGGGTCGTGCTTCCGGTCTATGTAGTTGGCAGCATGGAGTTCTCTTGCTTGACAAACTGGCGCTTGGATAAGTACGGTGAGCTGGCGGTAGGGTTTAACGCCTACACCAAGGATTCTGTAAACAGAAACGGCTGGATCATGCCAATGAGCAATCATGGCGTACATCGGGTCGTACCTGTGGAAGAGGCCATCGCCAACGTACCCGAGCGTAAAAGCTGGGAAGAGCTTTCCAAAATGGTTGAACAGGGCGGCGAAAGTGATTTTGCTGTTATGGAATGTGTTTGCCGCAAGGTCATGAAAAAGTATGGAAAAGGTGTTGGAGAACCTGAGCTGGAATGGTGTCTGCCAATCGGAAAATTTGCGGAATACACGATCCGCACCGGCAAGGCCAGAAAAATTACCAAGGAAGAGTACCTGGATTTCATCAAGCGGGGAGAAGAAAAAGGATTTGTCCATCAGGTCAGCACGTCGGATGGTCCGTCTCCAATTGAGTATATTTGCAATTGTGACTATAAAACCTGCCTATCGCTGAGAGGCGCTTGGTATACGCAGAATCCGGGGCTTGCCCGTTCAAACTTTGTGGCGGAGGTAGATACCGAAAAATGCGGGGCCTGCGGCCAGTGCATGGAGGTTTGTCCGATGAACGCGGCAAAGCTCGGGCAAAATCTGCCGCAGAAGGAGCCAGTTGAGATTGCTGAAAGTCCTATCCCACAGAACCGCCTGACTTGGGGGCCGAAATATTTTAAGCCGGACTTCCTGTTCACACGCCAGGATGTACAGCCTGAAACAGGAACTTCCCCATGTAAGACAGACTGTCCCGCCCATGTGGCGGTGCAGGGATATTTGAAGCTGGCCGCTCAGGGCAAATATAGGGACGCCCTTGAGCTAATTAAAAAGAACAATCCATTTCCGGCAATCTGCGGCAGTGTCTGCAACCATCGCTGCGAGCAAGTCTGCACCCGGGGCGATTTGGATGAGCCTGTGGCCATCGATGAAGTCAAAAAATTTATCGCGTGTCTGGAACTGGAAGAAAAGAACCGGTTTGTACCCAAAAAAATCCATCCGACAGGTCATAAAGTCGCCGTCATCGGCTCCGGACCCGCAGGTCTCGCGTGCGCGTACTATCTCGCCGTTCTCGGTCACAGGGTAGGCGTGTTTGAAAAAGAAAGCAAGCTGGGCGGCATGCTTCGCTACGGAATCCCTTCCTTCCGTTTGGAAAAGGATGTGCTTGACGCAGAGATCGACGTGCTTAGAAGGCTTGGCGTAGAATTTAACACCCGTGTAGAGATTGGGAAGGATACAACCATTGGCGAGCTAAGAAATCAGGGCTATAAAGGCTTCTACGTTGCCATCGGCGCTCAGGGCGGCAGAAAACTCGGCGTAGACGGCGAAGACGCCGAAGGCGTTATTTCCGCGGTAAGCTTCCTGCGCGGCGGGTTCACCGGGCGGGGCAAGCTGGGCGGCAAGGTTTTGGTGATCGGCGGCGGTAATGTCGCGGTTGACGTAGCCAGAACCGCTGTCAGAAGTGAAGCGAAAGAGGTTCAGATGTTTTGCCTTGAGTCTCGCGACATCATGCCCGCGGAAATCTCTGAGGTCGAAGAAGCTGAGGGCGAAGGCATTATCGTCAATAACGCCTGGGGGCCAAAAGAGATACTGACTAAGGACGGCAAGGTATGTGGGGTTGTCTTCAAAAAGTGCGTTTCTGTCTTCGATGAAGAAAACCGCTTTAGCCCGAAATATGACGAAAATGACACCATCACGGTAGAAGCCGACTATGTCCTCACCGCTATTGGTCAATCCATTCAGTGGGGCGGCCTGCTGGCAGGCACTGATGTAAATCTGAATAGCAATATGACCATAAAGGCGGACGGATACACTTACCAAACGGAGCAGCCCGATGTTTTCGCGGGAGGAGACGTTTACACCGGTCCGAAGTTTGCCATTGACGCCATCGCGGCAGGTAAAGAGGGAGCCGAGTCCCTTCACCGGTTTGTATGGGGAGACGACCTGGTTCGGGCCAGAGACAGGCACGATTATAAGTTTATCGACAAAGATAATTTGGACATCGGCGAATATGACACGGCAAAACGTCAGAAGCCTAAGACTGACCGGGAAAAAAGACTGACCTTCAGCGATGACCGTATGATTCTGACGGAAGAGCAGGTAAAAATAGAAACGGCCCGCTGCCTGAGCTGCGGCGCGGCGCATGTTGATCAGGAGCTTTGCCTTGGCTGCGCGTTGTGCACCACCCGGTGCAAGTTCGACGCTATTCACCTCAAAAGGGAATTCGACGATACGCCCGTACCCAGTGAGAAATTGGGCGGCGATATCCGGAGGGAACTGGCGCGCAGAAAAGAATTGTATGGCACGGCGGAAAAGGCAAAGGCGTAATTATGCACGAAGTGGGGATGCTAGTCGAGATAGCGAAAACCGCCGCGAGAATCGCGGAGAGAGAACGGGTTGAACGGGTAAAATACGTGGAACTGGAGGTTGGGGAGCTGTCCGGCGTTCTTCCCGAGCTTTTCGAGCAGTATTATTCATTTGTTACAGAGGATTTTCCGGCGCTCAAAGGCTCCGAGCTCAGAATTCATTCAGTTCCAGGCGAGGCGCTGTGCAGCGGCTGCAACGCGTTGTATAATGTTATGAAAAACGAGGGTAAATGCCCGCGGTGTGAAAGCTGTTACAAAACCGTTCTTGGAGGAAAAGACGTCATGTTGCAGCAAATAGGATATTAGGAGGTCAAGATGGATACTGTCAGAATTATTGAAATAAAGGAGAGTATTTTCGCCGACAACAACGCGGAAGCGGATCGCATTCGTGAAGCTCTGAAAAAAGAAAAGACTTTTCTTTTGAATTTAATGTCTTCGCCGGGTTCGGGAAAAACCACGTTACTGACCCGAACGATAGAACAGTTAAAAAATGATTTGCGTATTGGTGTCATGGAAGCGGATATCGATTCTGACGTAGACGCTCTGACAATTGCCAAAACCGGCGTTAAGGCTATTCAGCTGCACACCGGAGGCATGTGCCATCTTGACGCGGGGATGACGGAACAGGGCATGAAGGAGCTGGGCATTGACGATATAGATCTTGCGATTCTCGAAAATGTCGGGAATCTGGTTTGCCCCGCGGAATTTGATACCGGCGCTGTGAAAAATGCCATGATATTGTCTGTTCCGGAAGGCCATGACAAGCCGCTGAAATATCCCCTTATTTTCGAGGTTTGCGACGTACTGCTTATCAACAAGATCGATGTTTTGCCTTACTTTGACTTCGACATGGAAAAAGTGGTGGAATACGCTCATATGCGTAATCCCAAATTGGAGATATTCCCCATTTCCGCCAAAACAGGAGAAGGTATAGAGGCATGGACGAAATGGCTGCATACGCAGGTTAGTGAATGGAACGGGTAAGTTACGGCATGCTCGGGGCTTGTGTCCATCCTGCTGATGGTCTATGTCAATCGTGTATTCAAGCAGCAGACGGAACAAGCATATGTAAGCGCCGCACCGGCTGCGGAATGAAGGTATGTAATGCGGATTTGATATTTGGCTGGCGGATAACCGCCAGCTCTTTTTTTGATGCCATCCTCCATATTATGTCATACTATCCATTCAAATAGGGCTTTATTTTTTTGTCTGAATCTGGTAAAATTTGCGATAAAATTTGAGGAGGTTATTATTATGAAAAAATTGTCTTTTGGTTTGATTGGGGTCTTGATTATCCTATTGGTGACCGGAGCCGCGTCTGCGGCAGTGCCGCCGGTAAATTATGAAGATGTGGGGCCAGACCGAATCATAACGCCCACTACGCAGGAAAATTATTGGCATGTCAGTTTTAAAAATGAATCAAAATATCCAATCGTGGACTATATTGTTACGGCGAAATATGCAGATAGCGGAAAAATAATCCGGATGTACTGCTATGATTATGTTGGACAGAGTAATGACGGAACAGCCGTATCCAAGACGGGCAATGCCAATGGCACAGGCATTAACAATGCCAACGTCAAAGGAGCCTTGGAAATCATGGAAATCAGTTATACTGTAGATACGCGGGATGATGGATGGAAGCTGGTTACGTATGATTATGCCGGGAAGACATATAAGGTGGAGGACAGGGAAAAGATTTGGTGGGAGATTCGGGATTAGTAAGCAGGCCATAGGTTTCGGGGCGGTTTTCTTTTGGAAAACCGCCCCGAATTTTTCTATAACGTTAATCTATTTTAAAGAATTAAATACGGTCAATTTTTGAATAGTCGCGGTGCCTTCTTCGAAGCGCATAGCATGGGCATCCCTGAAAAGTCTTTCGATAGGATGTGATGAAAGATAGCCGGTGCCGCCATAGATTTCAAATGCTTGACTGAGAACTTCTGTTTGCATTTCCAGACAAAAATATTTGGCCATGGAGGCTTTTGTCATAATATCTTCACCCGCGTCATACGCTTTGGCTGCATCCGCAACTAATAATCTGCCTGCCTGAATTTTAGTTGCCATATTACCAAGCATTTGCTGTATGGCTTGGCGTTGGATAATCGGCTTGCCAAAGGTCGCTCTATGCCTGGAATATTCCAAAGCTACATCCAAAGCTTCCTGGGCAATTCCAACACAACTGTTCGCGATGGAGGTACGGCTTGGGGCAAGAAAGCTTCGTAAAGCTACGTCTAACCCTTGTCCGCGTTTTCCAAGCATCATATCTTTATGTACGCGGCAGTTTTCAAAATACAGATCTCCGTGGAAACTTCCGTGGCATCCCATGGTATCTACCATTTTTTCGATTCTAAAGCCCGGATCATCTTGCTGTACTAAGAAAGCCGAAATTTCGTTTTTACCAGTATTGGTGATGACAACTTGACAAACGGCCGTATCGGCAAATGTGATGAGAGTCTTTTCGCCATTCAGTATCCAATAATCTCCATCCTGCACCGCATGTGTGCCTACGTCAAGCCCGCTTCCTGTTTTGGGTTCTGTCAAAGCAAAAGCCAACACCGGTTTAGAATGAGGCGTCAAAGGCAGGAGCCAATCCTTTTGTTTCTTTGTACCAAAATCTCCAACCATTCTCCACAGTCCATTTGCGCCATGAACCAACATTCTAACAATGCCCGCCCCATGGGCGACCTCTTCCAGAATAGGAAAATACTCGGCCAAAGGCATACCATAGCCGCCATATTCCTCCGGCAATGTCAGCTGAAAGAGCTTATTTTCCACGAGAATTTCGTAAACCCGTTCAGGAACCTCTTTGGTTTTTTCGATCTCCGGAATAAATGCCGCAATTTCACCCTTCATCAGGTTCTTGATTTTCTCTTTGTAATCCGCTACTTCTTTCGGTGTCATTTTCATTTGATTTATCCTCCTTATTTTTTATCCCATTGCTTGGGAACTATTGCCTATACAAAACTTTTATAGTCTGGCGCTGCCCGGCGTAAACATCTAGGAATCAGAGGCTTGCTCCGTCCACCTTCAGATTCTGTCCTGAAACATAACTGGACAAATCACTGACTAAAAATAGTGATACTCTTGCTTGATCCAACGGTTGAGAAATTCTTTTTAACGGGACTGCTTTAACCATATTGGCCATTTGCTGCTCAGATACTCCGCCTAAAATCGGCGTATCGGTTACCGACGGACATAAGGTATTGACGCGTATCCCTTTTTTTCCAAGGTCTTTAGCCATACAATTGGATAGCATGTTTATAGCGGCTTTAGACGCGCAATAGGCGCTTGATCCCTTTTGCGCCTGCACGCCGGAGCATGAGGAAGTCGTCAAAATTACGGGGCATTTTGATTTTTCCAAATAGGGCAGCGCGTATTTCACGCCATAATAGGGACCATAAAAATTGATGTCCATTACTCTTTTCAATTCATCTGTCGGCATTTCTTCAAAAGGCCTCCAAGGCTGAGCCATACCTGCGTTATTAAACAAAATGTCGATTCCACCGTATTCTTTGACCGTTTGGTCAATTAGGTTTTTTACATCATCTTCCACGCCGACATCTGTTTTTATAAAAACCGCGCTGCCGCCTTTATCCTTGATTTCTTGCACAACCGATTTACCCGCTTGTTCATTCCGGCCTGCGACTGCTATTTTCGCGCCTTCCTCTGCGAATAACAGAGCAGACGCCTTACCGATCCCCGACGTAGCGCCGGTAATAATAGCGATACGGCCTTCTAATAAATTATCCATTTTATAAAACACCTCCCCCTTAAGTAATAAATGCTTAATTAAATTCAGGCACTTGTTTTTCGATATATTAATAAGCAATTCTTATGCCAGCCAAGCTTTCATCGGTTTTAAAGGAATGTACCAATCGCTTCGTATCAATTTTGTTAAGAATTGTATGAAATTGTATGATTCAAACACACGCATTTTTAATTCGTACATAAATAAAGGACGGCCCTTTTCATCAGGCCGTCCTTTTTAGCTCTTTATTTGTTTAGCTCCCTTACGGAAGTTTCTTAGTCTGGCATTATTAACGTTTATCACCATACCATCTTGAATGATCGTCTCGCATGCCTGAACATCACGAATACCGTTTTCTTCAATTAATTCAACCATGCATTTACCGCAGTTGCCTGTTCGAAGCCTACGCTTTACATCATAGCAGAGATGCGGTACATGAATACCTTCTTCCAGCAATGCAAAAAGAATTGTAAGATTTCCATTTGCTTCAACCTCTATTCCATCAACGGTTACTCGGATTCTTCCAGAGGAATTTTGTGATCCCATACCTTCCTCCTAACTCAAGTTGTAAATTTTCAGCTTCCTGTATAACGTGCTCCTGCATATACCAAGCTTTTCCGCCACTATAGTCTTATTGCCGTTATACTCTATCATGAGGTTTAAAAGCCTTTTCTTTTCAGCTTTTGCAAATTCATTCGTTGAATCTGCGGCTTTCACTAAATGTTCTGATTTGCTTCGGAAATTTTCAACCGGCAAGTGCTCCAATTCTATAATAGAATCCGTAGCGTTTTGCATAGCGCATTCAATTGTATTTCGCAATTCCCTCAAATTGCCTTCCCACTCGCGTCCAATCAAAAAGCTCAACGCGCTTGGCGAAATGCCTTTAATTCCTGTCCCTTCCAATGCGTTGAAATTAGTAATAAAATGATCTACCAATAAAGGAATATCAGTTATTCTTTCACGTAAAGGCGGCAGGGGAATGTTTACCACATTGATACGGTAATACAAATCCTCGCGAAATGTACCATCTATAACCATGCGCCACAAATCCTTGTTTGTCGCGCAAACTAAACGCACATCAACTTCCACGGAGGTATTGCTGCCGATACGTGTTACTTTTCTATCCTCCAGCACTCTAAGCAATATAGTCTGGGCATGAAGCGGCATCTCTCCAATCTCATCAAGAAAAAGTGTCCCATGTTGGGCATACTCAAACTTTCCCATAGATCCGCCTTTTCTAGCTCCGGTGAAGGCTCCTTCTATATAGCCGAACAGCTCGCTGGCAATCAGCTCCGGCGGCATAGCCCCGCAATTTAGCGCCACTAAAGGTCCTTCCCCTCTTCTGCTCGCGTTGTGTATCGCTTGGGCAAATAGTTCTTTCCCCGTACCGCTTTCGCCTGTGATAATCACCGTGCTTTCGCTGAGAGCCGCACGCATGGCGCGTCTTTTTATATTCTTCATGGTTGAAGATTCGCCGATTATATTATTAAAGTTATAATAGGCATTATTATTCGATATTTTATTAACAGTCTGCCGGACCTTTTTACTGTCCGACAGAGAAATAATAAGTCCCTTAACACCATTAGACTCTTGTAGCGGTGTAACATTCATTCGCATGAACTGTATCTGATTTGGTAAGTTGTCAAAGCAGACTTCCTCAAAGTTGATTTTTTCGCCCGTCTCTAAACATTTTATCGCGTTGTTTAATACAGGGAATACTTGCAGGCAGTCTTTACCGATCACATCTGCTTCTACCATATGAAACAAGTCGTAAAAAAACTGATTTACATTCAGGATTTTACCCAGAGAATCCACAAAAATGTATGCTTGGTCTTGATACTGCATAAACTGATTGGCCATCTGATTTTTCAGATTTAATTCCAACATGTTTTTGAATAGGTCAATACGATATTTTCTGGCTGTAAAAAATAGCTTTAAAAACGCGAGGGAAAGCAAGCTAAAATCTTTTTTGCTCGTAACGATAAAATTCAGCGTACTGCCGTAATCCTTGGAGTAATGGCACCATGTAGCCAAAGACTGAAAAATATCCAGGTAATGTTCCTCTCCATAAACATAAAAAGGTTGATTTGGAATGTTGCCAAGCGAAAGGGCTGTCGTGCCAAGGTAATATTCTTTTAGGCAAGTGCCTATCTTAATGTTGCTGTCATTGATTTGTTGAAGAAGTTTCTTGTCGCCGCGTTGGAAATAAACGATTCCGGTATCGCTGTGAGCGCACAAAATTGCCGAATAGTTATTTTCCAGCAACTCATAAAATTCCTGCAGGACGTCATCATAGAGAATATCACTCAGTGCCCAGCTTCCGCCATCCTTTTGCGGTTTATTATCCGGGATGAATGAGGGGAGACTTATAGAGGAGCATTTAGGGTCTATTCCGCTTTTTCTGCACCGCTCCCAGGAAGCCAAGATTTCCGGCCTTATTCTACTGCGGGAGGCTTCGGGTATTTGTCCATCCTTAATAAATATTTCTTTAAGCTGCTTTATTTCCGACTCCTTGCGTTGGCTTAACAACATTGCTTACTCCCCCTCTGAATAAAACAACTAATTTAGCTAACGAATAATGCGTCAAAGTTCTCGTGAATGAAATATTTCACGAGAACTTTAACTTTCAACACACAAAAATTATAACATAGACAGATGAGTTAGAATAGATGAACCATAGGGGTTTTTATATAGTCAGGTCAAATCATAACGCGTAATTTTATTTATTGGAACGACGCCAGATATTCATACGTTCGGCCTCACATATGAGCCGATCCCGAAAATCGGGATGAGATATGGAAATAATCCGTTCAGCCCTTTCCCAGGTGGAGCAGCCCTTAAGATTTACTTTGCCGAATTCCGTAACTAAATATTGGATGCACACGCGAGTATCGGTTACAATGGAACCGGGCGCTAAAGTAGGAAGTATGCGGCTTTTTAATTGTCCGGTCTTATCTTTATATGTAGAAGAGCAGCAAATAAAACTTTTACCTCCCTTTGATAAATACGCCCCCAACATAAAGTCAAGCTGACCGCCTGTGCCGCTGATTTGCTTGGTACCGTCGGATTCCGCGTTGACCTGCCCAAACAGATCTACGTTCACCGCGTTGTTTATTGAGATAAAGTTATCGATTTGCGCGATAACTTGTACATCGTTTGTATAATCTGACGGTGCGGACATACACTCCGGATTATTATGTAGAAAATCATAGAGCTTTTGTGTTCCGGCTCCAAACGCGTAAGTCTGCCGGAAACGGTTGACGGATTTTTTTGAACCGTTTATTTTTCCTGCCATACTCATATCTACAAAAGAATCCACATACATTTCCGTATGTACGCCCAAATCCTTTAGGTCCGACTGGATAATGAGAGATCCCAGCGTATTTGGCATACCGCCTATGCCAAGCTGCAAGCACGCGCCGTCAGGAATATCCCCTATAATTAGTCCCGCCACCGCTTTATCGACATCTGTGGCAGGTATACCGCTAAGCTGAGGAAGCGGAGGGTTTTCTCCCTCCACTACCATGTCCACCTGAGATATATGGACACAATGCTCTTTGTCTCCCAGGCAGCGCGGCATATTCCGATTGACCTCCACGATAATGATCTCGGAACGCTCACATACCGCTGCCATGTGAGAGGTGCTGGGCCCGAAGCTGAAACAGCCATCGGCGTCCATTGGCGATACCTGGAACATGGCAACATGTATCGGTTCTACGTTTTCCCGGTAATACCGGGGGAGTTCCATATATCGCATGGGTGAGTGGAATGTCGAACCGTCGGCAACCATTTTGCGTTCAACACTCGACATATGCCAAGTGTTCCATGTGAAATGCTCCTTCACATCAGGAACTTTCATGATCGCGGGTTTTTTAATGACGAAGCAACCTCTTACCTTTACATCGGTAAGCTCCTTCCATCGCGCCGCCAGCGCCTTGTCCAGCTCGTCCACGGTGGCGACGCAGCAGCCGAAGTCGATCCAGTCGCCGGAGCGGACTGTCTTCACAGCCTCATCAGCAGTTGTCAGCTTCTTTTGATATTCCGCTCTATAGTCCATTTTGTTTTACCAAATTAAACCTAGCGCCTGCCATATCGGAATGCTTACAAAGGTTGCGATAAGATGTAAGAGACAAAAAACGAACGAGGTTTTCTGCGCCTCTTTATATGTAACATATTTATTGCCGGCAACTGCCAAGGTTCCTCTTGTATAAACATTTTGATATTCCATGTTCCAACTTAAGGCAGCCATGAAATGGACAAATATGAGGACAAAAGAACTCATATGAGCAGCTTCCATGAAGGGTGAAAAAACGGCGTTCATAATTACCAAGGAGGTTACATTATCTATAACGACAAATCTCAATACCCATGAAAAAATGCAAAGGAAAGGAACAAAAATCCAAGGGCTGCTGACAACCGGTCCCACAACAGGCCCCAAAACAGCCGCGATATAATTACTCCAGCCAAG
>Ga0153952_1000907_pt1 | contig 10780 bp, 7 predicted proteins | sample TSNJ036MetaG_FD_104746 | JGI IMG/M metagenome (GOLD analysis project Ga0153952, IMG submission 104746) | Attine ant fungus gardens microbial communities from New Jersey, USA - TSNJ036 MetaG | ecosystem: Host-associated > Fungi > Mycelium > Unclassified | place: USA: New Jersey, Wharton State... | reverse complement strand
TTCCGGAAGAATTTTGAGGGTGGGGGAGTAATCAGGCTTTTGGGCCAGGAGCTTGCCGGACAATATGGGATATTTGATACGGACCCCGGTAAGCTGGTCTTTACAATAGAAAAAGGCGCGGCAGGAAAAGAAATATATGACAGATTACGTGATGAATATAAAATGCAATTGGAAATGCATGGTCTTCGGCATGTTTTGGCTATGACAAGCATCTGCGATAGTGAGAGAGGTCTTTCATTATTAAAAAAAGCTTTGGAGACAGAGGCTAAGAGGCTTGCACAAAAAGCTCCGAAAGCTAAAGCTCTCTTGTTCCGTAATATCCGTACGGCTGCATTGATTGCGCCGCGTCCAGCGTTTTTCGGCGAAAAAGAAAGCCGCTGCCTTAAGGAAGCGGCCGGGTGTATAGCCGGAGATTTTATAGTCCCTTATCCGCCGGGGATTCCTTTGCTTGTGCCAGGGGAGGAGATTACCGGAGAGGTTATTGAAAGCGTCGGCGCTTATGAGAAGGCCGGCGTTCAAATAATGGGTTTGTCGGAGGGAGATATAGTTATAACTTCACCCAGTAAGGCTTATTATTTCGAAAAATAGTATATGCGTTAAAGCCGGCGGCGCGAAGGTAATCTTCCGTCATATCAAAATGATCGGCTATGTCCTTCGGACGGTGGGCGTCGGAGCCTATGGTAACGATTTCTCCTCCAAGCTCCTTGAAGCGCTTAAGTATTGGAAGCTGTGGATGAAGCTGATTAAGCCTGTAACGGTAGCCGGAGGTATTTATTTCAAGACCCTTATCCTTATGGATAAGGGTCCTTAATATTTCATCAATTATTTCAGCGTAATCTTTGTATTCAAGAGTGTTGTCCCTATAGCCTCCGTAACGGCGTATATAATCCAAATGTCCGTACACACAGAAGCAGTCAAATAACCTGCAATTTGTAAGCACTTCTTCAAAGTAAAAATTGTATGTCTGGCTCTTGGTTTTACCTTCAAAAAATTTCGGCAGGTAAAGCTCCTGACCGTGTATATCATGAGACGAGCCAATAAGAAACTCAAAAGGATATTTTGCTGTAAGCTCACGCATCACCTCGGTTAAGTGGGGAGCAAGGCCCAGCTCTATTCCAAGCCGCAGTGTGATGCGTCCTTCATATTTTTTTTGCATACCGCGAAAAACGTTTATATATTTATCAAATTGTATTTGACAAGGAAACGGCTTGCCATCAGACATATAATCCGCATGATCGGTGAATACTATTTCATTAAGGCCCTTCTGTATAGAAGCTTCTATCATTTCTTCCATAGGGGCGTTTGAATCAACGGAAAAATTTGTATGCATGTGATAATCTGTCATTATCAAAAAAGTTTCCTCCTTGCGAAATTTTTTGTGTAAAAATATTGTAATGTGCTTGATAAGCCGCTTTTATTTCGGCCTTATTTCACTTGATTTTAACAATTATAGCATGGTAATATGTGGTGGACAAGGATAAGGTTGTTGTGTACTGCGAGCAGAATATAAAGTTCGAAGTACTGATAATGAAAGAGAGAGGGTTTCGATATGAACCTTGGCAGTATTTTTGTTTCATTCATTGGAGGTTTAGGGCTTTTCCTGTACGGTATGCATATTATGGCCGACGGTATTCAAAAGGTGGCCGGCAGCAAAATGAAAAGCCTGCTTGAATCTCTTACTAAAAGTAAATTACGAGGAGTTCTTGTAGGCACCGCGGTTACTACCATTATACAATCAAGCACAGCCACCACCGTTATGGTAATCGGCTTCGTCAATGCAGGCCTAATGAGCCTTAATCAATCTGTCGGCGTTATTATGGGCGCCAACATCGGAACGACCATCACTTCATGGATAATTGCCTTAGATGAAATATCCTCAAGAGTACAAATAGGCGCTTTCATTAAATATTTTACACCCTCAGGCATGTCTCCGGTTTTGATAGCCTTAGGCGCTTGCATGGTTCTTTTTTCCAAGCGTGAAAAGGTAAAACAGACCGGTGGGATAGTAGCGGGGTTCGGCCTCCTTTTCCTGGGTATAGGCAACATGACCGAGGCAGCTTCACCCCTCAGGGATTGGGAAGCCTTCCGTGAGATGTTTATCAGATTCGGGTCTAATCCCATTTTGGGGGTGCTGACCGGAGCTGTCGTTACAGCCATAGTTCAAAGCAGTTCAGCTTCAGTAGGTATATTGCAGTCACTGGCCGCAATCGGCATGGTTCCTTGGAATGCGGCTGTTTATCTGATAATGGGCCAGAATATAGGTACTTGCCTTACAGCTGTAGCTTCTGGTTTAGGGGCGTCAAAGGCTGCCAAAGCCTCTTCATACATTCATCTTTTATTCAATGTCACAGGCAGTATAATTTTCGGCCTGTTATCAATAATCTTTTTCTCCTTTATCAATCCTCAGTACGGTTTAAAATTGATCGACATGACCGGCATAGGTATTGTTCATTCATCATTTAATATTGCTAATACAATAATTCTATATCCTTTCTCAGGCTTTTTAGTAAAAATAGCTGAGAGAATGGCCGGTTCTGACGATAAAGATATTTCTGAAGAAAGTCAGCCGGTACACCTTGACGACAGAATGCTGAATACGCCTGCTTTTGCTTTGGAAAGCAGTATAAAAGAGATCATACGGTTAGGTGACATGACGGTAAGTAATCTGCGGCTTTCGATGGAAGCTCTGCGTACAAGAAATACCGATATGGCGCAGCAGGTTTTCAATAGGGAAAAAAATATAGATGCTTTAGAACAGGCTATTACCAGCTATCTTGTAAAGATATCCGGCATTCACACTGATAATGAATCAAACCGCAGAGTTGCTTCCCTTTACCATACCTTGAACGATGTGGAGAGGGTAGGGGACAGGGCGGAAAATATTGCGGAGCTGGCGGAGTATATGTTAGATAATGAGGTTGAGTTATCCGAGTTTGGGCAGCTGGGGCTTGAAGATATTTCCGACCTTGTTATAGATTGTTACGAGAAAAGCATAAGAGCACTGGAAACTGGAGACAGAAACCTTGCCAGACAGGTATTTAGATTAGAGGAGAAGGTGGACGTAATGGAAAAGGAGCTTCGCACCAGCCATTTGAACCGCCTTACCAATAACGAATGTAATACCCGGGCGGGAGTAGTGTTTCTGGATACATTAACAAATCTTGAGAGAATTTCCGACCATGCGGAAAATATTGCCGAAACTGTGTTGGAGAAGGTATAATAGTAACTTACAGGCGCGCAACCGCATAAAAAAAGAATTTACAGCGCGCCTGTAAGTTACGCTCAGCGCACGCTTTCGGAGCGCTGAGATTCATACAGTGCAAGTAAAAATACTAGGAGGAATATACATGCTTAACAAAAAAACTATTGACGACTTGAACGTGAAAGGAAAAAGAGTCCTTTTACGGTGCGACTTCAACGTGCCGCTGCAAAACGGAGAAATTACCGATGAAAACAGAATTGTAGCCGCGCTGCCTACAATTCGCAAGCTTATAAATGATGGTGCCCGCGTAATATTGTGTTCTCACCTTGGGAAGCCTAAGGAGCCAGATAAAGCATTCAGTCTTGCACCTGTAGCAAAAAGACTATCCCAGCACTTGGGAAAGGAGGTTGTCTTTGCTGCCGATGATAATGTAACAGGAGAAAATGCCAAAAAGGCCGTGGCGGCGATGAAGGACGGAGATGTGGTTATCCTGGAGAATACCCGTTTCCGCAAAGAAGAAACAAAAAATATAGAAACGTTTTCCCGTGAGCTTGCAGAGCTTTGCGATGTTTATGTAAACGACGCCTTTGGTTCTTCGCACCGGGCCCATTGCTCTACTGCCGGGGTAGCGCATTTAGTATCCGAATCAGCAGTTGGATATTTGATGGAGAAGGAAATAGCTTTCCTTGGTAACGCGGTTAATAATCCAACCCGTCCCTTTGCCGCCATACTTGGCGGGGCAAAGGTATCCGATAAAATCAACGTGATCAATAACCTGCTGGAAAAGGTCGACACCTTAATAATCGGCGGAGGCATGGCCTATACCTTTTTAAAAGCTAAGGGATATGAAACGGGAAAATCCCTTCTGGAAGCCGACAAGGTGGAATATGCCAAGGAAATGATGAAAAAGGCGGAAGAAAAAGGCGTGAACTTACTACTTCCTGTGGACAACGTTATAGTTAAGGAGTTTAAAAACGACACTGAATACAAAACCGTAGCTTCAGACAGTATTGAAGAAGACTGGATGGGCGTTGACATAGGCGAGAAAACCTGTCAAATTTTCAGCTCCGCTTTAGAAAAGGCCAAGACGGTTATCTGGAACGGCCCTATGGGAGTATTTGAATTTGAAAATTTTGCCAAAGGTACCATTTCCGTAGCTAAGACTCTTTCCGAAATTGACGCGATTACAGTTATCGGCGGCGGAGATTCCGCTGCGGCTGTAAACCAACTAGGCTTTGGAGATAAGATGACTCACATTTCTACCGGAGGAGGGGCATCATTGGAGTTTTTGGAGGGGAAGGAGCTTCCCGGTGTAGCGGCGGTACAAGATAAGTAATAATAAGGAGGCGGAACCATGAGAAAAAAAGTAATAGCCGGTAATTGGAAAATGAACAAAACACCTTCCGAAGCGTTATCCTTTATAAATGAAATAAAGGATAAGGTAAATGTTGCCGAGAGCAAGGTCGTATTTTGTGTTCCTTATGTTTCATTACAGACAGCGCTTAAGGCGGTGGAAGGCACCCATATTTCCATAGGAGCCCAAAATATGCACTATGAAACAAGCGGAGCGTATACTGGCGAGGTATCCGCCGAAATGCTAAAGGAAATGGGCATTGAATATGTAATCATCGGGCATTCCGAACGGCGGGCTTATTACGCCGAAACAGACGTAAGCGTCAACAAAAAAGCGATTAAGGCGCTGGAGCTTGGGCTTATACCCATTATTTGCGTAGGCGAAAGCCTTGAGCAAAGAGAGCAAGGTATTACCGTTGATCTTGTAAGGCTGCAGACAAGGATAGCCCTGAAGGACATATCCGCCGAAAAAGCCAAGCAGGTCATATTGGCTTACGAGCCTATATGGGCTATAGGCACCGGCAAAACCGCTACCAGTGAACAAGCTCAGGAGGTTTGCGCGGCAATCCGGCAGGTTTTGGCCGAGATTTATGATCAGGAAACAGCCGACGCTATCGTTATTCAATACGGCGGAAGCGTTAACGCTAATAACGCCGCCGAGCTTTTCTCCATGCCTGATATCGACGGAGGCCTTGTAGGCGGAGCCAGCTTGAAGCCGGAATTTGAGGCGATAGTGGCAGGCGCGCGTTAGGAGGCTTTATGAATCAAAAGAACACGACGGTTTTAATGATATTGGACGGCTTTGGTATGTCCGAGACAGAAGAAAGCAATGCTATACGTCAGGCCAATACTCCTAATTTGGATCATATAATGGAAACCTATCCCTGGGAATTGGGACAGGCCAGCGGTCTTGCGGTTGGCTTGCCTGATGGTCAGATGGGTAATTCCGAGGTTGGCCATTTGAATATGGGCGCTGGACGGGTAGTTTATCAGGACTTGACAAGAATTACAAAATCAGTTGAGGACGGAGATTTTTTTGAAAATGCCGCCTTCTTAAAGGCAATAGAAAATTGTAAGGCTAACGACTCTTCATTGCATTTTCTCGGCCTTCTTTCAGACGGGGGAGTACACAGCCATAACCGGCATCTTTACGCTCTCCTGGAGCTGGCAAAGAAAAACGGTTTAAAGAAGGTATATGTTCACGCGTTTTTAGATGGGCGGGATACGTCTCCTGCTTCCGGCGCAAGATACCTTCAGGAGCTTGAAAAGGTAATGGAAGAAAAGCAAACAGGCAGGATAGCAACCGTAATGGGCAGATATTACGCTATGGACAGGGACAAGCGCTGGGAAAGAGTGAGCTTGGCTTATGAGGCTATGGTAAAAGGCAAGGGAGTGCAAGCCGGCTCAGTTAAAGGATGCATTGAAAGCTCCTACGCCGATGGAGTAAATGATGAATTTGTTTTGCCCGCAGTGATAATGGAGGAAGGGCATCCTATTTCCAGTATTGCTTCCAAGGATTCCATAATATTTTATAACTTTCGGCCGGATAGGGCCAGAGAGATAACCCGTGTGTTCTGCGATCCGGATTTTGACGGCTTCGAAAGGGAGTATTTCCCGCTTACCTATATATGTATGTCTGAATACGACAGCACAATGCCCAATGTTGAAGTAGCCTATGGCCCCGAAAATCTTAAAAATACCATGGGTGAATACATTTCCGGCTTGGGCCTGACACAGCTTAGGCTGGCTGAAACGGAAAAATACGCTCATGTTACATTTTTCTTTAATGGGGGAGTGGAAGCTGAATATTCCGGAGAAGACAGAATACTGATTCCATCGCCCAAGGTAGCCACATATGATCTTCAGCCTGAGATGAGCGCTTATCCCGTAACCGACGCTTTGGTAGAAAGTATTTTGTCACGTAAGTATGATCTTATTATTATTAATTTTGCCAACTGCGATATGGTAGGACACACAGGGATGATCTCCGCCGCCGTTAAAGCGGTTGAAGCCGTGGACAGCTGTGTCGGCAGAGCGTTGAAGGCATTGCTTGAGGCGGACGGTCAAATGATCGTTTGCGCTGATCATGGTAATTCCGACCAGATGGTAGACTATAAAACAGGGGAGCCTTTTACTGCCCACACCACAAACCCGGTTCCTTTTATACTTGTAAACTGCAAGAAGGCAAAGGGTATCCAAAAGGGCGGAAGGCTTTGCGATTTATCTCCAACACTATTGGATATGATGGGAATCGAACAACCTAAAGAAATGACCGGAAGGTCGTTACTGATATAAATAACGCACTATGATAGTGTGTTATTAGATGAAAGGAGCAACAAAGATGAAGGGTTACATTGAGATTTTGGATGTGCATGCAAGAGAAATTTTGGATTCCAGAGGAAATCCTACGGTTGAGGTCGAGGTAGTAGTTGGTGACGATTCTACCGAATATCTCGGAAGGGCGGCAGTACCCTCAGGCGCTTCTACCGGAGCCTTTGAGGCTGTGGAGCTTAGAGACGGAGCAGACCGTTACATGGGTCTGGGCGTAGAAACCGCCGTAGATAATGTAAACGACATTATCGCTGACGAAATCATCGGCATGAATGCTCTTGATCAAGTTGCTGTTGATAAAGCAATGATCGATCTGGACGGTACCTCAAATAAATCCAAGCTGGGAGCCAACGCTATTTTGGGTGTATCAATGGCTGTGGCCAAGGCCGCGGCTGAAGCTCTCGACATGCCATTGTATCAATACCTTGGCGGCTTTAATGCCAAGACCTTGCCTGTTCCTATGATGAATATATTAAACGGCGGCAAGCATGCCGACAACACTGTTGATCCCCAGGAGTTTATGATTATGCCTGTAGGCGCCTCCAGCTTTAAGGAAGGCCTGCGCATGTGCACTGAGATTTACCATAACCTTAAAAAGGTTTTGAAGTCTAAGGGCCTTTCAACCGCGGTAGGCGATGAAGGCGGGTTCGCGCCTGACCTGGCTACTGCCGAGGAAGTAATTGAGCTTATTCTTGAAGCGGTTAAGAATGCCGGGTATGAACCAGGCAAGGATATCCGAATTGCTCTTGATACCGCCGCTACGGAGCTTTACGATGAAAAGGACGGCAAGTATCATTTCCCCGGTGAGAGCAAGATGAAAGGCACGGAGATAGTACGTACCTCCGAGGAAATGGTAGCCTATTATGAAAGCCTTGTCAGCAAGTTCCCCATCATTTCCATAGAAGACGGTCTTTCTGAGGAAGATTGGGATGGCTGGAAGCTGCTGACCGAAAAGCTGGGAAGCAAGGTTCAACTGGTAGGAGACGACCTTTTCGTTACTAATACCGAAAGGCTGCAAAAGGGCATTGATTTGGGCGTTGCCAATTCCATCCTTATTAAGGTGAATCAGATAGGCACCTTGACGGAAACCTTCAACGCTATTTCCCTGGCTAACCAAAACAACATGACCGCTGTTGTTTCCCACCGTTCAGGCGAAACTGAGGACGCAACCATTGCCGATATAGTTGTCGCGGTCAACGCAGGTCAAATTAAGACCGGCGCTCCCGCCCGCTCCGACCGTGTGGCAAAATACAACCAGCTTCTTCGCATTGAGGAAGAATTGGATGATGTAGCTCAGTATCCAGGGTTGAACGCGTGGTTCAATCTGAAAAACAAATAAATTTTAATTAAATGATATCAGGGGTTGCCGAAATATTTGCGGCGGCCCTTATTTTATTGCATATATTTTCAAATACTGTAAATAATAACCCTGTCAAAATTAACCTCTCAGGAGAGTGAAGTATATGGAAGCCTTATCCGGTCTGCTTATCGGCAGCCAGCTGCTGTTTACCTTAGTGGCGGGTTTGTATTTTTACACAAATTTGAAGACCCAACAGAGTTCGAAAACAACTATTACATTGGAATCTAAAAAAGAGCTTGAGAAAATAAGAAAGCTCAGAAGCATAAAATTGACTCAGCCTTTAGCGGAAAAGACCCGCCCGGAAAAGCTGGAGGAGATTATCGGACAGGAAAAAGGCATCAGGGCTTTGCGGGCCGCGCTTTGCGGGCCCAACCCTCAGCATGTCATTCTTTACGGCCCGCCGGGAATAGGAAAAACCGCCGCCGCAAGGCTCATATTAAAGGAAGCGGTGCGTTCGGCTGTGTCGCCTTTTAAGGAAAGCGCTCCGTTTATTGAAATGGACGCCACCATACTTCAATTTGATGAAAGAAGCATAGCAGATCCTCTTATGGGTTCGGTACACGATCCCATTTATCAAGGCGCGGGAGCTTATGGCGCTGCGGGCATACCAAATCCACGGCCTGGCGCGGTGACCAGAGCTCATGGAGGCGTTCTCTTTCTTGATGAGATAGGTGAGCTCCATCAGTTGCAAATGAATAAGCTTTTAAAGGTATTGGAAGACCGCAAGGTTATTCTTACAAGCTCTTATTATTCTCAGGAGGATGAGAACATTCCAAGGCATATCCGTGATATGTTCGACAACGGGCTTCCGGCGGATTTTCGTTTGGTTGGCGCCACCACTCGCCGGCCGGAGGAGCTGCCGCCTGCTCTCCGTTCCCGTTGTACGGAGATTTATTTCAGGGGTCTTAATGGAGCGGAGTTAAGCACAATTGCCGCCAACGCTCTTCATAAGGCGGAGTTTGAGCCTGATGACGGCGTGCCGGAGCTTATAAGCCGGTATTCCGCCAACGGACGGGATACTGTCAATATTGTTCAGACTGCTATATCATTAGCAACATTGGCAGGACGCTTAAATGTATCTGTCACAGATGTGGAGGAAGTTTTTGAATACGGCCATTATTCACCCAATCTTAACCGGAAGATAACGGATACGAACAAAATAGGCGTGGTTAACGGCTTGGCGGTTCTGGGCGGAGGCGCGGGGGCGTTGCTGGAGATAGAGGCCAACGCCAAGCCTGCCGAAAACCAAGGACAAGGCCAATTAAAGGTAACAGGTATTATTGATGAAGAGGAAATAAACAGCGCCACAGGCAAGATGAAGCGGCTTAGTACCGCAAGGGCCTCCGTGGAAAATGTAATTACTCTTGTAAATAAAGTTACCGGCATCAGTCTAAAGGATTATGACATTCACGTGAATTTCCCAGGTGGTACTCCTATTGACGGCCCCTCCGCCGGGTGCGCGATTTTTACCGCGATTTATTCCGCTATACTTGAAAAAGAAATTCCATCATATATTGCCATGACAGGAGAAATCACCATTAAAGGGCAGGTTCGCCCGGTTGGCGGCGTGGCTGCCAAAATAGAGGCGGCCATAGAGGCCGGAGCCGGCAAGGTGATAATTCCTTCCGCAAATTATCAGGAATCATTTGTAAAATACAATATTGAAATCGTATGCGTAGATGAAGTAAAGAACCTTATTAGCGCGGTATTTGGAGATGAAAGACCGGGTACAAACATGAAGGTACATCAGGTTGGAGTATTAACCGCGAAGTCTATGTAGAATGAATAAATTGTGAAATACTCCCCATAAACCTTTTGATTGGGTTTATGGGGAGTTTTTAATTACCGGGATAGACTCGGATTTTCCCTCGACTGAATATGCTCCCGCAGCAGCTCAACACGCTTTCGCAAGCCGTAACACAGAGCGTCGCGCCGCGCTGCGTCGATAAACGCAGATTCCTTTAGTATGTCCCTAAATTCATCGTCAATGCTGTGGAGCGCCGAAAAGTCCAACCAGTCAAAAGACGTTACCAGCTTGATTTGCTCGGCGTGGTCGGACTTGAAAGGCTTGCTTGGCTGCTTCCCGTTTGGACGAATCATCGGAACAGGTTTATCATACCACATGGAAGTACCGCAGTCATAAACTGGAGCTGCGCCAATCCATTCCAACGTGTCGGCGCGCCGCACCGCTCCAAAATTGTTGAAATGCCTGTCCTCGTTAACTATGAGATAATCCACAGTAAGCATACGATCAAGAGAATCGGTAACGCCGCCAATTCCAAGCGCTTCACAGCAATTCAGATAATGCTGGTAGCTTGATACATGGTTCGGCTTCTTTTGCGTCTGCGTGATATGCCATGCAGTAATAAGCTCCGTTTCGGCTGTGATGAAGTCCTCACACACGCTGTACGGGTATTCGTCCAGCATGGTCATCGTATAAGGAACGTGGGTGACATTCAAGCTTCGCATAACCCGGCTGGCCAACACTTCGTTATACGGTTCCTGCTGAGTCGCGCCGCTGCCGCCTTTTATCA
>Ga0153952_1000899_pt1 | contig 10816 bp, 7 predicted proteins | sample TSNJ036MetaG_FD_104746 | JGI IMG/M metagenome (GOLD analysis project Ga0153952, IMG submission 104746) | Attine ant fungus gardens microbial communities from New Jersey, USA - TSNJ036 MetaG | ecosystem: Host-associated > Fungi > Mycelium > Unclassified | place: USA: New Jersey, Wharton State... | reverse complement strand
ATGGCTGTGACAAAGGAAGTTTTGATTACCAATGACAGCAGGGGGTAGGGGATTGCGGGTCGAGCCCGCAATGACGGCGTGGGGTAGGGGATTGCGGGTCGAGCCCGCAATGACGGCGTGGGTAGGGGATTGCGGGTCGAGCCCGCAATGACGGTGTAGGTATGCCCGTAATGACGGTAGGAGGTAGGGGATCCCGGGTCAAGCCCGGGATGACGGAAGGTAACGAAAGCCTCACAAGCCGACAAAACTCTTCCGGTTTATCCGGGTTAGGAAGGTGAACCTTTGCGGTATAAAATAGTTTATGATAAGCCGGGCAGGCTCCGCTTAAGAATGGGGCAGGGAGCTTTTTCCTCCGGACAGGGCTGCGGGATAGAGGCATTTATAATGTCGGAGCCGTGGGCGGTATCGGCTGAGGCGTCCGGCGTAAACGGCGGTTTGTTGATATATTATAAGGCCGGCTGCCGGGGCACTGTTTTGGCAGCGCTGGATAGGCTTGACATAAATGAATTGCCTGCCGGCCAAAAGCGTGACATTAACTGGTCAAGGGAGCTTGACGACCAATTTGCCCGTTCCCTGGCCGTCATGCTTTGCCGGCATTATGCGATAAAGTGGTTTATACCGGCTCCTATACGTACAGTACATACCGTATGGAGAACCTTATCATATGCGCGAAAGGGCCTGCGCTCCCTGGGCTGCGGAAAGCTCGGCGTTGACGTGTTGGACGCGGTTGCGGTAACGGCGGCGTCAATTCAGGGAGATTTTACTACGGCCTCGTCTGTGATGACGCTTTTGCGCATTTCGGAGCTCCTTGAGGATTATACGAGAAAAAAAGCCCGGCAGACCTTGACTCAAAGTCTTGCCTTAAACATAGACAGCGTTTGGCTGGTAAATGATGAACAAGATATACTTACGCCGCTTCTGCAAATAAAAATCGGAGATCGTATACGTGTGCGCGCCTGGGTTGTGATTCCGCTGGACGGTCTGGTGGTATCGGGCGAGGCGATGATAAACGAAGCCTCCATGACCGGAGAGCCGTTGGCGGTTATGCGCCGGGAAGGGCACAGCGTATACGCGGGAACCGTTGTGGAAGAAGGCTCCGTTGTAGTAAGAGTGCGGACGCTGGCGGACAATACCAGAATACAAAATATCGTTTCCCTTATAGACCGTTCGGAAGCCCTGAAAGCCAATATACAGAGCCGGGCGGAAAAGCTGGCCGACTCCATTGTGCCTTTCAGCTTTTTGACCTCGCTGGGAGTATTGCTTATGACTCGTAATGTCACGAAGGCCATGTCGGTTCTGATGGTGGATTATTCCTGCGCCATCAAGCTGTCTACGCCGATTTGCGTTATTTCCGCCATGCATGAGGCCGCAAGCCGCAGAATACTTGTCAAGGGCGGGAAATATCTTGAGGCCTTCGCCAATGCGGATATCATTGTATTTGATAAAACAGGGACGCTTACCGAGGCGTGTCCGAGGGTATCCAAGGCGGTTCCGTTTAAAAATTACGCGAGAGATGAAATTCTCAAAACCTCCGCCTGTCTGGAGGAGCATTTTCCCCACAGCGTGGCGAAGGCTATAGTGAAGCAGGCGGAGGCAGAAGGTCTGCAGCACCGTGAGGAGCACGCCGAGGTGGATTACGTGGTGGCTCACGGCATTTCCTCTGTTTTGCATGGCAAACGGGTGTTGATTGGCAGCGGGCATTTTGTGTTCGACGATGAAGGCGTCCCGGTTTCTGATGAGGAAAGAGAGCTTATCTCCAGAGAAACGGAGGGCTGCTCCGCCGTGTATCTGGCTATCGGAGGAGAACTGGCAGGGATGATCTGCGTGGAAGACCCCGTCCGGTTAGACGCAAGGCATACGTTGGATAAGCTGAGGAGCCTTGGCATTAACCGCGCGATTATGCTGACAGGGGATGGAGAAGCGGCGGCGAAAGCCGCCTGCCAGGCTGTGGGCATCACAGAATACTACGCGCAGATACTGCCGGAGGATAAAGCGGAGATAGTCAGTTCGTTAAGGGCCTATGGACATACGGTTATTATGGTGGGTGACGGCGTTAATGACTCGCCGGCGTTGTCTTGCGCGGATGTTTCCGTAGCGATGAAGGACGGCTCGGATATCGCGCGGGAGGTCGCCGATATTACGCTTCTGTCTGAGAGCCTTGACGGACTGGTAACGCTCAGGCTTTTGAGCGGAGCTCTCTTTGAGCGTATCAATAAAAATTACCGTTGCATCTTAGGCGTTAACACATCTCTCTTACTGTTGGGTATCGGCGGCGTTATTACGCCAGCGGCTTCGGCGGTATTGCATAATACATCCACTATGCTGCTCAGCGCAATGAGTATGCGGCCGTATTTGACGGGTAAGGCTGAGTGAAGTTGTATACATACACTGAGAAGGAGGGTTTAACCAATATGGCAAAAATAAAAAACGCAAAGCCCAAAACAGGGATGTCTCGTCTGATGGAGTTAGCCGCGACTAAAAAGACGCTGGCGGTATCAGCGGTTATATTATCCTCCCTGGCTTCAATTGTCAGCTTTGTCCCTTATATAGCGATATATTTGATACTGAGAGAAATTTTAGGGGCTTATCCGGAAATTTCATCTATTGACTTTAGTAAAATCATTTCCTATGGATGGCTTGCTTTTAGCGGCGTGGCCGGCAACATTCTTACTTATTTTTTAGCGCTGATGTGCTCGCATTTTGCGGCCTTCGGTACACTGTACGAGTTGAAGGTAGATTTTTCCTCACATCTGGCCAAGGTGCCCTTGGGCCTCCATGTGGTGGTTGGCAGCGGCAAGCTGCGCAAAATAATGGACGAAAACATCGAAAAGATAGAAGGCTTTATTGCCCATCAGCTTCCGGATTTGGCGGCGGCTATGGTGGCGCCGGTGGTTATGGTAATCATCCTGCTGGCGGTGGACTGGCGGTTTGGCCTCGCCGCGCTGGTTGGCATAGTTCTTTCCTTTGTGGTTCAGACTAAGGCTTATGCCAGCCAAGGGTCAAAAAAAATGATGGATAAATATCAGCGCATCCTGGAGGAGATGAACAACGCCTCTGTGGAGTACATCCGCGGCATATCCGTTGTAAAAGCTTTCCGGCAAACGGTGTATTCCTTCCGCCGCCTGCACGACACTATTAAGGAATATACGGCGGTAGTCATTCCTTATACATTGAGCTGGGAGAATTCCATGTCCTTCTATACCACATTGATAAATAACCTTTATCTGTTCGTTGTGCCGGTGGGTATAGTTATAGGTATGAATACGGAGGATTACGCCTCATTTGCGGGCGTTTTCATATTTTATCTGCTTTTCCTGCCTGCCGCGGCGTCTATATTAATGAAAATAATGTATGTTAACTCAAACAGTATGCGTATCATAAGCGGGGTGGAAAGCATGGACGACATACTGGCGAAGCCGGAGCTGAAGCAGCCCTCTAATGGAAAAACTGTAAGCAGCTTTGATGTTGAATTGAAAAACGTATTCTTTTCATATGACGGCGATAACGAGACGGAGGCATTGTCGGATGTTTCCTTTAAAGCGGCCCAAGGGGCTGTAACAGCTATAGTCGGCCCCTCCGGCGGCGGAAAGAGCACAATAGCCCATTTGATCCCCCGGTTTTTTGATGTGACCGGCGGAGCCCTCCTGATGGGCGGCGTGGATATACGTGAGCTTGAATCAAACTATCTCATGGATAAGGTGAGCTTTGTATTCCAGGATGTGTTTTTGTTCAAGCAAAGCGTGATGGACAATATCCGTATGGGGAACCTTAGCGCCTCCAACGAACAGGTCATAGCCGCGGCAAAGGCCGCCCAATGCCATGAGTTTGTCGAAAAGTTACCCAAGGGATACAATACTATGATAGGCACAAGAGGCGTGCATCTTTCCGGCGGTGAGCGTCAGCGTCTGGCCATTGCCAGGGCCATAGTAAAGGACGCGCCGGTGGTGGTGCTGGATGAGGCCACGGCCTTCAGCGACCCGGAGAACGAGCATCTCATTCAAAAGGCTTTTGAAACCCTTATGAAGGGCAAGACGGTTATTATGATCGCGCACAGGCTTTCCACCATACGCAGCGCCAACAAAATAGTGGTGGTTGACAACGGCCGGGTTGTTGAACAAGGAACCCACCAGGAGCTTATTAATAAAAATGGAAAGTATTTCGATATGTGGAACACCTACACCGGCTCAGTAAGCTGGACCATGGCGAGAGGAAAGGAGTTGGCCGCGAATGCCTAAGCTTCAGGAGGCCTTTATGCTTACGGATAAGGGCTATTCGGATTTGAAAAAGGCAATATTTGCCTGCACTGTTACTAATTTTTCCTTGATGCTGCCCTTTGGCGTCATGATGCGGCTGCTTATTGAAATAATTAAGCCTCTGACCGGCGGAGAAATTTCCTGGATGAGAATGTGGCTGCTGTTCGGCCTTGGTATTGCGGCTGCTGTTCTGGTGTTTTTAGCTAATAAGAACGATTATAAAAAAACCTATATAGCCTCCTATATGGAGGCGGAAAACACCCGCACCTCCATAGCCGAGCATATAAGAAAGCTTCCTATGAGCGTTTTTAACTCTAAGGATCTTTCGGAGCTTACTACCAACCTCATGGGGGACGTGGCTACCAGCGAGCATGTTTTAAGTCATGTCGTGCCCCAGCTTGTCGCCAATTGTATTTCCTTATCCGTTACTTGTCTGCTGCTGGCCGTTTTCGATTGGAGAATGGCTCTCGCGGTTTTCTGCACAGTACCCTTGGCGTTTCTGATTATTTATTTAAGCAGAAGGATACAGAGCGGACTGGGCAAAAAGCATGCCGACGCTAAGCTGGCGGCCTCCGGCCAGGTGCAGGAATATTTAGAGGGCGTCAAGGTCATAAAGGCCTGCAATCTGGACGGCGATAAATTTTCGGCGCTGGAAAGCGCACTGCGTACAATGAAGAATCTGGCTATACGCTTTGAATTCGGAACGGGTATTTTTGTTACCGGCGCTCAGGTGCTGGTGCAGGCCGGGGTGGGAATAACCGTATTTGTCGGAACCAATTTGCTGACAGGCGGGCGTATAGAGCTAATGCCAATGCTGATGTTCATTTTGATAGTGACCAGGATATACGGCCCCATACAGGTGGAGCTTACCCTGCTGCCTGAGCTTTTGTACCACCGAATAGCGGTGGACAGGATGCGGCGCTTAAAGGAAATAGAAACCATGGAGGGCGATCAGGAGCGGGAAATAACCGATTTTACCATTAGCTTTGATAATGTAAGCTTCCACTATAACGATGGGGCGGAGGAAACCATCCGGAACCTTACCGTGACGATACCCGCGGGAGGCATTACCGCTCTTGTAGGGCCCTCCGGCAGCGGTAAGAGTACCATGTCCCGGCTGATAGCCCGCTTCTGGGACGTTAATAAGGGAAGAGTCAGTATAGGAGGCGTAGATGTAAAGGAGTTTGACCCGGAGCATCTCATGAGCTATATGTCCTTTGTATTCCAGGATGTTGTGCTTTTTAACGATACTATTTATAACAATATCCGCATAGGCAACATGGAAGCTTCCAAGGAGCAGGTGCTGGCGGCGGCAAGGGCGGCCTGCTGCGATGAGTTTGTAGATAAGCTGCCCAAGGGCTATGACTCCCTGCTGGGAGAAAACGGCAGCACCCTTTCCGGCGGCGAGCGGCAGCGGCTTTCCATTGCCCGGGCGCTTTTGAAGGACGCCCCCATCGTGCTTTTGGATGAAGCCACGGCCTCTCTGGACCCGGAAAACGAGGCTCTTATACAAAAGGCAATTTCCCGGCTGATAAGCGGCAAAACCGTCATTGTAATCGCTCACCGGCTGCGGACGATAGTGGACGCGGACAAAATAATTGTGCTGGACAACGGCAAAATGGCGCAGCAGGGGACCCACGAGGAGCTTATGGAGCGTGACGGCCTTTACAAGCGGCTGTTTACCATACAGCAGGAAAGCCTTGGATGGAGCGTGTAGGAGTGATTAGTATGCTATTTTATCCAGGATGCCCGACATATGGGCCAGAAACACGCCGTAATTGGTCATAGGCACGCCTTGAGTCATGGCCTTTCCTATCCTGTTCATTATATGCTTGCGGTTAAACATACAGCCTCCGCATTGTATTATGAGGTCATAATCCGAAAGACTATCAGGAAAGTCCGCCCCGCCGCATACGTCTATGGTGATACCGTCTCCGGCTTTACCGCGCAGCATCCGGGGAATTTTTACCCGTCCGATATCCTCGCCGAGAGGGGCGTGGGTACAGCATTCGGCAATAAGGACCCTTGAGCTTTCCGTAAGCTTTTCCACCTGGTTTACGCCCTCAAGATAATAAGGCAAATCCCCCTTATATCCTGCGAAAAGAATGGAAAAAGAGGTTAGGCGGCTAATTTCCGGCTTGTTTTTAAAAACCACGTCAAAGACCTGGGAATCTGTGATTATCAAATCAGGCGGAGCCTTCAGCTTGTCTATAGCTTCGATAAACGTATCCGCGGCTGCGCACATTACCAGGCATTTTTTGTCCAGCAGCTCGCGGATAGTTTGGACCTGAGGCAAAATAAGCCGTCCTGTTGGGGCTTGAATATCCTGGGGCATTACCAGCAGCACCAGATCTCCTTCGCTGACCATATTACCAAGGATACTGCGGTTTGTATCCGTATCGGGCAGGCTTTCTATAATACGCGCCCTAAGCTCCTCAATTCCCTCCCCGCTGACGGCGCTGGCCAGGAGCGGGCGGGCGGAAACAGCGTCTTCTACACGCCGGATGAAGGGCTCCCCAGGCTCAACAGCGTCCGTCTTGCTTATTACGGGTATCGCGGTTGTTCCCCTCTCCTTAAAATAACGAAACCAATGCAATTCCCGGGTAATATCTGGCCCGGTAAAAAGAATTACTGCTATATCTGTCCTGTCGGCGGCTTTTTTGGTCTTTTCGACACGTATTTCGCCTAAAGGTCCTATATCATCAAAGCCTGCGGTGTCTATAAGCACCGCGGCCCCAAGCCCATTGATCTCCATGGCTTTATAAACCGGGTCGGTAGTTGTGCCTGCCACATTGGAGACAATGGATACACTCTGTCCGGAAAAAGCGTTTACAAGAGAGGACTTTCCACTGTTTCGTTTTCCGAAAAAGCCTATATGGATTCTGTTGGCAGCCGGCGTTTCGTTTAGAGTTGACATGCTATATTGTTCCTCCTTAAAATCTGAAATCCCTGGCGCCGGCGGCAATTTTAGAAAGATAATTTTCCGTCAGGTGTTTAACCTTTTCATTAGGTATCGTATCAAGCTCGCGCCGTATACTGGCCTCGCCGAGTCGGCGCGTGCCTGGGCTTGCGTAGTCCTCCAAATATTCCTGGAGGGTAAGCAGGGCGTTAGGCCCGCAGCAATTTGAGATCTGACCTGATTTGGCCAGCGCCATAAACCGGTCTCCGGTACGCCCCTCCCGGTAGCAGGCGGTGCAGAAGCTTGGTACATAGCCGTTTTCCAGAAGCCATGAGATAACATCATCTAAAGAGCGGGTATCGCTGATGTCGAATTGCGCTGTGCTCTCAGGCTCCGGCCTCGCGTATCCGCCTACGCTGGTACGGGAGCCGCCGCTTATCTGTGAGATACCCAGCTCCAAAACCCGTTCCCGGGATGCTTTTGATTCTCTTGTTGAAACTATCATGCCTGTATATGGTACGGCTATGCGTATTACAGCCACAATCTTTTCAAAAATTTCATCCGGGACGGCGTTTGCAAAGTCATTTTTATCAATATCATCCGCGGGGCAGATTCTGGGGACACTGATAGTATGCGGGCCAACGCCCTTTGCCGCCTCAAGATGTTCAGCATGCATTAAAATACCGATAAAATCATAGAGATAATGCTCCAGGCCGAAAAGCACTCCCAGGCCCACATCATCTATGCCTCCGTCCATGGCTCTGTCCATTGCTTCGGTGTGGTAAGCGTAGTCGTGTTTTGGCCCGGTAGGATGCAGCAGCTCGTAATCCTGTTTATGATAAGTTTCCTGAAAAAGTATATATGTTCCGACCTCGGCCGCCTTAAGCCTTGCGTAATTTTCCGTGGTTGTGGCCGCTATATTGATATTGACCCTGCGTATGCCGCCGTTTTTGTGCTTTATGCTGTAGATGGTTTCTATGCTCTCCAGTATATATTCCAGCGGGTTTCTGACCGGGTCTTCACCGGCTTCAATTGCCAGGCGTTTGTGGCCCATATCCTGGAGAGCGGTCACCTCCCGCCGAATTTCCTCCTGAGTCAGCTTTACTCTGGGGATATTTTTATTTGTAATGTGATACGGACAGTAAACGCATCCGTTTACGCAGTAATTGGAAAGGTATAGAGGAGCGAACAATACTATACGGCTGCCGTAAATCTTTTGTTTTATTTCCTTAGCCAGGGCTTTTATGGCTGAAACGGCCTCGGGAACATCGCATTCCAGAAGCACCGCCGCCTCCCTGTGGGTAAGGCCCCGGCAGTCTTTCGCCCTGTTTATTATTGAAAACAGCAAATCACGGTTGGATTTGTTCTTTTTCGCGTACTCTATGGTTGATAGGATTTCCTCGTCATTTATAAATTCCTCAGCGTATGGGGATTTTGGATCGTACTTCATGAGATCATGTCCTCCTTCACTTTGATTCGGGGCGCCAGTCGCCCCGGCTTGTTACGGTTTCATATCCAATGGCCTGCAGCCTGCTTTCAAGGTGACTCCGTCCTTCGGCGGCCTCGTCGCCCGTATATATTTTATTGTCATATAGGCTGTATTTCTTACATACAGCCTTGGGAGACAAATTCGGCATTACTACATTTGCCCCTGCCAGTATCCCTTGTTCGCGGCCTGTTGAGTGAAGAGTGCCCAAGGCCGTTGTCGCGGGCAGCAATACATTTTTAAGCATGATACGGACAAGGCTCAGAAGAAACAGCGTTAACTCAAGGCTTCCGGCGGGTTTGCCGGAAAAAGGGGTATCCCTGTGGGGAATGAAAGGGCCAATGCCAACCATATGAGGCGACAGCTCCCGTATGAAAATTATGTCCTCCGCCAAGCTTTCCGCTGTTTGGAACGGCGAGCCGACCATAAAGCCGCAGCCGGTCTGAAAGCCGATATCCTTCAAATCACGCAGGCACCGCTTTCTGTTATCAAGTGACATAACCGGCGGATGGAGCATTGCGTAGTGCGCGGACTCGGCGGTTTCGTGCCGCAGCAGGTAACGGTCGGCTCCGGCCTTGAAAAACATCTCATAGGTTTCCCGGCTTTTTTCTCCCAGTGACAGCGTAACAGCCGAATCAGGGTAGGCCGATTTTATATCCGCCACCAGCCCGGCTGTTTCCAAATCGGCCTCCGGCCCTTCCTCTCCGCTTTGCAGTACAAAGGTACGGAAGCCAAGGTCGTAGCCCGCTTCGCAGCAGCGAAGTATTTCTTCTTTGCTGAGACGGTAACGCTGGGCTTTTTGATTACTTCTTCGTATGCCGCAATAATAACAATCGTTTTTGCAGCAATTAGAAAATTCAATAAGGCCACGGACATATATTTTGTTTCCAAAATACAGTTGGGATACCTGCCGCGCCAGTTCCGCGGCGTAGTCCCTGTCTTCTTCCCGCCAAACGCTTAAAAGCTCGATCCATTCTGTTCTTTCCAGAGCTCCGGCCCTCAGCAGCTTGTCGATTAAAATACGGCCGGCCATTTCTAACTCAAAGCCTTTGAATAAATAGTCTTTACGTATATATCCGGCAAAGTCCCGATCTTTCCGGCAAGGGCCGCGATAACATCGTTTTCAGCATCCATAATGATGCTGATTACGGATACGCGTTTTTCATGATAGGGCAGGCCCATCCGGCCCACAATATACTTACCATAGCTATGGAGCAGATTGTTGAGCTTTTCTACTGAATTCTGGTTGTAAACAAAAATTCCTAAAATTGCGATACGGCTGTCCATAATAACCTCCTTAGACAGAACAAAACGCGCTGTGCGCGTATTTGTTTTCCGCGATTTGTCTAGGAAATTGCTACCGTATGCCTTTCGCCGCGCTTCTGGGCGAAAGGCTGGAATCAACGCAATTTCCTATGACATAAAAAAACCTTTCGTCCCGAATCAGGCGAAAGGATAAGAAACAAAACAAACCGAAAAAACGCACTGAGCACGGGATATCCAAATATCCGTGCAAGTTGTTTTCCACGCTTCGTATATGATCCCCGCCTTGTGATTCGGAAATAATCCTCGTCAGTTCAGTACAAAGATTTTTGAAAAATTAACATGCTTGCGGTCGGAAGCCCTTCCGCTTGCATAATAAATATAACATTCTTATATACCGGAGTCAATAGTACGTAAATTGGTAACTTTGTCAAGTTGCCGCTGACGACAATACAGAGAGGGGATTGCGGGTCGAGCCCGCAATGACGATGCGGAGGGCTATTGCGCAGGTTAGCGCGTGAATAGAAACTTTCCTTCCTATTTATTTCGCCCGCTTTTTTGCTACATATTATTGAAGAAAATAGCACAAAATAAATAGCAGCTCTATTGACAAAAGATTAATTTGGTAATAAACTAGCAATAACATGTTAGCGAATGCTAACCAAATGCATGGAGTAAATAATGCAGGACGGTTTTACGGCTGTAAAAGCGGATTTATAAAAGTGAGTGTTAGCTTAAAGCAACAGGGCGAGGTTTTTTTCAAAGGAAGAGCTGAGATAAATTAAGCTAAGTAGAGCAACCTCGGAAACTCTTCCTGTCATCCAGAGGATCAAAAGATCTGACCAGGATTAATAGGATTTAAAGGATTACCTTGATTAAGGACTATAGAAATCCTATTAATCCTTCCAATCCTTT
>Ga0153952_1000895_pt1 | contig 10825 bp, 7 predicted proteins | sample TSNJ036MetaG_FD_104746 | JGI IMG/M metagenome (GOLD analysis project Ga0153952, IMG submission 104746) | Attine ant fungus gardens microbial communities from New Jersey, USA - TSNJ036 MetaG | ecosystem: Host-associated > Fungi > Mycelium > Unclassified | place: USA: New Jersey, Wharton State... | reverse complement strand
TTAATAATCGTTATATCTAAGTCCGTTTCCATAAGTTACGGTTATGCCACCCACTAATTTGTGAGGGGCTTGTTTGCTATACTCTTTTTTATTGGTTTACCTCTAACTCTTTGTTTCAAACTTCAATCCACTCCTTCCAAGCGGAAGGAGACTTGTATCATATCTGTACGCAAATACAAGGGTATATGTTTCAATCCACTCCTTCCAAGCGGAAGGAGACGTTCCAGTAAAATTACCGTATAATGCAAATGAAATGTTTCAATCCACTCCTTCCAAGCGGAAGGAGACATGACCGCCAAAACGTCTGTTTCTCTTCAAATGTGTTTCAATCCACTCCTTCCAAGCGGAAGGAGACCTGCGAACAGACAATGGACAAGTATCGCCAGTAGTTGTTTCAATCCACTCCTTCCAAGCGGAAGGAGACATTTGTAGAACCACTAAAACCCGCATATATAAGTGTTTCAATCCACTCCTTCCAAGCGGAAGGAGACCACAACGCCGGGATGCCCAAGGGCGCATAACATCGTTTCAATCCACTCCTTCCAAGCGGAAGGAGACCGTTTGGCGATATCACGTACAACCATGAAGAAGATGTTTCAATCCACTCCTTCCAAGCGGAAGGAGACTCAAGGAAAGATTTATTCTGCTCCGCCCATTTCCGTTTCAATCCACTCCTTCCAAGCGGAAGGAGACCCATTTTCACTTTGCACATTTACAAGATTGGTATGTTTCAATCCACTCCTTCCAAGCGGAAGGAGACGTGATTGAGATTTATGCTGCGTTGGCACAGGCGGGTTTCAATCCACTCCTTCCAAGCGGAAGGAGACGGCAAGCATGGTATCGGGATTACGATGGAGAAATGTTTCAATCCACTCCTTCCAAGCGGAAGGAGACCTTCAGCTTATCGTATTTATCTTACACCTAATATGTTTCAATCCACTCCTTCCAAGCGGAAGGAGACAAAAGCGTAAATAAAGAAAATGACGAAGCTATTGTTTCAATCCACTCCTTCCAAGCGGAAGGAGACCAGGCAGAGTTTGACCGGCGGGTACAGCAAGCAATGTTTCAATCCACTCCTTCCAAGCGGAAGGAGACATTACCGAAACGGTCATTAAACTTAGGAGAGTTTGTTTCAATCCACTCCTTCCAAGCGGAAGGAGACCAACCTCCTTAAAACTCCTTCTACTGTGTTTGGTGTTTCAATCCACTCCTTCCAAGCGGAAGGAGACGTCCAACTTCCGCTTGACGTTGCGGTTGTGTGAATGTTTCAATCCACTCCTTCCAAGCGGAAGGAGACCCAAAACAACAATCGCAAACACTACAATATTACCGTTTCAATCCACTCCTTCCAAGCGGAAGGAGACGATAGTTCCTGCGCAAAACAATGTCGGCGTTTTTGGTTTCAATCCACTCCTTCCAAGCGGAAGGAGACATTGGAAAATAGTTATCTATCATTTCAGAGGGATGTTTCAATCCACTCCTTCCAAGCGGAAGGAGACATTAGTATTGACGCTAAAGTAAGCGAAACTATTAGTTTCAATCCACTCCTTCCAAGCGGAAGGAGACAGCAATTATGCACAAATATATTTTGTTATACTCACATTTATTCGTACAAAATGCATTATAAAATTCGTTTATAGGTGCGAATCCCCCTATAAATTTATGTGTACATTATATTCGCACTAAAAAAGCAACGGTTCTGTCACGTCAAAACTTTGTTTCGCACCAATATGTTCAATTTTACTTTGATAATTATTCCCTAAGTTATAGAATCTTAGGCTATCTACTTCTTTATTAATTATATCTTCTAATATTGCTTTCACTTGTCGGAATTTTGCTGCGTCCAGATTACATTCAAATACAGAATTCTGTACACGTTGTCCATAATTCACGCATTGTTTTGCTACCTTTCGAAGGCGCTTTTTTCCAGCTGCAGTCTCAGTATTTACATCATAAGTTATCAATACAAGCATCTTAACCACCTACTTCCAAAAAAATGGAGGGTATTCATCCAAATCCTCTCTGATATACCTGGCTAATAGCAACGCCTGCGCATACGGAACTAACCCCCACTCAATTTTCTCTCCCAGAAACGGATGCGTAATTATATCCTTCTTTCGATTCTGCCATTGGGTAAATTCCCTCCTGCAAACGCTGAAACTCAACAACATCACACTCTCCGCTGATACCTAATTCTTTTGAATACACCGGCATTCCCCTACTAATAACCAAATCGCCACGCTTCTCCGCACTGGTTGTATCATGAGCTTTTTCATGTAGAAGCTTTCCTTCTACAGTTCTGACATTTTCATGCCACTGCAATTCAATATAAGCAAGTGCCCATTGGCGACGGCAGAATGCGAAATGCTGGATACCTGACAATTGCAGATAATCCTCTTCCTTATACAAGATTATATACCTCCGGCTCAACACAGTCCAATTTTTCTAACGTAATAGAATAATCCTTGAATGACTTTGGCCGCTCCTTCAGTTCATGAATCTGAATACTTCTATGAACTTTGGCAGTAGAAACAAATGGCGTTTTTTCATTATGCTGCCACCAATAAAGGCGGCACACTTCCATACTTCCTTCCGGTCTTGCAGATGATGCATCATTTTCAAACAATGTTTTCAGGGCTTCTTTTAGAAATTCCGCATCTTCCTGTGAAAATCCGGTTTTTTCAGCAAGCTGTACATTGACGCTTCCTTTTACTAAATATAGTCCAAAACCAATTCTATGCTTTGTCCCCATCGTATCCGATGCCTTACTGTCCTTCCCCGCCTCGCTGTTCACACTTTTAGTAATCTGCATACTTACAATATCCACCGGCGACAGGCTAACTGCCTGGTGGATGGAAACCGGTCCTCGAATGCCCAGTGAAACTTCCTCCCCCTTAAATGCAAATACTTGTCCAAACGTACGTACATCTAACCATTCTCTGCATGCTACTTCTCCACAATAATCTCTATTTGCATTTTTTTTCTTCTTAATTTCTTTATTCAGTTCTGCACAACTATCTGCACGTTCTTTCAGACTTTTATACCCATCATCTGCCCGCTCTTCAGGCTGGACAAATATCTTCTGTCCCATATCCTGAAAACGATTACGGATCTTTCTCTTAATACATACATCTGAAATCTCACCATACCCATCATAATCTTCTCTCGGACGATTTCCGTTCAGGGGATCTCCGTTTGGATTTGCATTTGTTGCTGAAATAATTACTGCAAAATCAATTTTTCCTTTTAAATTAGTCATCGTTTCTTTCCTCCTGATTTTCCTCTTTATTATATCTCAACGCATAAGACTGACTATGATAACCCAATAGATATATTCCCTCCAGCCTGTCATTATTTATAAAATCTTCGGCATCAAACAAATGGAAAATCTCATCAAGAAGCTTATTGTAAGCACTTCTCTCCGGCACATCCAGTTTCTGAATATATGGTTGGATCTGTTCTTCTAAATTTTTCCACGTCTGATACGGATGCTGTGAAAACGTATTCATATACCTTCTCGCATTCGTTACCCGTTTTCCATCCTTTTCTTTGTCATAGGTGCGGTATTCTATCCGATCTGCTACCGCCAGAAGTCTTCCATACAAATAATCTCTCTTTTTGCTCAGGTTGTTTACCTCCAACTTCCATTCCTCCATTTCCATTTCTTTTTTCTGTTTTTTTACAAGTGAGCACGCAATTGATAATACCTTTTCCCAATTATAACGATTTTCATAAGATACTGGCGATGAAGCTTTCCGCACAGCCAGATTTACCATATCCTGTGGTATTTTCTTCTTTTCAGAGATACACGGCAGTAATCTTTTACACATCTCTGCATACATTTTGCTTTTTCCGCCAAGAGAAAGCATACCCTTTTGTTCTGTCCCATATAGGGCCTCAGCAATATCCTTGATGCCCGCCATACCTATGTAGGTAAAATTATGTCCGGCTTTATACTTTGAATGAAGCCATTGACAGCTTTCATGCCAATATTGGATATTCTCTACATAACGGCTGGATTCAAATTCTTTATTTTCCGTCATTGCAAGCCTTCCTGTTGTAGCTGCATCAAGGGAAAGTAATATGACTTTGGAACCAGGCCTTAAATTTTTTCCATACCCTTGCATTACTGCCCGAAATCTTGCCGCCGGCACCTCTCCGGTTCCTTCATATGTATCTGCTTCTGCAATATCAGTTTCTTCTCCCCACCCTTCATAATCATCACATATAGAATCCGTATCCGTACTCCATTCCGGAACTTTTTCCAAATCTGATTCCCAAATCACAATGCACAGACTATCCCAATGGTATCCCTGATTTCTGATGATCCATTTTAATGCATTGTGTGCTTTCTGAGATGCTTCATAACCAATAGCAAAAGCCTCTTTTTTATCCACAAATCTTCCTCTGAATGTAAAATTACTCTCGTCATTGGAAGAAATTAATTTTGACCCATCCCCTTCATTTCTGATTTTTTTAGGCTGAAGATAAGATATTGGAGCTTCCTCTCCCGTCAAATAACAAAGGTCGTGTTCTGCCAGGACCGATTGATAGTATCGAATATAGCTGTTATGTAAAGACCTGTCCAGCCAACACTCCACACAGAGTTTTCCTGTCTCATCATTCAAAACATTCTGATTAGCATCCATTTTTTGTATAATTCGAAACCTCACAAATGCATCACTTTGTGCAATAGCCTGTATTTTTTCTTTTTCAGAAAGTTTTCCTTCTTCATCTAATATCAAAACACCGTTTTTTACTAAATCAAATATAAGCATTCCTTTTTTCAAATATGTATAAATCACATCTACTTTCTCATGTGTATCATCTGACAAATGCCATGCTTCTAATCCTTCCATGTATAATTGATAATTTCTGGAAAAATTTTTCTTTTCCGATTTAATATACTGCATATAATCACCTGCCAGGTATTTTAAATTATCGCAGAGGGGGTGTGCTTCAATTCCTGCCGTCCTGCTTCCTGACGTCTCTGTAACCGGAATAATTGTCATTTTCTCTTCATCCGGTACTGTCTGTGCTCTCAGGAAATTTCCTGTCTCATCAAGATCAACCGTGATTTGTGCCGCTACCGTTGTATGAAACACCGGAAGAAGTACAATTGGGATTTGTTCTTCTCCCTTCTTTCCTTTGCGGGATTTATACTCAACCTTCCCAACCCGGTCTTGATTCTTATCATACAGATCATATAATTCACTAAACCAGTTCACCTTCTCCCTCCTCACCTTTAAATTCTTTGAGCCCTATAAAGTTTCCTTCTCCAAAAGATTTCATTTCCATTTCTCTAACATGCCGCTTTATCGTGCATTCTTCCGGGCGAATAAACTCAATAATTCCTTTTTTCATAACAGGCTTCCAGAAACGCACTGTCATTTTCCCTGCATCTTCCGGCAGAGCAACTTCATCCGCATAGGTAATCCCATGATACATGATACCATAGGAGATCTCCCCCTCTTGATTATCATAATAGCTTTCACCTTCCCCAAATTCACAGGGACTTACATATCCCTGGCATTCCCTGGTGCCCAAAAAGATATCCCGCCTGCCGCCCCGGTTTATCATTCGTTTTGCAATATTATGATGCTTGTGTTCTACTCTATCCTGTTCTAGCTCCGGACGATTCAGATTCCACTCAAAATGCGCTCTTACCTGATATTTAACTTTTTTCAAATAAGTATAATAAGATAAGTCATTGCCCCCATTATAACCGATTGGCTTGACACCTTTCGTTTCAGTCTGAACTGCATTTATTATTCTTATTTCATCAATGAGCCAGATAAACGTAGGCTTCCAAAAAACGCTTTGTAAAATTCCTTTTAATGCTTCATATGTCGGCACATGATAAGAACTTTTTTCACCTCCCACACGGGTTATGGGGTCCGAAAACAGTGCATACTCTCCTTCCACTTGAAATTCTACTGTATTACGATGCTTCATACTTTCACCTCTTTTCTAAAAATTTAATAGCTCCATTCCCAAAGGTTCTTCGGAGACGCCAATCTCTTTACTGTAATAATTTTCACTTAATACCTGAAACGGTTCATCGTGTATAGAAGACAATGCATTTCCAAGCTTCTGACGCAACTGTTCTGAAATCCCAACCGTATATGGCTGAAGTCTCCGCATTGCCCGACGCCTTTCTCCTACAGACTTATTAAAATCTCGCAATACATCTATTTGATTTTTCGCCTCCTCATTATATTCTACCACAATATCTATCTTACCATCTTCCGGTATTACTTCAAATAAGTCTCCTGCCGTTTTGAATGCCTGCTTAAAAAGCAAATTTCTTTTATTTACTTTTATTTCCTGCGGTAATCCGCCCCACATTTTTTCGTTAGCTGATAACAAATCCAACAAATTGACAGATATTCCATTTACAGACGCAGGATACTCCATCTCCGCTTTTCTTTCCTTTAAATATATTTGGTAATATAATCGAATTGCCTGTTCCGATGCCAGATTATTCTCAAAATCCTGCGGATGCATTCTCATCTGTAACAAAACTAAACGCATACTTTCCTGTGTTTTACGAATATCTGTGAGTTTATCCACTTTTTCTGCTTCCTTTGACATCTGTACAATATACACATACCCAATCTCCCATTCTCCATGTCGATTACAACGCCCTGCCGCCTGTATAATATTATCAAGCCCGGCTAACGAACGTATCACACATTGGAAGGAAAGATTAACCCCTGCCTCGACCACCTGCGTACTTATGCAAATAGCTCGTTTTTCATTCTTTAAACTTTCTTCAATGCGTGCCAGTGTCTCCCGTCTGTTTTCCGCACACATATTGGTACTTAGATGAAACAGCAGATACCCCGATTCTTTGCATTGTTCCTTTAATCTGTTATAAACTTTTTCGGCACATTTCTTTGTATTCACAATGACAAGTATTTGCTGCGTCATTTTTGTTTTGTCCCATATGAATTCTTGTAATTCCTCTATGGAAAATCCTTGTCTGCCCTCTTCTGTTACATCAATAATTTCTGTTCTCTTAAATACTTTGGCAAACCCCTCTGTCTCTTCTATCATGTTTACAGGAGGGAGCAAGCGATTTTCATCTAATTCGTCATATAACGGTTGCGTTGCCGAGCAAAGCACTACTGTTGATTTCCCAAATGTCGATAAAAAATTCACAGCCAGATTATACATCTTTGTTATCCGTACAGGAAGTGCCTGTATCTCATCAAAAATAATCACACTGTTTAAAATATTGTACATTCTTCTTATGTTGCTACTACCAGAAACGAATAATGTATTCAAAAATTGCACCGCCGTAGTAACAATAATTGGGGAATCCCAATTTTCTGTAAGCAGTTCATAATGCTCTTGCATCTTGTCATCCTCATGCAGCACATTACAATGATGTTCCAAAACAATATCAGAGTCCCCTACCGCTTTTCGGATTTCCTGAGCATTCTGATCTAAAATACTCTGGTAAGGCGCCACATAAATAATATGTTTTTTATGATATTCTTTTGCGTGATGCAAGGCAAAACGCAAACTACTAAGCGTCTTTCCGGCACCTGTCGGAACCGTCAGCCGATAAAGCCATGCTGGTTTTTTCCCTGCTTCCATACATTTCCCCGAAATATCTCTTCGATAATCGTCCAGTCGGGAGGTGGACTGTAATTTATTTAAATATTTCTCTAAATATATAATACTTCTATCCCATATTGCTTGCAGTTCTTTATCATCTTTCGGAATGGGGCATTCTCTGTTCTGCATAAAGCATGCCGTATCTGTTCTATCCGCATCTATCAACAGAGACATTATCGTTCTCTCATATAATCCAATGAAAAAGTCTCTGTTTCCATACAAGTTCTTCTTTGTGTTCTTTTGAAGGATAAAATTCCTAATTTCATTCATAATGCCCGATAACATCTGTCTCGACTCGTCACATTTTCTTTTCAATAATTCCTTATCAAAAAATTGATAATACCGTTCTTCTACTTTTTCAGTGTTTTCTATTTTTTTCAGCCGCTCTTCAATATAGAAGCTGTTTCTCTCAATCGAAAAGCTGTCTTTTAAACCATGGTGGCAAAATACCACCATCTGAATCATCTGCGCTAAATTTAATTTCGGCAATATTTGTTCTGCAAGAAATCCCCCGCCGGTCGAATGATCTTCTTCGCCTCGTCGAACAGACTCATTCATTGCTCTCTTTATATAATTTTGAAATCCCTCTCGATATTTTCCTGCATCGTGAAGTATCCCACACAACCATGCAATAGATGATAATTCAGGTAAAGGAGAATTCATTTCAGCCAAAGCTGCTGCATGGGAATTGTGATCAAAAACAGGCTGTATATGTATAGTACCATTCTCATCTTTATAAAAATGTGCGATATAAGTATCCTTCACAATATTCCTCCACTCATTTTACCTGAAGGGATCCGATGCGTCGGATCCTTTTTCATTTAAAATCAATTTTCAAAGTATCTTTCCCCATCCATTTCAGTAAATAATTCCACTCTAAATCAATCAAATATTTTTCTCGAAACATCCAGAATAATGCTTACTATTCAACTATCATCATTTCCTGCTCAATAATAACCCCCGACTCTAAAATCGCATCCAACAAATCATAAAAAATACAATACTGCTCGTCATTCCTCATAGCCTCAAGTTTTCTCTTATATGCATTTTCCGTTATCTTAATCCCTCGATTTTTATAAGCCTCAAATGTCTCTATATCCATCTTATACGGCTGCAGCTTTGGAATAATACTATCCCTAAGCCTGCAAAAGATATCCATGCCCCCTTTATCAATATCACTCCAATGATAAAATGAAATCTGTTTCTCCAAAGAGGACTCATAAATCTTCTGAAACCATTTCCCTTTTGCCGGACTATAAAAACCTCCGTGAAACACTACCAGTTCATCACTTTCATTATAATTCATCAAATACCATATATAATTCGCTTTATTTTCTATAAATAAAACCTTTGATACCTCAGGGAAATGAACCCGCTTCACTTCTTCTGCCAAATTTGAATTGATATACGCACCATGTACCTGCTGCGAATAATCAATTCGGGCGCCATTATATAATTCGGTCAATACTTTCCCCCGAAACTCCATAACCTCCGGATATCTGGCAATCCCTGCCATCAGCAGCAATTCATCATCTTCAAACTCCTGGTCGTTTTCCTCTCTTTTTATATGTCTCATTACCGATATGAATTTTGATCTGACATTCTTTTCAAACCATTTACTGTTGCCATAGACCCTGGTGCTGAATACCCGTTCCAAAATCTCTGTGTCAACCGAATCCAAAGCCGTCAGCGCTTTCAATAAATCCAAATACTGCCCACGGCTCCCCTGGAAGAACTTTGGGAGTTTTTTTCTCTCATCCATCGTCTTCAGGCATTCCTTTAAAAATTCAAGAATCCACTCTTTTCGGATTTCCTTCATACAATTTTGTATCGCACACCGACACTGTTCCAGTTGTATCTGCATGGGAATAAGACCTACCATTTCATAAGCCTGATATAATTTTTCAACCGGTTCATAGAGAAGCCAGATACGGTCAACCAGATTTCCTTCCTCATATTTCTCCCAGCTGTAGTCAACCATCCCCGCCTCTTTTAATTCCTGTAAATCCTTCAGGAAAGAACGCTTTTCATCAATATCTTCCAGCAGGTTATTTAACCCCTTCTCCTTTGATAACTGCACGGCAATTTTTCGGGTCGTACTTCCTGATACGGCAGCCTTACTTTTTTCGTACTTCCCAATCAACAGCTGTAAAATTTTCTTCTTATACTTCATTGATATCCTCCGAAAATTCTTCTTCTATCTGCTTCGGGTCAAAATACCTGGTAAAGGAATGGTCGCTTCCCTTAAATACTGCAATATTTCGGTCAACCAAAGGCGCTATATCCGGTATTTTGTCCGTAGGCGCGGAAAATATCGCCTGCAGGTCAAAACGTCTAAGCAACCGTATGCTTTCTTTGATACGCTCCCCATCCATCTTACTGAAAGCTTCATCCAAAATAATAACCCGTATCGTATTATGATTCTTCGTCCGGATACGGCAAACCTGGGAAAAGGAAGCCAGCATTGCAATATAAAAGGGAATCTGAGTCTCGCCTCCTGATTTCTTAAGCAGCGTTTTGGAAAGCCTCTGCTCCTCCCCCTTGTCATCTTTTACGATTAAGTCAAAACTTAGATACGTTTTATAATCCGTGAACTTCCGGATAGCCTTTTCATATTCTGCTTTCCGTTCCGCCGAAACCTCCGTTTCATTATAAATCAGTTTCTGAAATAAATCCGAAATCTGTTGGCTGTATTTCTGATTAAAAGACTCGGAAGCAATATTATACCCACCCGTGTCCATCAGTAGAGGATCCATAATCATATCATAATACTCTTTGTACTCCGGTTTTGGCTTTTTTTCAAACCGGTAAGTATCCGTCCCAAAAACACTCTGTTTCAGCGAATCATTCAGATCTTTGATCTGAAGGCTGATTGTTTCAATATTAGACTTTATCTTCGCAATAAAATCATCCCTGAACTGGTTATAAGCCTTTTCTTTCGCATCCACAATTTTTTCAATATACCCCGGGAGTTTGATTTCCGATAGCTCGGTCAGTTCTTTCTCAAAATGTTCGTTGCTCTTCAAATTAATATCAAAAGACATTTTATAGATCTGGTTATAGTTCGCCCGCTTCTTGGTCCTCTCTTCCTGAAGCTTTTGTATCGCTTCCTCTGTCTTACGCATGCTGCTAAAAAAACTGTTTCGAATGTTTTCCAGTGTCCGCTGCGCATTCTTCACTTCCAGGAACCTTGGTTCCC
>Ga0153952_1000888_pt1 | contig 10851 bp, 8 predicted proteins | sample TSNJ036MetaG_FD_104746 | JGI IMG/M metagenome (GOLD analysis project Ga0153952, IMG submission 104746) | Attine ant fungus gardens microbial communities from New Jersey, USA - TSNJ036 MetaG | ecosystem: Host-associated > Fungi > Mycelium > Unclassified | place: USA: New Jersey, Wharton State... | reverse complement strand
TTTAATATTCCAGGAACAATGTCAGAGGGTACATTGAATGTCTATTTCTTTATCATTTATTTTACGCTGACGGTCATTTTCTATACGATAAAAGATGTTTCCTATAATGCACTGCCGGCACTTGTGACAGACAGTACAAAAGACAGAATAAGTATGAGTATCATAAGATTTGTATTAAGCCTCTCCACTTCGATCGTAATGAGTGTTATTACGATGCCTGTGATAAATTCCCTGGGTGGTGTATCAAGTCAGGCCGCATGGTCAAAAATTACGATTGTATTTGCCGTAATTGGTGTAATTACACTAACGATATCAGCATTATCAGTAAAAGAGATGAATATCGGATCCGGAACGGACGAAGTAAAAAAAGAGAAGAGCTCACTTCCGTTTTACAAAGCATTTGCATATACGTTTACGAATAAATATTTTATAATGGGTCTGGTTACGACGCTTGCATCTATGACTCGAATAGCGCTTATGGCAGGTGGTGTATATTATGCGACATATGTCATCGGTAATGTTGATGTGGTAGGACTTTTATCGATTGCCGCACTTTTACCAATGATTATAGGGATGTTCTTAGGAAAGCCATTTATCAATAGACTGGGTATGCAAAAGACAAATCAGATCGGATTTTTTATAAGTCTTGCTGGGGCACTGATTTCAGCGGTGTTTGCAAATAATCTGACATTGGTTCTTGTGGGAATGGCACTTGTGGCTCTTGGTTTTGGACCTGCAACAGCAACAGGCGCTGCATTGCTTTCCCATGTTGCTGATTATGGCGAATGGAAGCACCATGTTAAGCTGCAAGGTGTAACATTTTCGTGTAGTAGTATTGCCACAAAAGTTGGAACGGGTCTTGGCGGAGCACTCATTGGATGGGGGCTTCAGGCAGGGGGGTATGTGGCAGGAGCTACAGAACAAACTGCCATGACCATTCTCATGATTAAAGGAGTATTCCTTTATATTCCGGTACTTCTGTGTGCGATACCATTTGTGATTAGTTTCTTCATGGATATTGAGTATAAGATGCCTGCAATCAAAGAGGAACTGGCTAAGAGAAATAATGAAAAATAGGAGGAATAAATTATGTCAAGAATTGATCTTAACGGAAATTGGATTCTTAGAGATGTGGAAAAAAGCGAGTGGTTAGAGACGACAGTGCCGGGTACAGTATTTACTGCATTGAGAAATAATGGTCTTGCACCCGACCCGTATTATAGGGACAATGAGGATGCAGTTCAGGAATTATTCACAAAAGACTACGAGTATATCAAAAAATTTCAAGTTGAAGATATTGACTTAAAAAGTGATGAAATATTACTTGTGTGCGAAGGTATAGATACATTATCGGATATCTATATTAACAACAATCTGGTCGCTTATACGGAAAATATGCATAGGACTTACAAGTTTGATGTCCGTGATTACATAATAGCCGGTACGAATGAAATAAGAGTGGTTATCTATTCGGCTAAAAATTATATAAATGAAAGAGCGAAGTATTCACTATTTCCCAGTGTTCTGGGTAACACGGGAGTGGAGCAGCTGCGTAAAGCACAGTGTTCATTTGGTTGGGATTGGGGACTTAGCCTTCCGGATATGGGTATATGGAGAAGTATATATATTGAGTGCAGCAGCATCTCAAAGATTGAGAATTACTATATTACGCAGAAGCACGGCGCAAATGTTGTTACATTGGAGATCCAGATAAATATAATGACATGGACGAATAAACCCATGACACTTGAGGTGGAGAATACAGATCCTGATGGCAATACGATTTGTAAAGTAATTGATGTGGAGGCAGGTTCCAAAACAGTTAGAGCTGCTATTGAAATAACGAATCCCAAGCTTTGGTGGCCGCATGGATACGGAGAACAGCCACTTTATTGCCTGAAATTTTCGCTGAGCATGGATAGTCAATTGATAAGCAGCAAAAAAGCAAACATAGGTCTTAGGACAATTATTCTAAAACGGGAAGATGATGAATTTGGGCAGTCATATGAATTTATTGTCAATGATAAAGCTTTATTTTTAAGAGGTTCTAATCTTATTGTTGAGGATGCTATAGTTACAGGTTATTCGAAAGAACGAACTGAGAAGATGCTTGGAGATTGCATTAAAGCAAATTTTAATTGTGTAAGAGTATGGGGTGGGGGACTGTATCCCGAAGATTACTTCTACGATATCTGCGACAGAATGGGACTGCTTATATATCAGGATTTTATGTTCGCCTGCCATGCTTATCCTGCAACAGATGAATTTATCGCGAATATTTCCGAAGAGATCAAGGATAATGTGGAGCGAATCAGACATCATGCGTGCCTTGGTCTGTGGTGTGGAAATAATGAGATAGAGACAATTATTAGTTTATATCTTGGAAACGATCCCTTACTTGCAGATTTAGCTGAAGCTATACGGACGCTGTTTGGATTTGACAAGCCTGACGCTAAGTTAGAAAAGAAGTTAAAAGACGATTATTTAAAGATATTTGATCAAGTTATTCCCGGATTATTAAAAAGCCTTGACCCAAATACTTGTTATACAAAGTGTTCACCATGTTCAAGAGACGAGGCATTTCATTCTTTTGAGAAGGGCTTTTATACCGGAGACTGCCATTATTATATCAATGCGGCGGGCATGATCCCATACAAGGATCAGCGACAGTATTATTTCAGGTTTGTGTCAGAGATGGGATTCCAGAGTTATCCAAATATGAAGACAATTAAGTCATTTGCAGAGGAAAGCGACCTCGGACCATATACACCTGTTATGTTTAAGCATCAAAAGAGCAACAATGGCAATAAGACGATTGAGTATTACATGGAGCGTGAATTCAGACTGCCTTCAGATTTCGGCCTTTATGTTTATGAATCTCAAATTATGGCAGGTGAGATTCAAAAATGTGCGATAGAACACATGCGAAGAAACCGCGGCAGATGCATGGGTGTTATAACATGGCAGCTCAATGACTGTTGGCCGACAGTATCCTGGGCAGGACTTGATTACTATGGACGCTGGAAAGCACAGCAATATTACAGCAAGCGTTTCTTTGCTCCGATACTTATTTCGGTAAATGAAAATGAAACGAAAGCAGATATCTATGTGACAAATGATACCTTCGACAGGGTGAGCGGTGAAGTAGAATGGTCGTTAAAAGATAACAGTTCGAATGTTATCATCGGAGGCAAATGCGACATAACCGTAGAGCCGCTAATGGCAAAGAACTGTGTTCAGCTTGATTTTGACAAATTAGCTTGTGATTTCAATCCAAGTGAGAATTACCTGGAGTATACACTGAGAAGCGGCGGTAAGGAAATTGGCTTCGGAACAACAATATTCACAGCTGCTAAGGATTTTGTATTTGTAGATCCCAAGATTCGTTTTATGGTAGAAGAAACGGATACTACCTTTGAGATTACGTTGGAGTCGGAGGCTTATACTCGCTTTGTGGCTCTTGACCTTGAGACGGATGACTGCATATTCAGCGATAACTTTTTCGATATGTCCGGAAAAAAACCAAGTATTATTACGGTAGAAAAAGCGGATATGTCCAGGAAACTTTGCCTTGCTGAATTTGAAAATCAGCTCAAAGTAGTCAGTGTATATGAGCTGTAAATCAGTACTTAAATCTGTGCCCCAAAAGCTGGTGCTGGTTATATCGTTGCCCGTGATGACAGGTTACTGCAGGACAAATCGCAGGTCAAGATAATCACACCTAAAGAATTGATTGATACGCTTCATAAATAACTTCACAAAAGAAGGCGTGAAGATAAGCCTGTTAACGCACTATGTACTTTGCCCTTATCTGCTGGCAGGGGCAAAGTACGTGCGGTCTGCAGGTGGTGGACTGTATAAAAGCATTCTCTGCTCCGATTGAGGAATTCGAGAATGCTTTGGCTGTGTCCACAAAGCAAGGGTAGTTTTTATGGAACATATTGTTCGGTTATGCGTATCACAGATCCATTATTAATAGTAATCCAGCACAGAAGATTCTTCACATCGAATCGGCTTATATGGTTTGCAAATTCGTCCATGTTTGCTGCTGTATGTTCACCGTGTCCGTTTTTTTCCCAATCAATAATTTGGTATTCTACGTTATCAGAAATATCATAGCTTTGTTTCTCCAAATCAGGATTATAAATATAAAAACCACCCGGCATATCGTCATCGGGGTTAAGGTTAAGTTCATTCATCCGGTCCGTGTCTTCTGATGTTATCCATTCAATTACATCAAAATCAAAATTCATATCTGTAGTATTAAAGTTATAAATATAACCTAATTCCTGAACCTCTGTGTTGTCAGTTTCAGATACCTGGTTTATTTGTTCTGGCTTAAAACTTTTCATTACCTTTTGCATATCATTTATGTATTTATCATAAGCAGCTGTGCTCATATTAATACCCGCGATATAGTATGGGGGTTCTGCTTCATCAAATATATAGAAAACAGAAATGCTTTCATCTTCGTTGATCCGCGTATATATTGTGGCAGGGAGATTGTCGTCTGTAATGAAATCTTCTTGTTCATAGTATTCGCGATCAAAGGATAATGACGAAAACAGCATTACCCTGATAAAGAAATTTTCTGTTTCATTTTCGTTTTCGGAAAAGTCAAATTCTATTCCTGTATCGGGACTTGCTTCTATTGTTTCATCACCATCCCACCCGCGCCGCTCAATAAGTTTCCAATTTACGGGATATTCAATACTAAATTTTACATTTCTATCACTATTGTCATAAACATAAGAAATGTATTTAGCATCTACCTTGTTCACAGCGCAGCCTACAAAAACAGCTATGGCAAGAATCGCTGCTGTGATAATGGTCACAGAAGAGGTTTTCTTTATTTTCAACACGTTTTTAATCCTCCCTTTTACATTTTGTTCTCCAAACGCAGGAGGTAACGGCAGCCCCTGTTTCCCCATGGAAAAACTAAGCAGTGCGGACGAATAATCACGCCGGATATCTATATCCGAATGCCGCAAAACAGCCTCGTCGCAAGAACTTTCCATATCGTGGAGCATCAGCGTGTATGCTACCCAAACAAACGGGTTGAACCAATGCAGGGCAAGTGCGGTGAAGGCAAGAATAGACACAAGATAATCACGCCGTTTTATATGTGTGCGTTCGTGTTCGATAATGTGTGTATATGGAGTGGTTCCCATTCCCGTAGGAATATAAATACGCGGACGTATAAAACCAAGCACAAATGGTGAATCAATCCTGTCCGTTTCATAAATGTTGCCCTCAACGCGCACTGCCATCGACACACGTCTCTTGAGACGAACATAAGCAATGACGGCATAAATGAGAAGTAAAACCGCTCCAATAAGCCAAACATATGCGCCGATAGCCGTCCAAATCTGCAAGGGGCTTGCGCTTGTGCCGAGCGCAGAGTCAGGCACTGGCAAAGCACCGCTTGCGGCGTTATCTACAATGGCTATTCCGCTATTGATACGAGGTACAGCTTGTGTTGTTATATCAGTCGGTATAGCCTGTGCATTGAACGGGATCAAACTGAACGCACTCTCAAACTTGAACGGGCAGATGAGATGGAACAGCACAACCGCCCACAGCGCATAGGAAATAAATTTAGGAGCGCGGCGCAAAAACACTCTCGCCAGGCAGACTACAACGATAACAAAGCTTGCTGTCAGGCTCATATTCAGAATAGAGAGAAAAACTTTATCCATAATCAGTCCTCCGTATACGCATTAATCGCCGCTTGAATTTCAGCCGCTTCCTCTGGCGAGAGTTTTTTCGTTTTGAGGAACGCCGTGATGAAACTTGGAAGCGAACCGTCGAAGGCGCGGTCAACAATGGCGGCGCTCTCGTAGACCTGCACGTCGCTTTTCTTCACGATTGACGTTACAATTGCATCATCATTACGCAATATGCCACGCTCACATAACTTCCGCAGCACTGTGTATACTGTGGTGCGCTTCCATCCGAGTGCGTCCGCGCAAAGTTCAGCAAGCTTACGGGAATGAATTGGCTCATTCTCCCACACGATAAGTGCGAATCTGTATTCCGCATCAAATAGTTTTAATTCGTCAGACATTCTATTGACCTCCATAACCCTAGTTAGTCTATTGCGATAAACTAATCTCAGTCTATCGCAGTAGACAGCACATGTCAAGAAAAATTTTTGCCGTGTAATTTCGCGGTCAGATCCCAGAAGTTTATGGACAGCAGATGATCCGGGGAGTACCTACTGGACAAGGTTATCGAAAGCTTAGATTTGTAAGTATATTAATATTGAAATTTTAATACTACAATAGCGAAAGCCCGCCGGATTTTATTTGCTGGCGGGCTGACTGTGCGCATAAGTATCATGGACTTTTCAAGATAGAAGGAGTTTTTCCGGAAGAACATACATGCCATTACTAATGTAGTGGAGGTTAAGGAAATTTATCTGTTTGATTCCTTTGCATATATAACACCCTCCCAAGATAATGACTTCGAAGAAAATTTAGTAAAGTGTAATGAAAAAATAATTTAGATGGAAATAAGTTTAAAAATATTGTAATATGGAGTCACAGCAAAAATACATAAAGTAATAGAGAATAATATATAAAGGGAGGAAGAATTATGGAATTTGTGCGTAAAGTTATAGATGCAAATAGTTTAATGTCAATTATGACGCTTCCAGAATCGCTAAAAAATCGTAAACTGGAGATCATTTTACTTCCTGCTGATGAGCAGTTAGAGAAAGCAGGGAAAGCTTCTGATATAGAGGAAGTTGTAAATTCATTGGTTGGTATGATTCCATATAGTGGCATGTCTTTGGCAGAACTACGTGAAGAAAGGCTGAAAAAATATGAAATTATAGATTGATACTAATATTATATTGGATGTTTTGTTACTACATATGTAAATGAATATAAGCTGACAGTATTTAATCGCATTCTATTTGCCATTCCGTTTAGTCACATGCTTACAGTTATTTCATGTATACAAATTATGGTATGCTTAAAGCAGAAGGACTAAAAGAAGAGTAATATAACAAAGGGAGAAGATGCTAATGGAAGAAATGGATAAGAGAGAACTGGAACAGATCATAAATGCCATTACTGATGTAGTGGAAGTTAAGGAAATATATCTGTTTGGTTCCTTTGCATATGGAACCCCTACCCAGGATAGTGATTTTGACCTTTATGTATTACTGGCTGATGGAACAGAACGGCCACTGCAAGCTATTCAGAAGATGAATATGGCAATAGCCAGAATGGATATCCGGTCAGTAGATATCCTTGCAGAAGAGTCAAAACGCTTCCAGGAAAAATGTAGTGCAATGACACTGGAAAGAACTATACATGAAAAGGGGGTAAAGTTGTATGAGCGAGACGTACAATTATATCAGTCAATGGCTTAGCCTTGCAGAAGGTGACCTGCCTGGAATCAAGCATCGTGCTACATGCAAACTTTCATAAGATACTGACAAATAAAAATTACGCTGGTATACTATCTTCAAAGAATGGTTTTGATAAGCAAAGGAGCAATCAGATTGAAAAGGATAAATAAATTAGTGCTTATAGGATTACTGACAGTCACATTGTCTGCGTGTGGAAAGGAAGGTGGGCAAGCAGACGAGAAATCTAATGAAAATATTATAGAGCAGACGGTATCTGAACAGATAAGAGCAGAAGAAATGACATCAAAAGAGATAGTATCAGAAGAAATGGAAGCTGGTATTGAAAGAGAGGAAATAGAAATAGCCGGGGAGAAGATAGAAGAACAGTCATTTCCGGTTACATTATCCCAGTGGGGAGATGTTACATTTGCATCCTTTCTGCCGGATGAAAATGAGTATAGTGAAGGGGATGTATGTTTCAAACTGCTGAAAGGTGGGAATGAGATATATTCATTTCCTGGATTCAGTGAAGATAATACAAGATTTAATCAGCAATTTGTCGAAATAGTAGCCATTGCCTTCAGGGACTGTAATTATGATGACAGAACAGATATTATAATAATTAATAAATATGTCCCCATATCCGGCCCGAGTATGGGAGATGACTATAACGAAGTACGGATTTACATACAACCCGAGGGCGAAAAAGAGTTTATAATGAATTATCCTATGGCAGAATATCTCATGAAGCAGTATTGCAGTGATAGTATTGCTTCTATCATAGAAGGATTAAAATACTATCCTGAATATATGGAGTCTCTGGAACAGCCTGTGTTGGATGAGAATGAACTTAGCCGTAAGGTTTATGAGAAGTATTATAATGCTATGACCGAAGAAGAAATAATACAAATGATAAATGAACGCAGTTCATATTATCATGCCAGCAGCTACTATGCAGAGATATCGGACTATTGGGAAAATGTAAGAGGCGTAACAGATATATCTAATGTAATGGAACCCCTGTTCTATAGCGATATAAAATATTATACGCCAGATGATTTTAAAGATGTTCCGGCATCGGTAATTCATCTTTCCAAAAACGAAATCTATGCAAGGCATGGTTATATTTTTAAGGATACGGATCTGGAGAATTATTTTATGGGATGCATTTGGTACACTCCAACCTGTGTACCAGAGGATTTTAAGGAATCTGTTTTTAATGAATATGAAAAGGTTAATTTGAATCTATTGAGTGAATTGGATGCAAAGTAATCCGTCTAAATTAACCACAATGCTTTTGAAACTATTCAGTCATACCTCCCCATAGAATCAGACCAATGTATATCGTAGAGCAGGCATATTAATCAAAACCACTGGCTTGGGCCAGCATCATAAACTTAAGGAAATTCAGATATCATTTTTCGATATAGGGATTTCCTTATTTTATTTCCTGATGTAAAAAGTGCTGAAATGGAAAAAAGGAAGATAATTTAAAAGGTACTTTTGGTTGTTGTTCGTGATTTTGTTTAGACATATTATGTGTATGGTCTATGTTGTTGGTAACGGCTAATCATAGACTAGCACACTGCTCATTAAGGATGGAGTATTGCTTTTTTTCTGCATATATGATTATTCACTTCATATTTATCAAGGTTTCAGTTACAGGCTATCTTCTGGGTGGTGTTATTGGCTTGCTGTATATCTGGGGATCTATCAAATATCTTAGAAAAGGAGTAAAAAGAAGAATGACACGAAAATTGATTGTAATTTTAGCGGTAATGCTATTTGTCGGAGGTGCGGTTACGACACTTGTACTTAAGCAGTGGGAAAGGGCTGGAGAGGAAAACGTGACCGGTCAGCGTGGGAACTCGGTAGGGAACATTGTTAATATCGGGCATGTGGCATATGATGGAAGTTGGCATTACTTTTCAGAGCCGGATCTTAGCTCTGCTCTCCATAAGATAAAAGCCAATGGAGAAAACAAACAACTTATTGGCAATGGTGAGGATAGCTCTAGCTATATCAATGTTGTGGGAGACTGGATTTATTACCGAAACGGAGCCGATGGTATTTATAAAATCAAAACAAATGGAAAAGGGAGAGAGAAGATCATTGGTGACAGTGGCGTTTATGTGAGTGTTGTTGACGGTTGGATTTACTATGTGAATTATAGCGATGATGATTGCATATACAAAGTCTGTGTTGACGGCACTGGACGGCAAAAACTGAATAATGAGGCCAGCACAATGCTCAATGTTGTTGAAGGTTGGATATACTATACAAATGGTGAATATAAAGGCCTCCACAAAATGCGGACGGATGGTACCGGACATATTCTGCTTAGCGATGACGAGTGTAAATATATTAATGTAGTAGATGACTGGATTTATTATTGTAATATCGTTGACGGCAATACCATCTACAAAGTTCAAACCAATGGAACGGTACGCGAAAAAATATGTGATGATGAAAGCGAGTGCCTTAACGTTTCGGATGGTTGGATCTATTACAGTAATAAGGGCGATGGTCGTAGCTTATATAAAATCCGGATTGACGGTACGGATCGGGAGTTGTTATATGATGACACATGCGTTTGTATCATAGTTGCAGGTGAATGGATTTATTATCAACTACAAGACCTGCCAGAATGGCGTTTTCCGCTTACGCCAATGTACCGCATCAGAACCGATGGTACAGGACATGAACAGGTAGACAGTACATACACAAGGGAAAGAGATTCATTTGAATAATAATTGAGTGAATATTTATAATATGCTATACTTCAAGGAGATTATTTGATTGGGGTATACTTCCTTATATGGCGGGCGGCCTGGTAATCATGTTAGACAGCGTTCGAAAGGCCAGGCTGGGTATATGGAATAGATTCAAACATAATTCCGCCTGAATCACTATCCCAATAATTTTTTAATTTTTCCGTTCAATTCCTTGGCTTATAATATCAACAGTATTCTTTTTCGTTTATCGGATATACTAAAATAAAACAGAAAAAGAAAGGCAGGTGATGTCCCATGTCAACTTCAAAGAATATACCCAATAGATTAATCAATGAAAAATCCCCCTATCTACTCCAGCATGCATATAATCCCGTAGATTGGTTCCCATGGGGAGAGGAAGCATTTGAGAAAGCAAGGCAGGAAGATAAGCCCGTTTTCCTATCTATTGGGTATTCGTAACAAAGTGAAAAATTTCGACATGCCATTGGTGCCATGTTTGAAATAGTAGACAGTTAAAAATAGCGCAATACAGCCATTTACATAGCTTTTTGGACGTTCAGAAATGAGCGTCTTTTTTGTTGCCATTTTTCAGAAAGGGGGTAACGCGCCTTGAAAAGCAATGCCAGAGTAGTAAACCGCTTCAAAGGCTATTCGGTGGAAGATTGCTCTTGTAAATACTGCCTGTACTATGCCGGGAAAGGAAAGCCTTGCCCTCTTGCCGTGTGTTGCTGCAAGGAAGAACGCGCCGAAGCCATT
>Ga0153952_1000874_pt1 | contig 10924 bp, 9 predicted proteins | sample TSNJ036MetaG_FD_104746 | JGI IMG/M metagenome (GOLD analysis project Ga0153952, IMG submission 104746) | Attine ant fungus gardens microbial communities from New Jersey, USA - TSNJ036 MetaG | ecosystem: Host-associated > Fungi > Mycelium > Unclassified | place: USA: New Jersey, Wharton State... | reverse complement strand
TTTCACTAATAACTGTTCGTTTGTCACGATGCTTTCCTCCTTTTGTTTTTTGCGATGCGCTGCGTGATACTGCCGTCATATACTCTGTTCATTATATAGAAGGCACCAAATAAAAACAATAAGGTATTTAGAAAAGACATCTATTTTAAATGATAAAGTCGGTTTTTTAACATTTGCAGTGTGGCCCCTGCCGCTTTTTCTCAATTTATTCCATCGGAGTGGTGACGCTGATTGAACCTTCCTATTCTCCTTTGCGTGTGTTATGATATATTTGCTGGTGCAGTTATTTTATAAGCTTGGTTTCCGCCATGAAAAGGAGGCTTAAATGAAATGGACCCAGTTAAAAACCGAAAATTCAGCCAAAAACAATCAATAATCAGCTTGGAAGGACGGAAAATACGATGAAATTATTTGATAATTTAAAGCTCAAGCACAAAATTATTGTTTCATTCCTTGCCGTAATTTTCTCTACATTGGCTGTGCTGTCTGTGTCAGTAGATATATTTTTCAGAAAGGCCACAACCGAGCTGGCGGATCAATATACCTTGCAAGGAATCGGGCAGGTCATTAATAATATTGAATCGCATATGGAGAATGCAGAGAATTTGATCGATATGGTTTCAAAGGACAGCAATATTCTTGAGTTTATTTCATGGAACAGCTATCGCAGAGATGCGGTTGGACGCGCAACCTGCGCCAACCTGCGAAATGTATTGACCAACGCGGTTGAAAATTCAACCGACATTATTGGAATAGCCGTTGTAAATTCACATGATTTTTATATCAGCAATGAAATGTATTATAATTCTCCGAGTCCTATTCTGATGGACGATTGGTATCAGAGCTGCATCGCGAACAGGGAGCTGACGATATCGCGCCCGAAAGATGGCAGGAATTTTCAGTATTATTACAACAGTTCCACCATGGACAATATAATATCTATCGCAAAGCCGATCTATTTGCCGAACAGTACGGTTCCGGCCGGGGCAATGCTGGTGGATATCGACACAAGTTTTATGCAGAAAACCCTTGCCGATACCTCTTGGGGAAAAACGGGATTTGCCTATATATTAGGACATGACGGCGATGTAATTGTCTCACCTGTCAACAATGTTGTCCCGCGGATAAAACACACCTGGTTCAATGAAAACAATTCGGGTTTCCAAAAAAAGATCAATAATCAGGTCTATGAATTTGTCTATGCAGATTTATCGATGCCGCAGTGGACAGTCGTAGGGGTTTTTTCTTTGGAAAGTACCCTGAAACCCATTTCTGACTTTAGAATCTATATGGGGCTTATTTCTCTTGCGGCGGCTTTATCTGCGACGATTGTAGTCTCCATTTTTTCACGCACGATTGTGAACCCTATCTTAAGCCTCAACTCCCTTATGCGAAAGGCCGCGGACAGGAAGCTTGATGTGCGGTTCAATGCCCGGTATACCGACGAAATCGGGGAGCTTGGACGCTCTTTCAATATTATGGTGGAGGAGATTAACAATCTGATCGAAATTGTTAAAATGGAGCAGCTATCCAAGCGCAAAGCAGAATTACAGGTATTGCAGGAGCAGATCAAACCCCACTTTCTATACAATACCTTTGACACGATACATTGGATTGCCAAAAGTTATGGCGCGACAGAAATCGTGGATATTGTCCGCGCGCTTACCACAATTATGCGGGTGGGGCTCAGCGGTGGCCGCGACTGCATTTCGATCCAAAACGAATTTGATCATGCCATAAGCTACTTGACCATACAAAAGATACGGTACGGCGAAAAACTTTCTTATAAAATATCCTTGCCCTCGCCAGACGAGTGCCGGGAGTTGACCGTACAAAAATTAATTCTGCAGCCCCTTATTGAAAACGCTTTGTACCACGGTATCAAAAACCGAAAGAGTAACGGGGTCCTTCTGGTTAAAGCGGTCGTTTTAGCGGATAAGGTTGTGTTTTCTGTAACTGACAATGGTTACGGCATTCCGGATGAGCGGCTGGAGCAAATTAAACAATCTTTTGAAAACAGAAATCACAAGCATACGGGCTATGGATTGTTTAATGTTAACGAGCGTATCCGTATATCCTACGGTCAGGAATATGGTGTAAAGATATTTTCAAAAGTTGGATATTATACGAAGGTTGAAGTTCATCACCCGATTATGCCGTTGGAAAAGGAGGAATCGGAACGTGGAACGGATTAGAAAAACCAGGCTCATCGGAGGGGCTTGTATCTGTATTATTTTGATTTCTTTATGGATGGTCATGAGACCGTTCGGGTTTCTGAATCCCGACGATGGATATCGCTATGTCGTGGGAGTTTGCCAGCAGAATCTGCAAACTGACATACAACTGGCTTTTAAAAGCGATGTGGAGGCAGCAGCCGCACAGCGTGACGATGTAAATGTTTTATTTTACAGCGCCGGCGGAGATTTGGAAAAACAGATGCAGCAGCTGCGCACGCTGTTAGAACAGAGGGTCGACTGCATTATAGTATCGGCAGAAAGCCCTGAATCGCTGGAACCTGCCATGAAAGAGGTGCTTGATGGTGGCGTATCGCTAATTGTGATGGGTACAAACAAAAGCCAGGTTGCCTGTGACGTCTTGATCAGAACGGACTATTTTGAGATAGGAAAAGCTGCGGGGACATATTTTTTGCAGCACAGCAGCCCTATCTGTTTTTTGGAAATACAGGGCAACCCGCGGGTCCAGCGAATCAGAGAATTGCAAATGGGCTTCAGATCCATTATTGACGATGTGCCGAATATTCTATCCCCTTATGTCATAGTGGGATACGATTCCTATATGGTCACCCAGCAAAGGATTGTACAGAGTGGCATGATAGATGCCATGCCACCGATTACAGGTGTGTTTGCTCACAGTTCTGAAATGGCCCTGGCCGCAGCTGATATATTTAAAACCTATGGGGAATATCCCCGAATCCTAAGCGTGGGCGGCAAAACAGACGGCAATAGTATTGCGGTGGGAGATAGCCTGGAAGTAGTGATATCGGTGCCATCCGGCGGGGCGGAGGCATTTTCATTTGCAGAAGAGTTGATGGGCGGTAAAACGGTACCCAACGAATACACTTTGCCCATAACCCTGCTAAATGTAAAAGATTCGGAAAACAGCAGCGCGTGTCAGGAGGTGCTCCAATGAGAAAAAGCATACTACTAAGCTTGCTGTGCTGTTGCATATGGATATTGCTTCTTTTGGGTTCCTGCACGAACAGCACACCCATTACGTCCAGCCCCACCGAGGATTCCGATGTGCAGCAGTCTGGCAAAGAAGATGCCATATATGAAAGGATGTTTGTTGTAGGCGTTTCATGGCAGGGGGTGACGCCTTATGGCAATCGCATGAAAACACTGCTTATAAAATTTGCTGAAGAAGCGGACTATGAAATCCGGTTTATCTGGATGGACGGGGAAAACAATGCGGAAAAACAAATTAGCCAGATAGAAAATTTTATTGCCCACAAGGTGGACTTGATTTTATTAAACCCTTGCTCCTACTATGATCTGGGGTCCGCTGTCAATGCGGCAAACGATGCGGGGATTCCGCTTATAACCATGATTACCCGGGTGTATGAACAGGAACGGTGCACCTCATTTGTGGGTTCGGATCATAAAGAATCGGCGCTGGTTCAGGGGACAATGGTGAACGATTACCTCAAGCAGCGGGGAACCATCGCGATTTTGGAGGGCACGGTGGGCATTGATGCCCAGCTCTCGCGTTCCGAGGGGTACAAGCAGGTGTTGGGGCAAAATCCGATGCTGGAAGTTATAGCCAGCCAGCCGGCCTTCTGGGAGCAGGACGAAGCCTATGTGATAGTTGAAAATTGGATTCACAACGGGATATGTCCCGATGTAATCATGTCACAGAGCGACAGTATGGCATTAGGTGCGTTGGAAGCAGTGACAGAAGCGGGCTTGGAAAAACAAATCAGGGTTTTTGGCATCGACGGGGACCGGGAAGCGGTTCAGTCTGTTCGTGACGGTGGGATGGAGGGCACCGTATTTCAGGATGCATATTCGCAGATTAAGTATGTTTTTCAGTGTTTTGACATTATTAGAAATGGCGGAGTGCCAGAAAAGGAGTATCTTGTGCCTTTCATTGCCCTGAATAAAGACAATATCGACGATGAGAAGATTCAAAGTAAGCTGCAATACTAAAACCCGATCTGTGGGATTTGGGACTTGATGCAAAAGTGATTCAGCGCTTGCCGCGTCTGACGGGCAAGCGTTGGCTGCAACAGGGTATCAATGTGATCCGATAAAGGTACATTGTTAATTTTGTTTAAATGATGTGCAACTCGGTGTAAAGACATTGATGGCCTTTTTTTGTATAATTTATTTGTATAAAACTTGCATATGGTGTTCCGGTGGAATGACCGAAAAATTTACGGAGGAGGGGTTTGAATGATAACCATTGACAGCGACAAAGCATTTTACACATTTTCGAAAGATAATGCTCCGGCGGTTAAAGTAAACGGAGGTCAGGTTATTCGCTTTGTTACAAAAGATGCGTTTGGCAATACAATGGTGGACGATAGCTGCAATTTTGATGAAATTGTTAAAGATTTGCCCGGAACGCTTCCCGCAACAGGACCGGTATATGTTAACGGAGCCAAAAAAGGAGATACCCTAAGAATTGAAATTATCAACATTGAGCTGAACGATACATCATGGCTGTGGATCGCGCCGAGAGGCGACGAATTCGTGGACATTTTTGACACATGGACTACAAAACACTTCAACTGTAAGGACGGGCTTGTGGATGTATTCGGCTTTAAGGTTCCGGCAGCGCCCATGATTGGCGCAATCGGCGTAACACCCAAGGAGAGCATAGCGACTGTATATCCGGGTAAGCACGGCGGGAATATGGATACAAAAGAAATTCGGAAAGGGAGTGTATTATATCTCCCTGTTGAGGTTGAGGGCGCGCTGCTTGGTCTGGGTGACTGCCACATGCTTCAGAGTGACGGCGAAAACTCCACCTCCGCGCTGGAGGCTTCCGGTGCCGTAACTGTAAAAGTAGATGTGATCAAGGATCGGACGGAGGATTTCCCGGTGCTTGAGTACAGTAACAAATTTTACTTGATATGTTCCGCCGAGACCCTTGATCAAGCTGCGAAGGATGCAAGATCGGCGTTCGTTTCTTTTGTAGGTTCAAGACTGGGACTAAGCCCAATAGATGCTTTTATTCTCAGCGGGCTAGTGGGAGAATTAGGCATATCACAAATGGTAAATCTTTTGGTTACGGTAAAAATGAGTATAGACAAATCATTACTGCCGTCGCTGGAATTTTAAAATTAAAAACAGAAAGGAAAGACTGCCATGGTAATCGATACACTGAATAATTGTGAACAGTATTATGTTTTTGGCGAAAAATTTAAAAAAGCGTTTGAGTTTTTAAAAAACAACGACATTTCCCAGTTGGAACTGGGACGGCATGACATCGACGGCGATCATGTTTTTATACTCGTTCAGGAGTATACCTCAAAAACGATTGATAATTGCGGTTTTGAGGCGCATAAGATTTATGCGGATGTCCATTATGTAAAAGAGGGCTTTGAATATTTGGGATATGCCCCGCTGAATCGGGTTTCCAATCCAATCACCGAATATGACGACAAGGCGGACGCCACGTTTTACGAAAAAGAGTGCGAATATGTTTTACTGCAGGCAAATGATATAGCGATAGTTTTCCCTGGCGATGTGCATATGCCGCAAAAACGCGCATTAGTTCCTGTAAAAGTCCGCAAGGCCTGCATAAAAGTGAGGGTATAAGATTCATGTGCGTGACGGCTTGTCCGGCAAGGAGGACGATTTGTATAAGGTACTTGTGGCTGACGATGAAAGTATCATATTAAATGGTATAAAAAACTGTATAGACTGGGGTTTGCTGGGTATGGAGGTAGTTGCTACCGCCTCGGACGGCGAACAGGCATTGGAGGCCATTGAACGCTTAAACCCAGATCTGTGCTTATTGGATGTGCACATGCCGTTTGTGGATGGTCTCACGGTCGCAAAGCTATATCTCAAAAGAAGGCCCGACGGCATTGTGCTTTTTATCACCGGTTATGATGAGTTTTCCTATGCACAGGCTGCCGTAAACACCGGGGCGATAGGATATATCCTGAAACCGGTAGATGAAGAGGAGTTGCTGTGCGCTGTGAAAAAAGCATCGGAGCTCATGGAAAGCCGGCGGAGGGTAGACCTGTTAATTTATAATAATCTCGATACGCTCAGAGAGATATTCTTTCACGACTGGCTTTCCGGCATCACCTCGTCAAAGGACGCAAAAGATAATCTTACATTTTACGGAATCTGCCTGAAGGGAGAAGTCGCTGTGTTATTTGTGCGCTTTTACAAGGATCGTGAGGATGAATTTTTGTCTGGTAAAGCGCTGCAGAAGGATATGGACTTGATTAAACAGGAAATACTTATGCTGGTTGACAGGTTTTGCCCTTATTTTCTTATGCGCCCGGACGACAAGACAATCGTTGTGGTTCACAGCATCTTGGGCGATGACGGTTGGATTGATTTTCCGTTACGGCTGGGCGATAAGTTAGACGATAACGGTATCCATGCCGAGATCCTGCACCGGCAGGTCGAAAGCATGGAAGATGTGCCGGCCGCTTATCGGGAAATGGATGAGAAAACGAATCTTCTGGAGCGTCTTTCCCCCATCGTGCGCCTGCTGAAACAATATATTGACCAAAACTATAAAAACCCCGTTATGAGCCTTAAGTCTTTCGCAAAAGCGCATAAAACAACCAGCAGCTATATTTCCCGCCAATTCAAACAGGAGATGGGACAGTCCTTTGTGGATTATCTCACATTCGTGCGGATAAGCATGTCTATACCGTTTTTAAAGAAGCCACATATTAAAATTTTTGAAATCGCAGAATTTGTGGGATATAACAGCCAGCATTATTACTGTGAGGTTTTTAAACAAAAAATGGGTATTACACCCAGCGAATACAGACAAAAGTTTTTATAACATTTTATGCTTGAGTGGAGGTGAATCGAAATGTCGGATAACGCACCAAACAGCACCAAGCTCCTGGAACTTAAACATATATCAAAATCCTTCCCCGGGGTAAAAGCGCTGGATGATGTCAGCTTCGATCTGATGGCGGGTGAAGTGCATGTGCTTGTTGGAGAAAACGGGGCGGGCAAATCCACTTTGATGAAGATTATCAGCGGCAGTTATGTCTGCGATGACGGCGAGGTTTTGATTGACGGCAAGCCGGTGTACTACAATACCCCCATTGGTGCGTTGGAACATGGGGTTGCAATGATTTATCAGGAACTGAACCCGGTACCGTATATGACCATTGCGGAAAATGTGTTTTTGGGCAAGGAGCGAAAGCTGACAAGATTCGGTCTGGCCGACCGAAAAACAATGAACAGGGAAACAGCCGGATTGCTGGCCGATTTTGACATTTCGTATTTGTCCCCCACCACCTTGATGGAGTCGCTGAGCGTTGCGGAAACCCAGATGATTGAGATTATCAAGGCATACTCTTTTAATGCCCGTATCCTGATTATGGATGAGCCAACATCCGCCATCACGAGCCATGAGGTCGATAAACTGTTTGAAATTATTCAAATACTGAAATCAAGGAGCGTGGGCATTATCTATATTTCGCATAAGATGGATGAAATACGGCGCTGCGCCGACCGCATCACCATTTTTCGGGATGGGAAGTATATAGTAACTAAAAAAACAGAAGAAATAACCATCCCAGAGATAATAAGCCTGATGGTTGGACGTGATCTTACGCAGCAATTTCAAAAGACGTCGGTGCCGATTGGTGAGGTTGTGTTTTCGGTGGAGGATTTGTGCGATGAGAAACAGCGTTTTAAAAACGTCAGTTTCGAGTTGCACCAGGGAGAAATATTCGGGATAGCGGGTTTGATGGGTGCGGGACGGACAGAACTTGTGGAAACTATTTTCGGTATCCGTAAAAGACAATCAGGGGTTGTCAGGGTAAGGGGACAAACGGTGTCGATTAAAGCGCCTTCGGATGCCAGGCGTTGCGGGATCGCTCTTGTGGCTGAGGATCGCAAGGGGATGGGGCTTAATTTGAAAGGATCTGTCCGCTTTAACATATCGCTGTGCGTGCTCAATCTGTTCGCAAAATGCGGGATAATCAATAATAAGGCCGAGATTGCGGCTGTAGACCAAAGCATCTTTGCACTGCGCATCAAGGCCCCTTCCAGGGAGCAGCAGGTTGCTTTTCTTTCCGGAGGAAACCAACAAAAAGTAGTAGTGGCAAAATGGCTGCTGACAGAACCTGACATCATTATTTTAGACGAGCCGACCCGTGGTATTGACGTAGGTTCTAAGGCTGAAATTTATCAGATTATTATGGAGCTGGCCGGACGTCATAAAGGAATTATTGTTGTATCCAGCGAGCTTCCGGAAATATTGAGTATCAGCGACCGTGTACTTGTCATGCATGAGGGCACGGTTACAGGGATACTCGACCGTGACGAAATGAGTCAGGAAAAAATAATGCAGCTTGCTACTGGCGGAAAGGAGGTTTGCGCGTGATGAATACCACCAGAATAAACGACCTGATACATAGCGATAAAGTTAAGCAGTTTCTATCAAAATATTCAATTGTCATTGCCTTTTTGGCATTGGTCGTAGCAATGACGATTGCAAAACCCAACAGCTTTCTGAAAATACCGAATATGCTGAACATTTTGCGGCAAACGGCGGTAACAGGCGTAATTACTGTGGGGATGTGTTTTGTGCTGATTACCGGCGGTATAGATCTGTCAGTAGGTTCGGTGCTGGCTGTTTCGGGCATCGTGTGCGCTTATTTAGCCGCTCCGGGTGGTCCTTCGATGGCAATGGCGGGGTTTTCCCACGCGGAAGGGGTGACAGCCGTACTGGCGGAGGCAGCTACCATGCCACTTTTTGTGCCGGTAATGGCGTCGCTGCTTGTGGGGGCAGTGTTTGGCGCGATCAATGGTTTTTTGATTGCCAAAGGCGGCATCGCGCCTTTTATAGTCACAATGGGTATGATGACCATTGCCCGTGGCCTTTCGCTGATTATTTCGGGGGGTGGGCAGCTGCCTTACCTTACCGACGAGTTCAAGAGGATTGGTAAAGGAAATATATTTGGAATACCGTATCTTGCCATTATACTCATTACAATAATGCTGATTGCGGGATTTCTACTGCGGAGGACCTGCTTTGGACGGCATGTTTACGCCATTGGTGGTAATGAGGTTTCCGCAAGGATTTCCGGCGTACACGTGGATCGGGTCAAGATTTTGGTGTATACGTTTTCCGGGATATGTGCGGGTCTGGCGGGATTACTGCTGACCTCCCGCACGGCGGTGGGGTCTCCCCAGGCCGGGAACGGTTATGAGATGGACGCCATTGCAAGCTGCGTAATTGGCGGCATCAGCCTGACAGGCGGCATTGGCAGTGTATACAAAGCTATTTTAGGAGTCCTGTTTATCGCCGTAATGGGCAACGGCATGGATATGCTGGGGATTACATCTTATTATCAGTCGATTGCCAAGGGAGTTATAATCATTTTAGCTGTGCTTTATGATGTAAAAAACCGCAATTCAGCAAAATAACCTTTGTGAGAACTCCCTGAAACCAAAGTATTGTATGCGGCTTTACGTCGTAAACAAATAGAAAACTAAAGAAAGAAGGGGTATTTTAAAATGAAGAAACGTATAAAATGTTTTGCTTTAATTTTGGTATTCATCTTGGGTGCTTCTCTGACCGGTTGCGGCAATTCCGCCGCGCCCGCCCCCAGTGCCGCGCCTGCCGGCAACACAGCCAACGATTCGGATGATACCATTCGGATTGGTTATTCGATTCAGGGGATGACCCCATACGGTATATCTGTGGTCAAAGCTTTGGAAGAAAATGTAAAACGATACAATGATCAGGGCATTAAGGTGGAGCTTAGCGTGCTTGACGGAGAAAACGACCCCGCGAAGCAGATTACCCACTGCGAGAATTTTGTGCAGCAAGGGGTAGATGTTATTCTGCTCAATCCAATTTCCTTTGACGGCTGCGTCCCCGGCGTGGAAGCTGCGGTTGCCGCGGATGTTCCGGTCGTCACTTTGATTACGGAGGTTGCGAACCAGGAAAAATGCGCGGCATTCGTCGGTTCCAGACATTATGATTCCGGTGTTATGATAGCGGAGGCCGCTATCAGGGATAACGGTGAAAAATTCAGCTATGTTGTGATTGAGGGTGTCATGGGTATTGACGCGCAAATCCAGCGGCTGAAAGGTATTAACGATGTGCTTGCCAAGTACCCTGACACCACAAGGATAGAGATACAGTCTGCCTCATGGGAGCGTCCCGACGCGATGAGGTTGGTGGAAAACTGGATTCAGGCGGGAAAAAAGTTTGACGTAATCCTTTCTGAAAACGACAATATGGCCCTTGGTGCGATAGAGGCGCTGAAGGCCGCCAATCTGGCCGACAAGGTGAAAGTGTACGGCGTCGACGGCGATAACGACGCAATTAAAGTCATTAAAGAAGGCGACTATGCCGGTACGGCGCTCCAGAGTGCTATGAATCAGGCTACCTACGCGATAGATGCTTGCGTAGCACTTGCGCAGGGACATCCAGAAAAGGTAGAAAAATCCGTCATTGTTCCCTTTGAGTGGATTGACCAGAGCAATGTAGATGAATATATGAAATAAAGCCCGAAGCCGCCGAAGTGATAAAGCAGATATTTTCACTGTTTCTCGGCGGCATAAGCATATAAAACGGCCTAAAAGCCAGGTACTTCGTAGCTTGCTGCGGGGTCCTTGACTTTTTTTGCATATGCACTAGGAGTCATTCCTGTGTTTTTCTTGAAAATCTGACTGAAATACTGCGGATTATTGCCGCACCCCACCTGTTCGGCAATCCATTGGATCTGCTCTGAATG
>Ga0153952_1000873_pt1 | contig 10926 bp, 10 predicted proteins | sample TSNJ036MetaG_FD_104746 | JGI IMG/M metagenome (GOLD analysis project Ga0153952, IMG submission 104746) | Attine ant fungus gardens microbial communities from New Jersey, USA - TSNJ036 MetaG | ecosystem: Host-associated > Fungi > Mycelium > Unclassified | place: USA: New Jersey, Wharton State... | reverse complement strand
CGTCTTCGGCACCGGGCCTTTTCTTCGCGGAAAACAGCTTATCAAAGAGATCGCCGGATTTCCGCTTTTCTTTGCGGACGCGCTTGTACCGGATGTCGTCCTTATCCTTTTTGCGGAACATAGCCTTGAATCTGGCAATGCCCTTCAGCTTCGGCGGCTCCGGTTCCCCGATGTCGATATAGTACCGCAGCCTGCGGCGGGTAAACAGCCACTTGATTACGGTACAGATAAACTGGCTCAGGCTTTCACCGCCGAAACCGACCAGGCCGACGAAAAAGAGAGGCAGGGAAATAAAGCAGAGCAGAATGACTTTGAGCGATGTGGAAACGCTCAGTACCGTTACAATAGGATAACCGGAAGCCAGCGCCAGTATGATGCCCTCCACCAGATTTCGCCGGGAAAGGCCGTTGAAGCTCATACCGTCCTCGCCAAAGTTCCTGGGGACCGCAAAAACATCGTAGCTTTCCCTTTTTTTAGCCAAGGTATCACTCCTCGCATGACTTAATAGATTTGTTGTATTCCTGTATGATCTTATCGATATCGCCCATCAGCCCCGACAGGGAATCGATTGCCGCGTATTTCCGGCGGAAGCTGTCAAGCTCCTTCATGGCCGCGTTAAGCATGTTTTCCCGCAAAGCCGGGGTATGCAGCACGCGGAAGACCGGGACGTATTCATGGTCTTGCCGTATGCTTACAAAAGCGCGGACCGGCTGGGGCGTGTCGATCTTTCCGATTTTGACGGCGACGATATTCCGGATCAGATCCTGCGCCTGACGCCTCCGATACTTATCGGCGGCGTTCACATCATCCCACTCAAAGCAGTTATGCAGAACAGCGGCTTCATCCCTACTTTCCTCAACAACATATGCGGGTTTGAGCGCGCCGCGCTTTTCCGCGATTTTTTCAAGCTCCGCCCCGGCGATTTGGGCGTCCACTGAATACACCGGCACCGACCATTTATATATCATTTGAGAGTCCACGACAATTCCTCCTCTCTGGTTAAACCCTACACCTGTCTCAGCCTCGTCATACCTGCCTTGCCGAGCCCTACCGGACCCAGCCAAAACCGACCATGCTGAACCGTGCCGTTAAAAATCGTGTCTAGCCCTGTCTGCCTTACCATGCCAATCCCGGCCAAAACTTATCCCTCCCCACCTTGCCCCGTCTGCCATGTCTGCCGTACCGAACCAGACCGAATCAGAGCAAACCGTACCTAACCCTCTTGGGATCTGCCACATCAAGCATAACTTTGACTGCCACACCTTACCCAATCACAGCCAACCGTACCTTGTATTACCTAGCCATGCCTGCCAAACCATAGCGGACCATGCCAGAACAAAAGCCGCCAAACCGCACCTAACCGAGCCTGCCTTACCACGCCAAACCGAATCATGCACCACCGTACCGCAATCGGCCGCAACGCACCACGCCTGCCCTGCCGCTCCGAGCCGGGCCGTATTACGCCCCGACTGCCCTGCCGTGCCACTTCTGACCGAACCATAAACCGCCGCGACAAATCGGACCAAACCACATCAGATTTTACGAAATATTAAAAGATTTTAGTCCGTCATCACATGATACCGGCCCCAATCGCCGCCCTTCTCGGGCCTCCGTTCGCCGATCCCGCAGGCATAGCCCCCGTAATTGATGAGGTTGACAAGCTGTTCCGCTGAAATGACATTGGCGTTGTAGCTGAGTTCAATCTCCGCTTCCCACTGGGGAAACATACCGCGATACCGGATGTCGGGAGCGCCGTTGGATACCCTCACCATATCCTCGCGCATGACAGGCGTTCCAAAAATCTCAACCATATCCCGGTTGATGTGGAAAGAGCCGTTGGTGCTGACCTTATCCTTGGTAAGCCCGGCCCGGTAACCGGCTGATACGGCCGCCGCCTTAAAGGCGGTAGCGGGGAATCCGAACCGCGCGCCGTTTTGGATGGCCTCGGCATACGCTTCCTCGGTGTACTCCGAGGGCTTGCCTTTCAGCCAATAGAGCGATTCGATGAAGTCCTCGACCGGGTTTCGGATGTCGTGTTTTTTGTTTTTGGCTTTCTGCATCATCTTATCGAGCATTTCCTGCTTGGCCTTTTGGGACCAGTTATGAACGACCAACGGCGTTTCACCGATAATCCTCACGGTAACGTGCTGCTCATTGATAACCGGAATGGAAATAACCAATCCAGTGGCTTCTTTCTTCTTGGTTGGCATATTTAGCGCCCCTCTCTGTTAATTTAATTACCGCAGCCCCGGATCAATGGAGCTGCGGCGTTTTGTTGTGCCTGTCCCCCTGGGCGGTTATCTGCCGGTGTTGGGGTTGTTGTTGGCGTTGGATGTGCTCTGGGCTTCAGAGGGCGCCGCCGGCTGCGTCACTGCCGGAGCGGGCGCTTCGGAAACCGCCGGTTCCTCGTCGGGAAGCTCCAGTTTCTTCGCCGCAAGATAGTATTTCTCGGAAAGCTCCAGCTCCTCATTGCCTTTTCCGAGATAGGAAAGGTCCTTGCCGTAAACATGATAACCGCTATATTCGGGAGCCAGCTTAACGGCGGTACCGGAGCCGCTTAACCCCACGGCGCGCAGGTTGATAACCTCGGCGATGCCGGTATGCTCCTTCATCAGCTCATCGTCGCCGCTATCGGGCGTCATGGTTGTTGTGCAGTAAACCTTCTTGTCCTTGGAAAGCCGGGTGGAAACTGTAACGCCGTTGCCAACGTCCAGTTTGAGCCTGGAGATATACTCCTGGGCGTGCGCCACGCTGCCGTCCGAAATGTCCACTTCCCAGTCGTTGTCGTACACCTCAACTACCGGATTGCAGAAAGTGCCGGAAAAGTTCATTGCATAGTCGCTCTGTCGGCGGCCGTCTATGCTCAGAACGACATCAAAGTCAAAGTCCAGTTCCTTGATGCCTACATACTCCTTGGTAAACTTGACCTCGATCCGGCTTTCCCGGGTGTTGAGGGTGATGCTGTCCAGCACCTTGCCGGTGGATTTATTGGAGCGGGCTTCCAGACGGGCGGCCCGGATTTGCGCCGGAGTAAGCTTCGTTGGTGTAGCGGGCAGCACGCTGTCATCCTCCCAGGTAAACATACTGTCGTAGAGATAAATGTACTCAACCCGCTCGTCCTGCGGGTAAACCTCTCCCAGATCGGCATCCCCGCCGGTCGCGGAATATCCCAGGCCGAGACCCTGCGCCATTCCGGTGATTTTTCCGGGCGAGTCCTGGGCGAACCCGGTGACCGTCAGGCAGAGAACCAGCATAAGGGCAAGTGTGATTGCAAGCGTCTTTTTCATGTTCATGTCTCCTTTGTTTTGTCGTCAAGTGGATGTTCGGGCATCTATCTGAACCGCCCATGCGATCGGGCATGGCGGTAAGCCGCGCCGCCCCGGTCAGGAAGTATCCCGCTCGCCGCGTATGGAAATGAAATTTGGGCAGCGGACGATCGTGGCGGCATGCGCTTGTTTGCAGGATTGGCGGCACCCGCGGCAGATTTTGTTATAGGTAATACGGTTGTTTTTAAGGAATAATCGATATTCCTCCTTCCGGTCCTTGTTCATTTGCGGCATGTCTCCACCTCGCTTTCCGCCGCCCTGCAATCAATCAGATTTTTTGTGGTTTCAGGACTGAATCCAGCGGGATGGGAGGCACCGATTTTTTGAGGCAGTCAATGACGTCGCGCTTTAGCACCCGGTATTGCCGCCCGATGCAGAAGCAGGGCAGGTCGCCCTCCGATATCAGGTCGTAGACATGGCTTTCGCTGGCCCGTATGGTGGCGGCAACCTCACCCGCCGTCATGACTTCCCCATATTTATCAAACAGGTAAGAGATCTCCGCTGCTTTCATGTTGGATTGCTCCTTTCGATTTACTGTCATTTCAGGCGTATTCTCACACAAACGGAAGCAGCTGGCGCGGATTGTGCGCGCTGCCGTTTATCTGGTATTCAAAGTGCAAATGGTCACCGGTGCTCAGGCCGGTGCGTCCGACATAACCGATGGTATCGCCCCGGCGCACCTTATCGCCCACCTGGTAGGAGCCGAAGGAACGCATATGAGCGTACATTGTGGTGATGGCGCCGCCACGCGCCTCGTCGTACCCGTGGTATATGACAATGTGGTGTCCAAAGGTCTTATAGTTGGTCCACCGGGCTAAGACGATTCCGTCCATAGCAGCGTAAATCTCCATTCCCGCGTCCGCCGAGAAGTCGATGCCGGTATGGATGGGATCGGGCGCGTAATTTCTTGGCCCGAACTCACTGGATATTCGATGATAGGACGCAAGAGGGATTATAGCGGAACCGCCGAAGAACTCCGGCTGCTCCTCCATGGCCGCGATCGCGTTGCGGATGCTGTTGTGCGTGCCGCCGCCCGGATAGGAGCCGGGTGCGCCGCCGGATACGCCGCCCATAGGTAAGCCGTCCACCTCACCGAAATAGAGCTTGGTGTTATACGCCATTTCCACAGCCTGAATAAACAGCTTTTCATCGTCCAGCTTGAATTTATCGCGGAACGCCTCCACGCCCATATCGAAAATGAAGTATGTAATGTGGACGTCGATGATCTTGTCGCCGCTCTTGGTATAGGTTTTGGTTTCCTCTTTCTCCTTGCTGACGGTGATGGTGTCGTTCCAAAAGCTGACGCTATCCACAGCCTTTTTGAAGTCGTTAAAGGTTGCCTTGCGCCAATCATCGGTCTGGATATCGAACATGGCAATGATGAGGGTGCTGGCTTCCTCCAGTTGCTCCAAAAAAACGTCCTCAGGAGGGTTAAAGGAATAGGTGAAATTCACTTCATCGTAATCGTCAAATTCCCCATCCTTTAGGCGGGCCTTGAAGTCGTCCTCGATCTCCTTTTTCCGTTTGTCTAGCTCCTTGTTGTAGGCGTCCATGGCATATTCCTTGTATTGCTGGTAAACGGATTCCGGACCGTCGTTATTCGCCACATCCACCGTGTTCTCAAAGAACATACTGGGGAGGGATTTGAAGATCATCACGATTACAAGAGCGATTACCAATAGCCCCTTTGCGATAGGCTTTGCGAAAAGGGAAGCGGAAAGGCCGATAATGGCTCCCAGGGCTGTGCCGCCGGGACCGGCCGCCGAACCCGCCGCCGCTCCGGTGCCGGCCGCGGCGCCCGCACCTGCACCGGCAGAAGCGGCGCTCTCTGCAGCTGCCTTTCCCGCCTCGGCCGCGGCGCTGCCAATGCCTTGCGCGGCGTCGTATGCTCCTTTGGCCGCCATAGCCTTGTCGATACCGCCGTCCACCGACTGATCCAGGCTGTCGGAAGCCCTGTTTTCATCGGACATTTGATTTCCCCCCCTCTCACGGGTAAATTAGAAACAGGCGGCCTCATAAGACCGCCTGCTCATCATTTCCTCTCAGTACATCATGCGCCGGCTGTTCCATGCATGCACGGCGCAGATTCCGGCTCCAATACCGGCCAGGCCGATTACAATCAGGAAAATCCTTTTGAGCATCCTCATGGCGTTCACCTCCAATCTCACCTGTTGCCCTTGAACTTGCAGAATATCGCGACGCCGATAAACAATGCGACAGCGAGTACGGCGCCTACAAGATAGGGTGTATTGCTGCTCTTGGCGGGCTGCGGCTGCTCCTCGGCCGCCGCGGGCTCCGCTACCGCCTCGTCAACGGGATCGGCGGGCGTTATGTCGATGACGGATGGCAGCTCTTCTTCGGGAATAACGCCGGGGATCGGATCAGCCGCCGCGTCCTCCTCCAGGGACTGCACCGGATTCTCCGGGAGATTCTGCACCGGCTCGTCGGCAAAGGCCGTGACGCCGATGGAAAACATCAGTACAAGGGCCAGCATAAACGGGAAGATCGCTCTGAGCTTTTTCATAAAATAGTCATCCTTTCCGATTGGTTGTCAAGATTTATCGTAGGTCTCTATATCTTTCTTGTCGCGGCGAAATACCTCGACATTATTGGGGTTGTCCCGTGAGAAGCGCCGCACTTCGCTTTGAGGCTCTTTCATCCCCGCGCGGATTGGCGGGCTTTCCGCGCTTTGGACGCCTGCCTGCGGCGTTTCATCGTTGACTGACGCGCCGGTGTCCCGCGTACCGCCGAAACCGCTCCGGGAAGCATCCCCATCGGGAGCAATTCCATTACTGGAATCAGGCGATGAGGCGCGGCCCCCAAAGACGCCGCTCTGCACATTGGTTCCATCGGTGAAGCTCTGCGCTTGCTCTCGTCCCGCACCGCCGCCCCTGGAATACCCGCCTCCGCCGGGTACCGGCTCGGAGGGGCTCAGTCCCGATACGGCAGGGCTTTCCCCGGTATGTGGAGGCGCCGCGCCGTCAAGCGTACCGGCAGAGGGTTGTGCGCCATCCATTGAGCCGGAAATGGGGCCGCCCACGTCCGGGGACCCGGCTGACGGGCCTTCGGCCCTTTGCATCCGGCTGTTGCCGCCGGCGGTATAGGATGTGTTGCCACTGGAACCCATGCCGCTGGTGGTGGCGCCTCCCGGCGCAAAGAAGGAAGTGCTTTCCCCGGTGGAAATATGATAGGAGCCGCCGTCGCCGTCACTGATAGCCTCCGCATGGGAACTGAAGGTTGTGGCGCCGGGCACCGACTCATGCACGGCTTTAAAGGCAAATTCCTCACCCATTTGGCCGCTCTGGGAATCCAGCTTACTGATGGTGCCTTGGACAACGCCGTTGTCCACGCTGGCGAACTGCACCACATTGGCGTCGTCACCGCTTTCGTTCTTGTAGACCGTGGCGACGGTGCCGTCCGACATCTTCATTGAGGTCTGCGTGTAGCCCTCGGCGGGAGGCATCTGGGAAGCGCCGATAATGTTTGCCTCTTCGCCGGTGAACTCCTTGAAGCCGCCTCCGGAAAAGGTATTCGTGTCCGGATCGTACTTGTCGTGAGGCATGCCATGGGCCAGATTCGCAATGCCTTCCTTCGTTTCACCGTCAATGCTCTGAGGACTGATTTGCACATCCGGTTCAAGGGTGGGCTGGAGTGGTATTTCCTCATCCGGCCTGCCGCTGCGGCCACCGCCGCCTCTTCCGGGCTCTCCGTTCGGATCGGCATTGTCCGTATTTGAACCTTGTCCGCCAAAAGTGTCGCGTCCGCCAAAGGTGCCTCTTCCTGAGAAACCGCGTGTCTGAGAACGGCTTACTCCCGCGCCACGCGATTGCCCGCCGCCGAAAATGTTGCCGGGATTTTGAGGATTCAGCTGGGAGCGGGCGGAGTCCAAAACCTCATTGGTGTAGTTTTGTTTCGCCTGGTTAATGCCCGGTTCCGTGACGCTGCCGCCGCCATCGCCATCGCCGGATGATGTGGAGCCGCCGCCTTGGCCGTGGCCGGTTGCGTTCGCTCCCATCATACCGCCGATCGCATTAGCCGCGCCTCCACCCGCGGCGGCGGCAGCGGCATTCGCTGCAGGCGCTGCGGTGCCCGCGCCACCGCCGAAGATTTTCCCGGCTGCCGACGCGACTTTGCCTGCCATACCGCCGGCCGACTTGATCGCCATGGCGATGCCGGCAATCGTACCGCCCAGGGAGCGAACCATATCTCCGGTACTAGCGGTATTCAGGCCGAGGATTCTGAGCAGGGTATCGGCTTTTTGCGCGAATTTCAGGAAGGCGTAACCGATGATGAAATAGAAAATGATATCCTGTGTGTTTTTCTCAAACTCCACCATGAAGCTCAAAAACAGCTTAATGGACCAGATATTGAGCAGCAGCAGGATTGCCTGGGAAGCAAGCATGCGGCACCATGACTTGAATATCTGCGAAGTGCTCTTAAAAGCGCCGGTCGCATAAACCACCGGCGCCGAGTAGAGCACGAAATAGAATACGATGTACCGCTCCGCGCACTCTATGGTAAGCTTGAGGAGCTGCCACCCGAGCACCAGCATCATGATCAGCGCCACAATCGCCATAAAGGGATTGGAAAAGACACTGTTAAACATGGAGGTTACCAGGGTGGTCAGCTTGAACTCATACGGATCGGTCACAGTATTTAGGAAAATGGCATAGGGGTCTGTCATCAGCCCGAGAATGATGTTTGTAATGGACCGGGAATTGATAATCATGCCGAAAAACAAGGCCGTCTTTCCCACCATTTTGAGCGGGTCCTCCGCTTCAAAGTCCAGCACGATCCCGAAATTCCTGAAGATCTGGAATACGAGCATGATGAACAGGATACCGACGCCGAACCCGATAATGACGTCATAGTATTCCTTTGCCGCCGGGAAATACTTCTCGAATGTGTCAAGGTTAAAGCCCAGCGCTTTCAGGAACCCGTTGATGACGGCATCCAGCATGTTGAGCCCCAGCCCGAACAGGTAGCTTATAACGCCGGACAAAATGCCCATAGGCGGTCACCTCCTCGTCATAGAACAAACAGTATTGTCACTTGAAAAATTTTTTACGGAACGTAGCTGCCGCCCTGGGTCAGGCTAATCATGTAATTCATAATAAAGCCCAAAACATTAAGAATGACCCAGGAAACCAAAATCCGTTTAAGCCAGGCGCGTGAGGTTGACACCGCCCGGTCGTCGGTGGAGAAGTTCATCATGATGAGGCAGACGCTCGCGGCGACACACGCGGCAATCGTAGACACACCGAGGAATTTTTGATAAAGGTCATTGAGCGCCGTATCAAGCCAACTCCAGATGTCGGTGCCGCTGGAGCCGGTTGCCGCACTTACAGGCATTGCCATCATCAAGGTTGCCGTAACGCTGACCGAGAGCACCATAGCCGCTTTTTTCGCCTTCGTGCATGCTGCCCTGCAGGTGGAAAACACCTTGTCTTTCAGGTGGTGGAATTTATGGCGGACGAGGATTTTTTTCATGTGCGGTCCTCCTTTAGGATAAATAAATTCCGGACACACGACTGCATGCCCGGAAGCGGTTAGAGTATATGTAATGGCCTTGCGGCTCTTGTTGGAGGAAGGCGCAACCTGCCTCGGATATAGAGTTGAGGCAGGTTGCTTTCTTCCAAATTATGGATTTTTTACCAGCCGGTCTTCGGCAAATCCCCGCGGGGTTTTGTGAATACAGTGCAGGTCCACCCGTCAGTCGAATAAATGTACTCACGGAGATACTTGCCACCAACGTCCACCTTATTGGTAAACTTCTGGCCGTTCTGCACGGTATCCAGTACCTTCACCTGTACCTTAGGTCCGGTTGTTTCGTGGAAACCGGGTTGTACGTCGTCCTTGAAGAGAATGCGGAACTCAACAACATATTCGTTGCTTGCCAGGCCCAAAGCGGAGGGCGAGCAGTCTATTTCGTTGTTGTTGGTGGAGAGGAGGTCTTTCTTCACTGTCCGGAACCCGGTTTTGAGATTTGTCCGGATTTGAACCTCCAGCTTGACCCGTTCGCTCCAAACACCGGTCCAGAACTTCTCCAGGCGCACGGCCTCGGTGGGCAGAACGTCACGGATATAGAACTCCGACAGCTCCACATTCGATCCGTTTTTGATGTTGCTCAGATCGTACACGATGGACGCGCCGGCCTGCGTTTCCGCAATACCGCGCTTCTCCACGCTGGTTTCCAACTCCACCGGCTTATTTAGAACCTTAAATTTAACAAGATCGTCATGAACTTTGATTTCGGCGTAGAACATCTCCCCATCAGTGATGTAATAGTCCGGGCTGGAGACTTCTTTTATGCCGTAAACGCCCAAAGGAAGCTGTTTTGATGTGGCAATGCCGTTCCTTCCCTCGGTCTCGATGGTATCCACAAGGTTCATCTTGTTGTCATAGATTTTAAATATGGCGTTTTTGAGTGCAGAGTTTTCCTTGTCCTTGGTGATCTCGTTGTAATCGGAGGCCACCTTGGTAATCTGGATTCGGCCGCGCTTGGGCTCGTTTTCAATAACGATTTCCGTTGTCTCACCCTCTTTTACCGTGACCGTGCGGACGGTTTCATCGAGCACGAAGCCGTCCGGCGCTTTGATTTCCTTTATCTTGTATGTACCGGCAGAAAGATTTTTGCCAAAAACGATGAGGCCATTCTGGTCGGTGGTAAACTCGCCAAGCAAATTGTTCTTGCTGTCGTACAAAAGGAATGACGCGCCATAAAGCGGTTTCCTGTCCTCCTTGCTGCGTTTTATAATCCGAAGTGAGCCAAGCTCCTTGTTTTTCACCTCTACAACCGTGGTTTTCCCGCCGATCAGCTCAACCTTTTGGACGGTATTATCGAGAATATATCCTGCGGGCGCCTTAACCTCCTGCAGGTAATATGTCCCTGCCGGAAGCTCCGGAATCATGATCTCCCCCAGCGCGGTTGTTGTGTAGGTACCGACTTCCAGGCGTCTTTCGTCAAACAGTTTGAACACCGCGTTTTCAAGCGGCGCACGGGTATCAGAATCGATTTTCACGATCCGCAGGCCGCTATACGGAACGTTATACACCGTTACGGTATTGAGTTTACCTCCTTCGATATATATGTTTTGCGGCGTCGAATCAAGGATGTATCCGGCAGGGGCTGTGATTTCAGTCAGTACATAGTTGCCTGGAGTAAGGTCTGGAACAAAGAACAAACCATTTTCGCCGGTAGTATATGAACCCAAATCGTATTTCCCGCCGTTGTCCAACCTTGTAAGGCTAAAGACGGCGCCCTTGACCGGCAGATTGGTAAGCTTATCGATTTTGCGCAGCTGTAACCCGGGTTTGGCCGTATTGTACAACTCGATCTGCTTGCTTTCGCCCGCTTTAAGCTCCACAATTTGCGGCGTAGTATCCAGGATGAACCCGTCTGGGGCGGCAATTTCAGTTATGGTGTAGCTGCCCGGTTCAAGATCTGTAAGGATTACGAGCCCATTGACGCCGCTTGTGAACGTGCCGATGATTTCGCCGTTTGTCCTTGCCACCTTGATGCGCGCGCCCATCAGAGCGGTGTTGTCGGACTTGTCGAGCTTGAGTATCGTTAGCTGCGGCTTCTTATGGTTCACAAATT
>Ga0153952_1000861_pt1 | contig 10967 bp, 17 predicted proteins | sample TSNJ036MetaG_FD_104746 | JGI IMG/M metagenome (GOLD analysis project Ga0153952, IMG submission 104746) | Attine ant fungus gardens microbial communities from New Jersey, USA - TSNJ036 MetaG | ecosystem: Host-associated > Fungi > Mycelium > Unclassified | place: USA: New Jersey, Wharton State... | reverse complement strand
TGCCCTTTGTATTCATTCCGGGCAAACAACACGCCAAATAGGTTAATTGCCACGTATCCCTTGAACGGGATGATGTTGTTATATACTATTTTCATGTTTTCATTTTTTGCGTTACCACCATACTATGCCGCCGTAAATGAGAACTGCCATAACGGTTAAAATAAACCAAAGCATCGTTGCCCAACCTCTTTCTGATCCCATCCATCCACTGGTACCATCTCTTGTTATTGCCCAGCTAAATCCGGCTATTATTACTACTATCAGCACAATCAAATGCCATGTAAATGTTATTGTTACCATTCTTCATGTTTTTTATTCATTAACAAATCTAACCCCTGCACCCCAGCGACCCCAAAATAGACTTATCGCGAAGTCGTTATACCAATTTTCCACCCAGTTTGTGGCATAGCTAATGGTAAGAACTGGTGATAAATAAAACGTATTCGCTTCGAAACGTCCCGCTTTTGCTATTACTTTTACTTTCTTCATGTTTTGTTATTTTTTCGCCGATTCAGTAAGTTTTTCCATTATCTCTTCGAAAAGTTCATTCGCCTTACTTTTCATGTATTTCGATACCTTTACGTAGGCTTCCGCGGTGGTTTTGTTATCAAACCCTCTAAACTTTACACGGGCAGGATACATTAATTCGTCCCCGTCTACGTCCACTACGATCGACCATCCGAAGATGTGCAGGAATTGGTTAATTATCAAAAGAAGTCCGGTATCCCGGAACTCCTGGCAGCTTTTTCTCTTTATCATTTCACATGACTGCGCGCTATTCGCTTCGGGGGTTGCGTTACTACTTGGGCATTGCCCGGATTGGCAATACATGAACGTATGTGGGCAATACGCAAACGGACAGTTTGATGGGCGAAAAACATCTTCTACCTGTTCATGAATTGACTTGCCGTTATTATCAAGACAATAATCTGCATATTGTCTGTCGTCAGATACTTCATGACTTTCTAAATTCATACGTTCTTCTTTATTTCTCCTCTTACCGCTTCGGGGATTGCGTTTTCACACTTACACATATTAAGCGGATGGTTTCCCGCGTCATCTACGAACAGTTCATCGCCTTTTTTCACCGCGTCAATTATCGACTGTGAAAACTCTTCACTTACCCCGTGAGATAAGGAACACCCGGCGTATATTGCGCCGCATTCCTTGCATTTAATAAACAATACTGGTTTCTTCATTTCTTCATATTATTTGTTCCCCCTTCTGTTCGAAGGTTGCTATTTCAACGATTTAAACATTTTATTAATCGCTGATTTTTTTTGTTCCAGATCGGGGTGTGTATATACGTTAAGCGTTGTCGTTACGTTGGAATGTCCCAACAATACACTGACTGTTTTTATATCAACATTCGCGTTTATACATCTCGTGGCGAAACTATGTCGAAGCCCATGAAATTTTATAATAGGTATTTGAAGTTCTCGCATAACGGCGTAATAATAGTTTCTATATACCCTCGGCTCTGTGGCTTTTTTGTCATTCGTAAGAATATACCATTCTGGGTTAACTATCTTTTGCAGCTTTTTTACGATTTTTAAAATATCGGGAGATAATGGGATTTCCCTATTTGAAGCTGAGGTTTTTGCATCATTAATAATGATTTTAGTCTCCCTCTTCTCGCCTGGTTTACATATATAAACGCGTTGTAATGTTTTGTTGACAGTTAAAACACCCCTATCGAGATCAATATCATTCCATTTCATTGCGCATACCTCACCAATACGAACCCCAGTGCTTATAGCGATCAATATCCCTAAATTTCTGAATGAAAAATTTTCTTTCAAATAGGAAATCAGTTCATTCGTTTGCTTTATCGTAAGAACCTCCAGTGTCTTGTTTACGCTTTCGGTAGGATAAACAATGTCGAAAGGAGTATAGTTAAAAACACCTCGTTTCTTCCCGTATTTCAGGATCATATTTAAAACGATTAATATGTCACCAACCGTTTTTTTTGACATTCCTGATTTGATCTTTTCTAATACCCACTCTTGAACAGTACTCTCAGGTATTTCCGTTTCGTAATGCCCAAAGGATGGAAGAATATGATTTTCGAGCAGCAACATATATGCGGATATACTCGATATTTTCACGAACGCTTCCTTGTATTTTATCCATTCGAAGGATATATCGTTTATCGTCATCTTTGGTCAATTTGTTTTATTCCTAAATTTTCAGGAAGATCGCCGAAAGTAAGATTCCCAGCCGATACAAGTTTTAAAGCATCTATCGATATCTTCGCTGTATTAATTATCTCTCTGGAAACACCCACAATTGCCCCTGCTCGTTTGGCTTCCATTTCAACTTGTTCGGGGGTTAACTCTTCATTGTTCAGCCTCTCTAATTCAGCGAACAAGTGATCATTTAGATCGGATAATTTATTTCTTGCCATTTTTTAAAATTTTAAGTTTTCTTCTGTTTATCAATTGCAACTTCTTGACTTCGACGAGATAGGTAAATTGTCTCGAAACGGATACGGGTATATCGTTGTCGCAAAACAATCTCTCCCTCACGTAGCAATCTTGAAGTTCTTCCATGTACTTACGCTGAAATCTATTACGATTTTCCCTTATTTTCTCTTTGTTTGCTTTTCTATAATCCCGCCCATATTGCTTTTTCTTTTCAAGATGCTTTCGATAATGCTCTTTGGCTCTTTCTACACCACTTTCTCTTGCGCACGACTTGCAATAATTGCTGATGCGGAAACGATCTCTGCGTTTCGAGTAATAAGAATAAAATTCGCTTGTGGTTTTAATGACGCCACAAATCGGACATAATTTGTTTTCCATACGCATTAATCAAATAGTCTCAATTGTTCCGGCATTGTCGATTGACGCATCGGTTCGGGTGTATGCCCTACTTCCTGCGTGGGAATAGCAGCCGTTACCGACTCTTTCTTTTCAACAGGTGACGGATATACACCCGCCGAAACTTCCTCCTTCCTCGCCCACCAAGAGCGCCACATGTCTGACTGTTCTTTCTCAATTGTACGCACACTCGGAAAACCGAACCGGAGATTTTCGTTCACCCGCCAGCCGCCGAAATAGGTCTCCGGTTGTAAACTGTCATGCCAAATCACTTCACCGACACATCCATGAATGAGGAAGTTGCAAACCGTCATCATACAACACGTGCGATCTATATCTTCCGCATATAAGGTATTGCCTAAATTCCTAACGTGGAACGCAAGAAGCGTCCGACCGCTTCCGCATGTGGGATCGCTTACACGTTTGCCTGTTATCGGTATATTTTCCGCATATATTTTCGCCATCAGGCTACACAAACTTTTCGGAGTGAAAAATTGACCGGTATTACTACTACGACTATTTGACACCACTATTGCTTCGTACAGTTCACCCCAGGCGTCGTACCAATCGTGTTCGCCTTTCACCTGTTCACCCATAACGCGCACCCATTCCGCATACATATCATAGAACCCGGCGTTCTGTTCCTGTGTATAATTCCACGACGTGAGGGGCGGAACGTCCTTTATGTCGAAGGTGTATCCGTGAATAATGTATCTTAGGAGGTCGTCAAAGACGCGGGATGCGTCTAATCCATTCCGGTATGTGAACCCGGTGAACATCTTTTCAAAGTCCCGTAATTCGTTGGGACACTCATAGCCTGCCATGACTTAAAAGATGGTGCGGACTACTTGGTAAAGCATATACGCAATGAATGTGTATAGGTAGATTTTTATCCACTTTTTTTGTTGCGCGTCGCCAAAAGTGGCATCGACAACTCTGCCGAGAAAAGTCTTTACTGATTCAATCATTTCCATCTTTATCACATATTTTATAATCATATACCTTCACGCATGGATTTTGATCCCATACACTTTTTTTGCCTTTTCCGTTTATACTGTCGAAAAGAGCTTCGAATGCTTCGCGTTTGTCAAAGAATAGTTCTTTTGGATTGCCGTTGCTATATGCGGAAAGTGTTTTCCCGCAAATGTCACACGTTTTCGCACTATCATGATCATCGTCCATTGAATAACCATCCAGTTTATTTCTTAGCCATTCTTCATCGTCAGTATTTTCAAATCCAAACCGTTCTCTATCGGTTAAAACTTCTTCCAAAAGGCGATCCCGTCCTTTGCGTTCACACTCCGAACAATAATACCTGTTTTCGTCATCATAGTAATGAAAATAATCAGTTTCAATATAATCAAGAAATATCCCTTCCGCAATACAGTCCTCATCCGATATATCCTGCAATCGCTCTTTCCTTACGCCGGTGATCTTGATGAAATACCGCGCTGCGGATTCAGGAATGAATAGCTTGTTTTTCCATGCTTTAAGCTTTAGAATTTCCGTAACAACAGCATTGTGTTCTTCCTGTGTAAGGAAGTCTTCTTTTCCGTACTTGTATAAGCATTTATATGGACATACATCACCCTCTTCATCAAAGATATGATACGGCTCTTTCAAATACAGCACTTCGCCGATCTTGTAGTTCGACGTTTCCTTTCTTCTCATCATCGTTTTCCTGCCCTCTATCGTGGAATAGAACAACGGCTCTATAAGGCATATTCCTCTCATGGCTCCAATATCTTTACTTGTCCAACTGTTCGGAACCCGGCAACTACGTCACACGTACCCGGTAACTCGTCCCGTTCCCATAAATCCCAGTTTCGGGAACAAAGATGTTTCTGTATTTCGGCATACAAATCCTTTTCGTTCTTAACTTCGATGATATTGGAGATGTTTGATCTTCCAAGGTTGATAAATTCTACTTTCATATTAGTTCTTTATTGAAATTTCTACTTCGGTAGGCTCTTCGTCAGCCCAACGAACATTTGAAAATTCTTCCACTTCATCCGTTATTCCCGTACAAAGTGAGCTATCCGTTCTACACTCCCCAAAATTGCCAAAAACAGCTTTTTTAGGTTTTCCAAAATAGATGTATAGAGTTTCATCTCTATCTCTCACTATCCATGCTTTCATTATATAATATCGTTAAATGTTTCTACTAAATTCCCTGCGAACCAATACGATATTAACCCCAATAGGATTATGATAAACAGGGCTATAATTATTTGAAATATGATCTTACTCATGATTGCCCTCTATAATTTTATTCTCTTCCTCCTTGGTTTCTATTAATGTTTTTGATTTTTCCTCTTTCATAACCAATCATTTTGTTAATCTTAATTCTTCTTTGCTGTAGCTTAACAGAGAGCGTAAACCGTCTACCTGATGTGTGCAGGCTGCGTTGAGCCTGTCTATTAAATCAACCAGATAAGATTCGTCCTCTGCGATTGAATCTATCAATGTGTTTTGTACTTTCGCCGATAAGCATTGTTCTTTGGCAATGTGAATGATAGTATTACTTATTTCCGTTGCTTTTTTGAGCCTTAGTATCTTCTTTGCTTCGGCCAGCAAAAAACCCGTACGGCTAATGTACGACATGATGGTACGGATTCGTTCTTGTATTTCTTCGGGATTATCGGAACATGTGATGTCCAAATAATCCTGTATCTGTTTGGCTTCTTCAAATATATTCATACTTAATAAGGATTACGATTTAAATCAATTACTAAATCTTTTCTTGCAATAAATACGGGTTTTCCGGTAGTTTCCATAACTTTATTTTTGAAAAGCTCAGCATCTGAGTTTTGAGGGGAAAGATGTATTAATACAATATTTTGAACGGCAGTCAAATCATTCGCATTTAAAGTATCAATACATATTTCAAGACTCATGTGCGTTCGTTTCGTTCGCTCAAATCTCAAATTATTTATCACCCCATTCCAGAGATTATCATTTAGAATTTCCTGTTTATAATTGCATTCAATCAAAATATGATTTAACTCTGTAAACCTCTTGGATAAAAAAGAAGTGTCCGTAGCAAAGAGCAATGTCCCCATTTCAGGATGATTAATAAGAAATCCAAGACAAGGAACATCGTGATGAACATCGAATGCTATTATTTTAAACTCTCCGATATTGAACGTTTGACCGGCCTCTACAGTACGATTACTCCCGACCTCTTTAAGCGAAAAAACAGGTATCCCCGATTTCATGTATTCGGTGATATATTTAGAGTGATCCCCGTGAGCGTGTGAAACTATTGATCCAACAATTTTTGACAGATCAAATTTCAATGTCTTTTTAAGCATCATTAAAGGACAACCGCACTCAATTATGAGTATTTGGCTGTTACTTATTAATATATACCCATTACCGGAACTGTTTGAACCTAATACATGTAATTTCATTAATACGGGGCTTTATCTGATTCGTCCTGTTGCTCTTCTTCAAATAATGTTTTACTATTTGAATTTTTTGTTTCCGATACTTTCGATTCATCTTTCCCGGTCTTATTCTCGACTTCTTCAAAACCAATATATTCCACATTCACTTTCTCGGAAAGTTGTTTCTGTGTATTATTATCTTTTTGCTCGGCCTCGCCATCCAAACTATCACTACCGGATAATCCTAATACAGTATCATCAGAAGTCCGAACAAGTAATTTACACATTCTGTTTAATACACTCTTTATGGCCATTTGATCTGTGAAATTCTTATGAGCACCGGAGCCACCTTTCATTGTTCCTTGATTCCATGCAGCCCTGATTTGATTAATATTCATTATCTCAACGTCTTTTTGGCCATTACTCAATTCATAGGTGGCGTAAGCACCTATAACATCCCCTCCCAAAGATTCAAGGGATTGTTTATGATGAATTATCTTTCTTCTTCCATCCTCCCCTATCTCGTATTTAAAATCATCACCTTTAAAGATTGCATTTGGTTTATAATCAATCAAACCTCCATATCGTTTAGCCAGCAAAATATTTCCGGTATATTCCGGTGTACATTGAAGTTGATTACCGTATGGGATGAAATCACATTGCTTCTTAAGCGGAGATAATCCCCAAACTACCATCTTAAGAAGTGCGTTCGCTATACTTTCTTTTGTGCAAACATCAAGAACCCCCTTTCCCTCTTTTGTTTTAGTCTCAAGTAAAACCAAATATGCAGATCGTATTGCATTTTCGGGGCTATAATCCGGTGGGAGTTTAATTTCTCCTGATGTTTTATACGTATCTATTTTAGAGAGTACATTCTCGCTGATTGCAGCTAATTCATTTTGTGCCATAATAATTTATTTTATTGTTAATAATTTAAAATTCTCGTCTACCACAAGCCTGATAACCTGGCTTTTAGTAGGAATTAATTCACATATACTTTCGGAATTATCAATGAATAGAGGCAAATGCATGTCGTAGAATTTCGATAGTGTATTTATACATTCAATTCCGGCGTTTATTCTTCCTGCATTGTTCGCAGCTTCATATATGTTTCCGCAGCCCAATACCGCTTCACAACATTCTTCGTCATTTCCATTCACGAGAGAATTAAACATCTTCCACCGGATAGATGGGAACAATCCATTGATTCCGGATTCGATCGCTTCAATCTTTGACCTGTTGAATTTATCTGCAATAAATTCTTTCCCCTCAATAGTAGAAAGTTCCTGCGATAATGTTTTTAATTCGTCTTCAAGTTCTTCAACCCGCTTATTTTGTATATTAGCTATATTACGAATTGACAATTGCTCTTTCAAGGAATTAATATCTCCGTTAATCCTCTTTCTTTTTTCTTTCAGATCGGAAATATCCGGCTGTTTGATTTCCTGTATATTCAATTTCAGAAAATCAATCTGAACTTTCAAGTCCTTATAATCCTCGTAATTTTCAAGCATATCGATAGAAGAATACGCTTTTTTTACAGTGTTTATTTCTTCATTAATTTCAGCTTGAATTAATTCTTTTTCTTTTCCGATTTCAATTATTTTTTCAACAATTTCATTTTTTTGCAGAAAGAATTCATCTAATTGCGCAGAAAGAATTTCAACAGTTTCCTTAACTGATTTTCCCCGAGTAATATTTTTTTGAATCTTGTGTTCTTTTTCAACATTAAACTTTTTAACAGCCTCTTCCATATCTTTATCAGGAAGAACCTGATTGCATGTGGGGCAAACCGTGTCACTTTCGTTCATAACACTTTCGGAAATTGACTTATACTCATCACGCAATTGATAGAGTATTTCATTCTGATTGCCTATTTCAGATTCTTTATTATGAATTTTATTGATAATAAGTGCTTGATCAGAAGTCAATGAGCGTATTGATGTTTCAACTTTTACAAGCGTGCTATTCAGATCGGAAAGTTTTTTGCCTCCTTCTTCGTTTAATCGTTCTGCTTCGATTTTAGCCTCATTCTCAATCTTGGCGAGTTTTCGTTCTTTATCCAGAAGGATATTCTGCTGATCTTTTATTTGTGAAGCCTGATTTTCGAATGATTTTGAAATATTGGATATCTGATCATCAATAGAAGATAATTCATTTTCCTTTGTTTTAATTTCGGTTTCGATTGCTGTATAATCAGGTTCTTTAGGTATTGCAAGTTTTGCCTCTTTTATTCGGATAGGAATTTCGTCGATTCTCTTTTTTAAATCTTTTTTTTCATAATTTAATTTCTTCCGAAAATCATCAAGACTATTATTATTTATTGCCTGCATCAACTTTGCAAAGTCTTCATCGCTTTCTGCGAGTTTTTTCATTACGGATTCATCAGTTACTGATGCAAGAAGCATCAATAACTGACGCCTTTTCTTCCAGTCGATATTTAAAAAATAACCTGGTATTGAAAGTAGTTTGAACTGTTCAGGTTCTCCGAATAAGTTATTTATACGATCATCGAAATCCCCTTTTTTTGATAGTGGGATACTATCAAATATGTAATCTGTCGTATGGGATTTTAAAACTTGATACTTTTCACCAGTAGGCTTTACCCACTGTTCTTTGTATATCCTGGAGGCATCATATTTTACCCCATCAACATCAATTATAACTGAGACTTCATGATCTAAATGATGCTCCACTTCTCCGGTTGATCTTTTTGTTTTAATTTCGAAGTCCTGACGTCCTTTCATATCTTTACCTGTCCATAACCACATCCAAGCGTCGCACAATGTACTCTTGCCGCTTCCGTTTGTCCCATGTATGGATGTTATATCTTCATTAGGATTAAGTGTAAAATCACGTTGGCCTTTGAAATTTTTTAATTTCAATTCTTTAATTTTCGCTTTCATAATAATCTTTATTGATTTTTTAAATTTATTCTTATTGGAAGCCCGGCATGATTCCAAGCTATTAAAGCGGCATCCCGACTTTCCTGGTTTGTTTGTCCCATTATCCCGGTAAAATATTGAAGTTCTTCATGTGTTATCTTACCATCTTTTCCTTTCCATGCTTTTTTTAAAGGACGTTGTTCGAATACTTCAAACCCATAATGTTTTGCACACTCAATAATTTTTCGTCCTACTTCATGGTTCCGTCCAGTTGAATTTCCCTTTGCAGCCGCAACTCGTTTGCCATCATTGTTCCTTAAATGCCAGTTGGACTTATTCAACCATCCTGCTTCTACGATCACGATAATAGAAGTTTCACATTGCTCTGCATTTTTTTTCTCCTGTATTAGATAATCAAGCAATAAGGGGAATGTCAGTGATGTAGTTTCCAGCCTTTTTGTTTTTGTTTCTAAAAAAGCACACCCCGACTTATCAACATCAGGATCTATGCCGATTATATAATCGTATTTTTTCATGTCCTTCATTGTTATTTATCCCTCTATTCGCTTCGGGGGTTGCGTTTAATTCCGATTGGTCGTGTATGTTGCCGATGATTTTGCAGCCAAATTGCAACCTATATTCAATAGAGCCACTTTTTGTATGGAATCCTATGAAATCGTAGAGAGTATCATTTCGCGGATTGAATTTGCCGAACTCTATACAGAAGCGTGCTTTCTCACCATCGTGCATAAATCCGTATTTCTTTTCGGTTATAAATTCTAAAACATCTCCCTCATATATATCTATTCCATTCTTATCAAAAAGCCCTGTAAACTGTCCTATTGTATTTTTAATAACGGGCATATGATAACCCGTCATCTTGTCGGCAATATAATATTTGCAAAATGACATACCTTGTCCGGTTACGACAAGGCTGCCGGTTTCCCATGCTCCGTTGTCGGAGCGCTTTCCTCTGAATTTAATTTCTCTGTTCATATTAGTTCTCTCATTTTTATGTCATTGTTAATCAAACACAGCCGTTTCTTTTATTCCAACCGAATCAAGCGTTTTGCTTTCATCACCGAAACACACGCATCTCTATGCCATGCCGCCGTGGTCTGTAATCATAATAAATCAAATTTTACTTTAATCACATCTATTATTGCTCTATATTCCCTGCCTGATTTGTTATCACCATGCGTCATTTCTACTCTCTTTTCAAACTCCTCAAGAGTTCCAGAGAAACACCCGCATTTTATTTTTATTTTATTTTCTTTTTCTCGAAAAATGGTAGTTGTTCTTCCTATACTTCCAAAAGATTGGAAGCAGCAATAATCAGCGTTGCCAAACACCCAAGCGTTGCCAAACACCCAAGCGTTGCCAGACACCTCAGCGTCGCCAGACACCTCAGCGTTGCCAGACACCCAAGCGTTGCCAGACACCTCAGCGTTGCCAGACACCTCAGCGTTGCCAGACACCTTAGCGTTGCCAAACACCTTAGCGTTGCCAAACACCTTAGCGTTGCCAAACACCTTAGCGTTGCCAAACACCTCAGCGTTGCCAGACACCTCAGCGTTGCCAGACACCTCAGCGTTGCCAAACACCTTAGCGTTGCCAAACACCCAAGCGTCGCCAAACAGGTTTTCTTCTTTTTCTACCCATCCTCCCAAATCTCCAATTTCAGCATACCTGCATTTTTTTGTACATTTAATACGGAGTAATTTCACACCGAAAATATTTATCTTAAAGTCTTCAGTTAATTCAAAATGTTTTTCCATATGATTAATATATTATTGATTGTTCCAGGATAACCTATCAGTTTACCTATTTATAAACTTTATCAGGTCGGGCTTTCTGATTCTATACCCTTT
>Ga0153952_1000856_pt1 | contig 10992 bp, 13 predicted proteins | sample TSNJ036MetaG_FD_104746 | JGI IMG/M metagenome (GOLD analysis project Ga0153952, IMG submission 104746) | Attine ant fungus gardens microbial communities from New Jersey, USA - TSNJ036 MetaG | ecosystem: Host-associated > Fungi > Mycelium > Unclassified | place: USA: New Jersey, Wharton State... | reverse complement strand
GCCGCCTTATCTGCTATGACATTCTGGATTTAGGCAAGCAGTTACAGCCTATCGGTATGCTTGTGGTGCTTGACAGCATCTTAAACCGTATCACCCAGAACAGAGCCAAAGGCAGGAACACTTTCATCTTCATAGATGAAATTTACCTGTTATTCCAACACGAATACTCCGCCAATTTCCTCTTTACTCTCTGGAAGCGTGTCCGTAAGTACGGAGCATATGCCACAGGCATCACTCAAAATGTTGATGACCTTTTGCAGAGTCACACGGCGAGGACGATGCTTGCCAATAGTGAATTTATCATTATGCTCAACCAAGCAAGCACCGACAGGCTTGAGCTTGCAAAGCTGCTCAACATCTCTGACCTACAGATGAGCTATATCACCAATGTCGAAGCAGGACACGGGCTTCTCAAGGTAGGCAGCTCTCTTGTGCCGTTCTCCAACAAGTTCCCACGCAATACCGAATTGTACAGGTTGATGACAACCAAGTTCGGGGAGGCATAAGAAATGGAGGTACACGAATATGTCCGATGTTAAATTCCGTTCTGCCGCCCATCGGGATTTCTTTCTGGAAATGATGAGCAAATGCAGGACAAACGACAGCTATCACAGAGCCTTTTTCTATGTAATAGGTATCTCTGCGGAAACAAGGGCGAACATCAATCAGATGTTTGACTTTAAGACTGACTGTATCAAACCAGAGGGTATGCACGGCGGTTGGCAGACAAGCGGCACAGTTCGGGTCTGCCATCTTGCCTTTAACCTCTGGAACGGTTACACGGAAAAAGACAGCAAGGACAGCTATACCCCCTATGACCTGTTCTGCTGCGGCTATGCCCCGTATTTTATAGAGGGTATCAAAATCAAATACCCCGAATATTGCAGGGAGCTTCCAAGTCCTAAGAAGCAGAACGGATATACACGATAGAAAGGATAAGCCTATGAAAAAATACAAGAAAATTATCTGCCTTATCGCCGCCGTCTGCCTGATAGGTACGGCGGCTTTTTGCGGGTATCACATCTACGACCACTACGCCCACGAAGCCGAGCAGTCCGAAGCCTTTGAGGATATTGCCGAGCTTGTGGAGCAAGCGCAAGAGTCTGACGATGCTCCCGAAATCCCTTACACCGAGGAAGAAAATGTCCTTGCGGAATACGGCGAGCTGTTTCTGCAAAACAGCGATATGGTCGGGTGGATTAAGATTGCCGGCACGACAATCAATTACCCTGTAATGCAAACGCCGCAAGCTCCGAACTACTATCTCAAACGCAACTTTGAAAAGGCATACAGCGATTTAGGAACGCCCTATGTGCAGGAGGATTGCAACCTAAAGGAGAGCGACAACCTTATCATCTACGGACACCACATCAAGGGCGGTAAGATGTTCGGCGCTTTGGAGAGATACAAAGACCAGAACTTTTATGAGCGGCACAAGACGATTCAGTTTGATACCCTTACGCAGCAGGGCGAATATGAAATTGTTGCCGTATTCAAGACCGTAGCGTACAGCAGCAGCGGTTTTCGCTATTACGATTTTGTTGATGCCGAGGACGAGGAAGCCTTTAATGCCTATATCGCAAAATGCAAGGAGCTTGCCCTGTATGAAACAGGCGTGAGTGCCGAATACGGCGATAAGCTCATCACCCTCTCTACCTGCGAATACTCCGCACAGAACGGCAGGCTTGTTGTCGTGGCGAAAAGGGTCGGCTGATTGACCGCAAACCCTCTGGGAAAGGAGGTTTTGTATGGCTGATATTAAAACCAGAGATGCGGTCAAGGGTACGATAAAAACCATTGACAAAGCCGCCGTAGCTTCCGAGCGTATGAAAGCCGCTTATGCCAAGACAAAGGACAAGGCGGAGCAGGGCTATTATGCTGATGAAAACTCCGCTACGGAATACGCCACCGACAGAGTTTCGGGTGCCGCCGAGCGTGTAACCAAAGAGGGCGTACACCAATTTGACAAGCAGGGTCGGAAAGGCGTTAAGGAAACCAGAGAGAACATCGGCAAGGTAAAGGATAAGCTCTCGGATTTCAAGCAGAAACGGGCAGTCAAAGCCGCCGAGCAAAAAGCGGCACGCTCTGGGCAGGTCGGCTCACCTGTCCGTCATACGGCGGCAAGCCGTTCTTCCGATGTTGCCGCCCAGACCGTAAAAACAGGTAAACGGGCAGAAAAGACCATTAAGCAGTCTGCCCGAAGCACAGGTAAAACGGTCAAGACTACGGCGAAAGGCACGGTCAAAACCACACAGAAAAGCGTTAAATCCGCACAGGCTACCTCAAAAGCGGCTATCAAGACCACGCAGCAGGCGGCGAAAACGACACAGGCGGCGGTAAAGGCATCTGCCAAAGCCGCACAGAAAGCGGCGCAGGCTGCAAAGGTGGCGGCGAAAGCTACCGTTACCGCCTTGAAAGCGGCGGTCAAAGCTACGATTGCGGCGGTTAAGGCGATTATCGCAGGCACAAAGGCGTTGATTGCCGCTATCGCCGCAGGCGGTTGGGTCGCTGTTGTTGTTATCATCATTATCTGCCTTATAGGGCTGTTGGTCGGCTCGGTATTCGGTATTTTCTTTTCTGGAGAGGACTCTGGCAACGGTATGACAATGCAATCGGTAGTCAGAGAAATCAATACCGAGTATGATGACCGCCTTGAGGAAATCAAGAACGGCACAGCTCACGATGTTCTGGAGATGTCGGGAAGCCGTGCGGTCTGGAAAGAGGTGCTTGCGGTTTATTCCGTTAAGACCACTACCGACCCCGACAATCCGCAGGAAGTCGCTACAATGGACGAAAATAAAAAGGAGCTGCTTTCTAACATCTTTTGGGAGATGAATGAGATAAGCTCCAGAACGGAAACCAAGACTGAAACCGTTATCACCGAAAGCGATGACGGTCACGGGAATATTGTGCAAACGGAAACCACTGTCACACGCACCTATCTTTATATTGTCGTGAGTCATAAATCAGCCGAGGAAATGGCGGAGCAATACGGCTTTAACGATGAACAGCGACAGCAGCTTGCCGAGTTACTTGCCGAGGAAAACAATTCTCTATGGAGTGCAGTATTATATGGCATTTCCTACGGTGACGGTGAAATCGTAACCGTAGCATTATCACAGGTTGGCAACGTGGGCGGTCAGCCCTATTGGAGTTGGTACGGCTTTGAGGGGCGTGTAGAATGGTGTGCCTGTTTTGTAAGTTGGTGTGCCAACGAGTGCGGCTATATCGAAGCGGGCGTTATCCCGAAGTTCGCGGGCTGTATGCAAGGCTCTCAGTGGTTTAAGGACAGAGGTCAATGGCAGGACGGCGGCTTCGAGCCATCGGCAGGTCATATCATCTTCTTTGATTGGGAGGGTGACAGTGCAACCGACCATGTGGGTATTGTTGAGCGAGTAGAAAACGGAACGGTTTATACCGTTGAGGGCAACTCTGGCGATGCTTGCAAGCAGAGAAGCTATGCTGTAGGCAGCAGCGTTATCTATGGTTACGGTATTCCTGCTTATTAAAAAAACGGGCAAAAGAAAGGCAGAGGCTTTATTCCTCTGCTTCTTTTGCCGTACATATTCCTTTTGCTGTTCCCTTAATAATGGTTAATTCCTTATCTCCGAAAGTATCAAGGAGTGCGTCTACTTGTCTGCGAAGCGTGGTTTTATTCGCCTGCTTATTTGGAAATATGTATTGGTCAGCCGATATATCAAACATCGTGATAAGGCGAACAAACAACTCGAAGCTCGGATACTGCCCCTCATTTTCGATAGACTGGATATGTCTTGGCACAATATCCAGTATTTCTGCTAACTGTTCTCTGGTCATTCCCACTGTTTCACGAGCTTTTTTAATGGTTTGTCCAATCGGCATAAAGTCAAAATTTTCTGTTGCTATACTCATTTGCTCACCACCTGTACAATAAGTTTTGACATATCTATTGTACAGAAATGTGAGTTCTTATGAAACGATATGGAATCTCTATATATAAGAAATTGTATCTCTTGAAGTTAGAAATGTGACTGCACACAAATCTTTACTCCTAATCAAAGAGCCAGTCGCTAAAACGCAGAGCCGATGAAATGTGAGCGAACACAAAAAATAAAAAAGCAACCACCACAAGATGGTTGCTTTTTTATTTATATCTATCGCTCTAAAGTTTTTAATTTTGATTTAGTTGCTTTAATTGCACCAGTTGAGTGAATTCGGACGACCCTATCTTCATCGTTTTCTGACATTTCCTTTAGTTTTGGCAAATAAGGAACTACATATTCTGGCTTTCGCTTTCCAATAACCCGAAAAATTTCAGGTGCTTCCATGCGAACACGAATATGTTTGTCATCTAATAGAACACGGAAAGTATCCATTATATTTTTAAAAAGTTCAGGACTGTTTGTTGCAATGTTTTCCGATGCCCAAATAAAATTCATTCTGACATCTGGAATAGGGTCTTGAGCCATATTAATGATTTTCTCTAAATGTGGTTTTATCAATTCAGAATCAGCCCTGCCAATACGCCCTAATGCTCCAACCGCTTTTTCACGGATTTTTTCATGGTCACTTCCTAATGATTGAACTATTGAAGCTATAAAAGGTGCAACCTGTATATGATATTTTAATCCCATTTCACCTAACAACCAAAGTGCTTTTGCTTTTATTTTATCAGATGGATAAGTCATTAGAGTACCAACATCATAAATAAGATTAGCCCATTCAGGTTGAAGCTTTGTTATTTCCGATAATTTTTTGTAAATACTGTTTTCATTATCTTTTTCTAAGTCAATGAACACCATTTCGTCACCACTCCTTGCTTTGTTGGATTACTTCGATAAACTGATAGGTCGTTGCTGAATTACTCCTAAAATTATTGTTGATTTAAACTTAAGTTATAGGCTTATGTTTTCGAACTCGATATATCAGTATTGCGGTTATAAACATACACATAATTAGAACTATTGAAATCACAAAAGATGTTTTATTGGTAATTCGATTACCTGCGTCTGAGTCTACCAACACATCCCAGATAGCACCTACTCCCCAAAAAAACGGGAAAATGCAAAAAAGGTTACGTGTAGAATAGAATACAGTGGTATATAGTATTCCAACAAAGAATAGTTCTACAAATTCTGGTTGAAATCCTGCATGATGAAGGCTATAAAAAAAGGCTGTTAAGATTATAGCTGGTATTATTCCGAAAGCTTTTTCAAATTCGTAGCGAAGAAATCCATAGATAAAAAGCATTTCAAACACTCCAGCTACAAAGATATATACAATTGCAAAAAAATGTTCTCTTGTAAAAACAATGGGAGTAGATTTTTCTTTAATGAAAATAGCTAACAAAGCTGCTGCTGCAACCAAATTGATTACTAAGCTAAGTCTTATTTTTTTTGTATGAATACCTAATACAGACAAACTGCGCTTTTCTTTATATAAAATGAAGTATAGCGGAAATACAAAGCCTAATATGTAAATCATTAAAATATTCCTAAGAATAAAGTGGGCAAATACATTGTCGGGAAATACATTCATAGTTATGCTTAGCACAATCATCAGAATACCACTGACTATCCCAACTAATGTAGTATTGTCAGGGGTGAAATTAAACAGTTTTGCTTTCATAATACTATTCCTCCTTTTCATCACATGTTGCGAGCAATCTTGTGGTTCCCGATATTTCTGCATTTACTAAATCCTTCATTCTTTTTACATTTGCAACATGAGTTACTGGTACTTCGCTTTCCCATGTATGATTTACTTGTTTTTCAATACCAATAAGATTTTGCTTTAGAATTTCCAATCGCTTTTCAAGAAGTGTTTTTTTTTCATCTACATTAAAAATATCTATAAAGAATGCAGCGATTGAAAAAATAGTAGTATCATAATCAAATTGAAGTATTGACTTCTTTAATGTTTCTCTAAATTCGTTTTCTCCTTTTTCGGTTAAAGTGTAAACAGTTCGGTCTGGCATATTTCCGACTTTTTCAATAGTACCAGTAATTAGCCCTCTTTTTTCCAAATTTTTTATTGTAGTATATACTGTTGAGTCGGGGATATTAAACCACCATTTAACATTCATATATCCTAATAATTTTGTTATTTCATAGGCATTAAGGGGCTTCTTATGAATAAGACCTAAAAGCATAGTTGCAGGTTTTGATAACATTGATATTTTCCTCCTTGACATTGGTTTGTATTTGTGGTACTGTATATATGTAGTAGTTCTTATACGCATTACTATCGTATCATACTTTATTGAAGAATGCAAGGATAAATTTTATACCACTAAGGCTCACAATTATAAAAGTCAAATAACAGGGAGGTAAATATGAAAAATTGTAAAATAGTATCTCAACAATCATTTAATCAGCAAGCTCAAACTTATGATGTGGATAAAAACGGGTTTCATGCAAGACAACAATACACTGCTATTTTAGAAAAAATAGTAACATTAAAATTTACAAACATATTAGATGTTGGATTTGGAACAGGGGAAATTTTGAAACAACTTAGTGTCAATTATCCTAATGTGAATTATTTTGGAGTAGATATTTCCGAAAAAATGTTATGGAAAGCGGAAGAAAAGTTAAAAGGTATTGCACAATTAGATTTGGGTGATGCGGAAAAACTACCCTATGGGAATAATCTATTTGATTTAGTTATTTGCAACGACTCTTTTCATCACTATCCTAATCCACAAAAGGTCATTTCCGAGTTTTACAGGGTAATAAAAAAAGGAGGACATCTTTTAGTAAGCGATTACTGGAAACCTTTTCCTATTAGAAATTTAATGAATATATTTATACCATATAGTAAGGATGGCGATGTAAGAATTTATTCACAACGAGAAATAATTGGTTTTTTGAAAGAAAAAGGTTTTGAAAACCTTATATATAGTAAGATTAATTCAGCGTTTATTGTAGTAGCAAATAAATAGCAGGTGTTAATATGAGTAAGATAGAATGGATACTCTGCCCCGTATGTGGTAATAAAACTCGTGACAGAATTAGAGAGGATACTGTTTTGTTGAACTACCCTCTCTACTGCCCGAAGTGCAAACAAGAAAGTTTGATTGAAGCAAAGGATTTACATATAGCGGTTATTAAAGAGTTAGACGCTAAGATGCAGAGCCGATAATTTGTTTCGCCTTTATCTCCTATTGCGAGGTAATCATTAACAATAAAATACATTCATCATCAAAGAGCCGGACGCAAAGACGCAGAGCCGATGATTGTGAGTCTTGGACCACAATTATCGGCTCTTTCCTTTATATAAGTTTGTTGGACAAGCTCACCAAATAAAAAAAACGGTGCTTGGTGGGCTGTATCTTCATGCCTATTGATATTGCTTCCCTCCAAACCTGTTTTGAGTTTGGAGGGATTTTCTATGTGTTGGTCTAAAACATCTGCACAGCTACTCGTCAAGAGTAGCAACTATATATCTTCATACATATCCGAATAACAGAGAATAACTTGTTAAAAAAATCCTTTTGTGTTCGCGGCACTTTTATACCCTTGATGTAGAAGTCAAATATCTACAACATAGAGCTGAATATTCTCCAATCCGCTTAGGTCATACAACCTTTGCGGATTTTTTTGTGTCGTTTTTTATCCGAAAGCAGGACAAGCTTGCATCTGGTGTTGGTTGCCGTAGTCCACCTCAATCTGAATTTTTCTCAAAAAAATTCAGATTGGAGGAAAGAGTTATGTCGTTCAATTACGGCAAAGAGGAACGAAAATGGCGGCTCTGGAAAGAAGCCGAGGAAAAGAAGCTACGGAGTTTAGGTGTCAGTGAGGATACCATTGAAAAGCTCCGTGTTCATGATTGGGCGGTTTTCAATTCTGATAGGAAGTACAATCGCAGATTGCGAGACGCAGGTACATACCTTGAGGACTTTGAGGCAAATATTGCACCGTCCGAGATAAAAACGGTAGAGGATTTCTTGAATAGTATTGAAAATCAGAAACTCTATCAAGCCTTGATTATGGTGGACAGGCTTACCTTGCAAATCGTCTTGATGAAGATACAAGGGTATTCTACCCGTGAGATTGCATCGTATCTTGACATTACCGAGAAAGCTGTTTACAGGCGAATGGACAGGCTCAAAGAAAAATTAAAAAAAATTTTTTAGTAGAGGGGAAATTCGAAGTTCCCCAAGGACTACTGGGTGAGAGGACAAAAAGCCTTTCGCCCAGTTTTCCTTTGTGTGGCGAAAACGGGGTTGCTCTTTGACAACCGAATAATCATTCGCCAAACACTTCCTCTTTGTGATTGTGATGAGCATAAGCGTGAACAGCGGTACGCCACGACCTGCCGTATGGCAGAGAGCGATAACTACCGACTGAAAATATCGGGCAGCTCCCGATTTCGCTACGACCCACAAAGAGAACAATGGTACTCCCGTCCCGTCATAGTCCGAGCGTGATAAAACCGTCGCAGGCAATGAGGGCGGCTCTGTCAGAACGACAGTTGGGGTGAAACTCCCGTGGAGTCAGTTCGCTGCTGACCGTTTGGTGACTTCCCATAGCATTTCGGGGTGTCGAGGACAAATTGAAATGCTTTCATCATAAAGCCAAACGCAAGGCGGTCTACTGGACAGAGTTTTGTTTATGCTCTCCCGACCTTAAAAACTTTCTTGTGTTTGGCTGCTACATAGGCAGAACAAATCTGCCTAAAACAGATGGGAGGTCAAACACAATGGAAAAAACAATTAAGCGTGGTGACATCTATTACGCAGAGCTTAATCCCGTTATCGGCTCAGAGCAAGGCGGTACACGACCTGTACTTATCATTTCTAATGATGTAGGAAATAGGCATAGCCCTACCGTAATCATTGCCGCTATCACAAGCAAGCAGACAAAGCACAAGCTGCCCACGCACTTCTATTTGACTGGTGTTGAGGGGTTGCCTGCCGATTCAATCGTACTGTTGGAGCAGCTACGTACCCTCGACAAGAAACGGCTTGGGGAACGGCTTGCACGGCTCGATGATTATTGTATGCAATCTATCAACACGCCCCTTCTTATCAGTATCGGCATTCAGAAATGCCAGATGTCTACTGAAAGGAGGGGCTTATGAAATTCAACGATGTTTATGAGGTAGTCCTTAAAGAGTACCCAGATATTCTAACAGTCGAAGAAATAAGCAAGGCTCTTGGAGTGAGCAGCAAAACGAGCTATCAATTACTCCGTGAAAATAAAATAGAGCATCTAAAGGTGGGCAGGGCGTACAGAGTACCCAAAGCCCATCTTCTTTCATATTTACGATTAGGCGTGCAATCTGCCGCAAACTCTTGAATTTGCACATTGGACTTTTCAAACCGTGATTTATACAATATAGATGGTCAACAGCAGAAGTCCATTGGTGCTGCAACAAAGGAGGTTTTTATTTATGGTAGCAGGACATCTGCAAGAGAAAAAGGGGTACTTTTATATGGTTTTAAGCTATCCCGATGCAACAGGAAAAAGAAAGACAAAATGGTTTCCGACTGGTCTGACCGTAAAGGGAAACAAGAAGAAAGCCGAAGCAATGCTGATGGAAGCACGAAAAACTTTTGTGCCAGAGTGCAAGCCGATTACTGACGATATGTTGTTTTCAGATTTTATGCTCCAATGGCTTGATATTGTGAAACCAACAATCGCCCTCACAACATATTCTTCCTATGTGAATATGGGGAAAAGTGCTGTCATTCCTCACTTTGAGAAAAGAGGGATTATGCTGAGTAATCTGAAACCGACAGATATTCAAACTTTTTATATGGAGCAACTGAAGCGTGTAAAAGCAAATACTGTTATCCATTACCATTGTATCATTCACAAAGCTTTGAAGTATGCTGTTAAAATCGACCTGCTTGACAGCAATCCTGCTGATAAAATTGAACGCCCGAAAGTGGATAAATTTGTCGGCAGCTTCTATGATAGCGATGAGGTTGAAAAGCTCTTTGTAGCGGCAAAAGGCACACTCCTTGAAATTCCTATCTTTCTGGGAGCGTTTTACGGACTTCGCAGGAGCGAGGCATTAGGGCTGCGATGGGATGCGATTGATTTTCAGAACAATACCATCACCATTAAGCACACGGTCACTTCCTGCAGCATTGACGGCAAGCATATTCAAATTGCACAGGATACCACGAAAACCAAGTCGAGTATGCGAACGCTTCCGCTTGTACCCGCTTTCAAGGAAAGGCTGCTCCGCCTAAAGGAGCAGCAGACAGAGTACAAACGGCTATGCGGCAGGTGCTATGACAAGAAGTATCTGGACTATATCTGCGTGGACGAAATGGGAACGCTCGTATCTCCGCACTATGTAACATCAGCTTTTCCAAAGCTACTTGAAAAGAGCAATCTGCGGAAAATACGCTTTCACGACCTCAGACATAGTTGTGCTTCGCTTTTGCTTGCCAACGGCGTACCGATGAAGCAGATACAGGAGTGGCTCGGACACAGCGACTTTTCTACCACAGCAAATGTATATGCACATCTGGACTACAATTCCAAGCTGTCATCTGCCGATGCTATGGTAAACGGTCTAAGCGGTGCTTTAGGAGTTATCTCGTAAGCACAGCGGCGTATCACAAGCGGGTACGCCGAGTACATAAAAAGCCCACAAACGGCGGCAACCGCTTGTGAGCTGGGCGTTCTGGCGGAGGAGGTGGGAGTCGAACCCACGCACCGTTTAACCGGCCTAAAGCATTTCGAGTGCTTCCTCTTAGACCACTTGAGTACTCCTCCGTGCATTTATCTTCAACATCAGCCCCAAAAAACAACCTCGGAAAAAGGAGAGAACTGATGGAGAGAACTAAAGAAAAATATTCAGTTGTAAAAGTCCGAAAAGCCGCTTAAACAAAGGACTTTCGGGTGGAGTGCTTCCAAAATGGTACTTCGTTTTCGAGTCACGCCTCTTCACCACTTGAGTACTCCTCCGAATATTAACTTTTCAAAACACCCTCGGATAGAACTTGGATAGAACAGCGTTAAAATTCGAGGTTAATCGAACTCTGAGGGTATG
>Ga0153952_1000852_pt1 | contig 11015 bp, 11 predicted proteins | sample TSNJ036MetaG_FD_104746 | JGI IMG/M metagenome (GOLD analysis project Ga0153952, IMG submission 104746) | Attine ant fungus gardens microbial communities from New Jersey, USA - TSNJ036 MetaG | ecosystem: Host-associated > Fungi > Mycelium > Unclassified | place: USA: New Jersey, Wharton State... | reverse complement strand
CGTATCAACAACCGTTTCTTGCACGACTATCATCTTGAAGATTTGCGTGTCCGGGGTAAAAAACGCTACTCCTTCTTTGCTCTGATCATTGGTATCAACATCCATCTCGATGCAAGGCTTAAAGCGGGCCGGTCCCTACAGCGCACATCTGAACAACAAGTTCCTTGACCTGATGTCGCTGCTTCGCGTAGCGTTGGAGGATGTTTATTATAACAATGCCGACGCCGGAGAAGCTCTTAGCAATTGCGCGGAGGAATATAACGCTCTGTTTTAATCGGTTAGCGCGGGAATATGACTGACAGTGATACATCGTATTTGGGAAAGAGCCGTTTCTGGTTCTTTCCCAAATTATCCCGGTTTAAAAAAGAAAAGGAGGCGCAGGCTTATGGAGCAAGTAAAAAAGAAGAACTCAAAATACGATAACATCGCTTACTTATTTCTCCTTCCCAATTACCTTATTTTCTTTATCTTTTTACTAATCCCCATTATCTGGACCATTGCAATGTCTTTTACCGATTATAACCTGACAGATTTCCAGTTTATCGGTTTGCGCAATTACAGTGTCCTGCTTCAAGATAAGGTTTTTTTGAAAAGTCTCAGCAATACATTGATCTATTGCATTGTTACAATCCCTGCGGCTAAGGGTATCGCGCAGCCATGGATTTGTCCCCCGCTTGCAGTGGGGCAGCAGGGTATCGAGGACGATGTGCAGCCAGCCGTTTTCGTCCACTTCCACTTTACCGCGAACCATGTTTTTCGACCAATGCCGCTCATAGTCCATAATGGTTTAACACTTCGCGTCTTCCCCTCTGATTGCGGCCTTGACTTTTTCTTCAATGGGGTCATATAAATCAGGTGTGACTCCGATATATTTGCACGCCTCGTAAAGAATGGGAACGACGTCCCCATGGATTCCGGTGCAGTGGTGGATGTACGGCCCACAGACGATTTTATCCTCTAACCGGTCCAGGTTTTCCACCTCAGCCCACATATAAGTACCCTTGGTATAGGGGCCTTCAATCGCCTTTGCATTCCCAAGCAATAGGGAATATTCCCCATTATCACCGTCAAAACGTACAAGGGTCACGTCGCCGTGCTTGCTTTCAGCTTCGACTGCACCGGGATGATCGAAAGCAAGGGGGTATCCAAGCACAGGCTTTGTTTTCGCGATAGACAGAGGCCACGGCCCGCAATGCTGTAGGAGTTCGGCATTTTCATTGTCGGGGTGGCGCACCGTCCAGTCTGCGAAGAAAGTAGGGGTTTTACCCATACCTGCGGCCTGCACCAAAACAGAGGTAATGGCTCCGTGGATATCCGTTTCGCAAACCACAGGCAATCCCTCATCGGTAAGCAGGGAGTTCGCGGCACAAGGCATGATCCCCAGCTCGGACTGGAGGCAGTTCCAGCACTGGATTGCAACAGCGTTGCAACCGTACTTGTCAGCCAAGCCCCTCATAGCAACCCTGAGCGCCGCGACATTTTCAAGTTCGTCCGGCTTCACATGCACATCCATTTTTTCTTTTATATATGCAATTGTCTCGGATACACGAACACTTTCTTCCTTTGCTGCCTTAACAGCAGCAGTCAGCTCGGGCATAGGAATGGGCGATAATTGTATGTTGAATTTTTCAAGCAACTCGCCCTCGTTGCACATAGTCGTCCAGAAGTCAAACGGGCGAGTGGAAACCTGCAAGACACGGGTATTGCGGAATGCCTTGACTACGTTACATACCGCAATAAATCTGTTGATGCCTTGTTCAAATGCCGCATCTGAAAGACGACAGTTTTTCAAGTAGGTGAAAGGAACCTGAAAACGCCGCAAAACCTTACCGGTGGCGAATAGGCCGCACTGCGTATCCCGCAGTCGTACGCCTCTCTCATCGGGACGTTCATCTCTGGGGCCCCACAGCAACACAGGAACGCCAAGCTCCTTTGCCAGCCGCGCCACTATGTATTCAGTACCGAAATTACAGTGTGGTACAAACAAGCCATCTACATTTTCAGCTTTGAATTTTGCAGCAATCTTTTGCATATCCTCATCACTATATAGCAGTCCTTCATCGTTGAACTCGGTAATATCGGTGAAGTCTACATTGAGCTCCCGCAAACGGTCGCGTGTCAGTCCGGCATACTTGACTGCATCCGGTGCACTAAAGATGCTGCGCCGGGTAGGTGCGAAGCCTAATTTGATTATTGACATCTGTTCTTACTCCTTTTTGGTTAAAATTATCCCCGCTCCTTGCGTTTGCGGAACATATCGATATATACAGCTATTAAAATAACGAGGCCCTTTGCAACGTATTGCCAAAACGAGTTAACATGAAGTAAGTTCAAGCCGTTGCTGAGGATCCCAAGCACCAAAGCGCCTATAACCATCCCGCCAATTGATCCTACTCCTCCGGTCATACTCGTCCCACCTAAAACCGCGGCAGCTATCGCATCTGTTTCATAGGCCAGACCGACCGCCGGTTGTCCTGACGCCATACGTGCCGCCAACATAACGCCTGCAAAACCGGCAAGCAGGCCGCTCAGAGAATAAACAAGAATCTGCACTCGTTTTGTTTTTATTCCTGAAAAGCGTGCTGCTTCAATATTTCCGCCCACCGCATAAATGTGACGGCCGGTTTTCGTCTTGTTCAGCAATAAGAAAAATGCAATGATTAAAATGATTATGTAGATGACCGGAAGAGGAACATCTCCCACATATCCTGTTCCAATTTTCTGGAAAGACTCATTTGGAATGCGTATGGGCTGGCCATTCGCAACAAGGTAGGCTGCACCACGGCAAATCCCCTGCATTGCCAAAGTTACGATAAATGGAGGCATTCCGGTATGGGCGATGATTAAGCCATTGGCGAGACCGGTTACTCCACCGATCAAACAGCCGATCAAAACTGCCATTGGCACGGAATTCATTCCATTTTGCAATAAAATCGCACTGGTACAGCCGCTTAGCGCAACGATCGACCCGCATGTCAAATCAATGCCGCCAATGAGAATTGCCAGCATAACTCCGGCAGACAACATCATATTCAATGATATTTGCCTAAGTATATTGAACCAGTTATCGGCGGTTAGGAAATTCGGCGATAGTATGGTTAATAAAATGAACATTGCGAAAAAGGCAGCAAGTATACCGATATTCGTACGTAAATATATATAGATCGGATTATTTTCAAAACGTTTTTCAAGCTGTGTTATGGTGGATGATCTATTCATTCTCATTTCCTCCTGTACCTGTTGCGTACTGCATAATCTTTTCCTGACTAAACTCCTGCCGCGGCAGGCTACCGGATATAGAGCCTTGGTGCATGACTATTATCCTGTCGCACATATTGATGATCTCATTGAGCTCTGAGGATATGATGAGTACAGAAATTCCTTCCATGGCCAAATCATTAATAATCTCATAGATATCCGCCTTTGCTCCTACATCTATTCCACGTGTTGGTTCATCAAGAATTAGAATGGTAGGGTTGGACGCCAAGAATTTGCCGATCACTACTTTCTGCTGATTCCCACCGGAAAGACTGCTTACTTTCGTAGCATATGTAGGCGTTTTTACTTTCAGCTGCTTCGACTGAATCTCAACAATTTGCAGCTCTTTCTTTTTGTTTACGATAATGCCGCGAATAAATTGTTTCAGTACAGCTAGTGTCGTATTGAAGCGCACGCTATTGATGAGCACAAGCCCTTCTTTTTTGCGATCCTCGGGCACCAGTACCATGCCCAAATCCTGTGCACTGCTTGGAGACAGGCGTCCTACCTTTTGACCACCAATGAAAATCTCCCCACCATCCAGTGCATCAATACCCAGGATGGAGCGAAACACTTCAGAGCGCCCTGCTCCAACCAACCCCGAAAACCCAAGAATTTCGCCCTTTCTGACCTGGAAGCTGACATTTTGAAAGACACCTTGTCTGGAGATGTTTTCGACTTGCAGTGCAACATCGCCCAGTTCATGGAATGTGCGGGTGTAATAATTTTCCAGGTTGCGGCCCACCATCATCGCCACCAACTCATCCGTATTGGTTTCTTTGGTGTTTTTCGTTCCGACATAGGACCCGTCCCTGATTACAGTGATTTTGTCGGAAATCGTGAACAGCTCCGACATGCGGTGAGAAATATATATGATGCCTACACCCTTTTCACGAAGCATTCTCATCGTATCAAACAGAATTACGACTTCCTTTTCGGTGAGAGAGGATGTCGGCTCATCCATAACCAGAATTTTAGAATTGAAAGAAATTGCTTTTGCAATTTCTACCATCTGCCGTTGCGCAATACTGAGCTTAAATACCTTTTGGTACGGGGGCATCTCCAGTCCAACAATTTTCATGTATTCAGCAGCGTCACGAATCATCCTTTTATTGTCTACAGCTCCTGCTTTGTTGCGGGGCTCTCTTCCTAAAAAAATATTCTCTGCTATTGTCATATGCGGTACCAGAACCAGCTCCTGATGTATGATTGCGATGCCGTTGTTCTGGGAGGATTTTACATCGAAAATATTAACCTTGTGGCCCTCGATGTAGATTTCGCCCTCATCGGGTAGATAAATCCCACCTAAAACATTGATTAGCGTCGATTTTCCTGCTCCATTTTCACCAAGCAGCGCATGAATCTCGCCGCATTCCAATTCAAAGTTCACACCAGATAGCGCCTTTACTCCCGGGAAACTCTTATGGACATTTGTCATTTGCATAAGATGGTTTTCCATTAATAGCTACACTCCTTTGCCAACAAAAAATAATCATTGCTGAATAGAGTAGTTTGCAAAACATATGTAAGATTGGCGGTTGCCCATACCGCGAACCGGTACGGGCAACCGCCAATTATTCATCGAAAGCGGTTATTGCCAGCCTTCCGGATTGAATTCACTAACATTTGCCTTATTGATGATAAAGGTTTCTACAAGAATTTCATGCTCTACCTCCTCCCCGGCCAGATGTTTATACATCATCTCAGCCGAGGTCTTGCCAATGTTCAGAGGAGATTGGGCGCCGGTGCCGGTGATCTTATCATCCAGAATAGCCATTTTCCCTTCCGGGGCTCCGTCAACACTGTATACCAAAATCTGTCCGCTTTTACCGGCTGCCTCAATGGCCTGTACCGCGCCGAGAGCGGAGGGGTCATTGATTGCGAAGAATGCGGCCAGATCAGGAGTGGATTGCAGGATATCCTCCGACGCCGGCAGAGATTTTGCCGTATCAGCTTGGCCGTCCAGTTCAATGACAACTTCGAGTTTCCCCTCAACAGTGTCTTTAAATCCATTTACACGCAAAACCGCCGACTGTGCAACAGGGAATGAGAGGATGGCGACTTTTCCGCCGTTGGGAAGATTTGCAAGCATATCCTCAGCAACAACAACACCGGCATTGTAATTGTTGGATTGAACGGTGGAGACGACATACTGATCATCATCCACACCGCAGTCCACAGCAATTACCGGTACATTTTTATCGCTGCAGGTCACTAGAGCTGTTTTGATGCTGGCAGAATCAATGGGGCAAAGGAAGATTCCGTCCACCTTTTGCACAACCAAATCTTCCACCTGGTTGATCTGTTTTTGAGGGTCATTCTGAGGGTCTACGGCAATCAGGGTATCGCCGTTTGCCTCAATTTGTTCCCGCAACGCCGCCTCAATCGTATGGAAGAAAGGGTTATTCATATTGGTAGGTACATAACCGAACACCTTGGCGCCCGCAGCGGGTGCTTCGGCAGGCGTCTCCGCTGCCTGAGAGGCCGCGGGAGCTTCGGGGGCTGCGGGCTCTGCAGCGGGCGCTGTGGATGTGCTGGAAGATCCTCCACAACCGGAAAGCAGGGCGAAACTTAACATGAGAAAACAAATAAGAGAAATCCTTTTTTTCATAGCTATCACCTTTCTTTTACACTGATTTGGTTTATTTCTTAGCGATTACGCTTTTGGCACACTTTACAATCTCATCGGCAGTCAAACCGTATTTTTCCATCAAAGCATCAAATTTCCCCGATTTGCCAAAGACATCCTTTACACCGTGTCTTACAAACGGGACACAGCAATTTTCCGCTATGACCTCGGCCACCGCTCCGCCAAGTCCACCCATAATATTATGCTCTTCGGTTGTTACGATGGCTCCTGTATCCTTTGCTGCTTTGATAATGATATCAGCGTCAATGGGCTTAATAGTGTGCATGTCGATAACCCGGGCAGCGATATTCTCTTTCTTCAGCTGATTCGCTGCTTGCATTGCCCGCTCGACCATGATTCCCGTTGCGATAATTGTTACATCTTTGCCGTCCGCCAGCTGCACACCTTTTCCTATTTCAAACTTATAGTCAGGCGTATCTGTTAATGTCTCTGTGCTGGAACGGGGCAGTCTGACATAGCAAGGGCCCTTAAAGTCCACAATGGCTTTAATCATATGTATGACTTCGTTTGCGTCGCTGGGACACAGCACCGTGTTGTTCGGCACAGCGCGCATCAATGTCAGGTCTTCAAAGCACTGATGTGTTGGGCCATCCTCGCCGTTGGTGAAACCGGCATACATGCCGATCACCTTTACGTTGAGATTTGGATATACCACTGAGTTTCTGATCTGGTCATAGGCGCGTCCGGCAGTAAACATGGCAAAGGAATGGACAAAGGGAATCTTGCCACAGGTTGCAAGACCTGCTGCGATCCCAACCATATTGCACTCGGCAATCCCCACATTGTAATGGCGCTCAGGAGACGCATCTGAGAATCCATCTGTCAGAGAGCAGGCTTGCAAATCCGCATCCAGCACGACAATATTTTTATTTGTGTTCCCGAGCTCTTTCAAGACTTTTCCGTAGCTATCTTTAATATATGCCTTTTCTCCCATTTCCTTAGCCCTCCAAGCCTTGCAACGTTTTTTTCAGCTCATCAGTTGCCAGCCGGAACTCTTCATCATCCGGTGGGTGACCGTGCCAATCTACATTGTTTTCCATGAAAGATACGCCTTTGCCCTTTACGGTTTTCGCGATGACCATAACCGGCTTGCCTTTCACGGTTTTTGCTTTTTCAAATACTTCCGCAACCTTTTCGTAATCATGTCCATCCACGGTGAAAGTTTCCCATCCGAAAGACGTCCATTTATTCGCCAATGGCTCCAAGGGCATAATTTCATTGATCGTGCCATCGATTTGCAAACCATTGTAATCCACAATGCCGACCAGGTTATCCAGTTTGAATTTGCCGGCGGACATCGCCGCTTCCCAAATTTGACCTTCCTGAATCTCTCCATCGCCCATCATCGCATAGACCTTGTATTCCTTTTGATCCAGTTTTCCTGCCAGTGCAATGCCTACCGCAGCCGACAAGCCCTGCCCCAATGAACCGGCAGACATATCTACGCCGGGCACATGATTCATCTCAGCGTGACCGGAAAGATAGCTGTCAATATGCCGAAACGTTTTTAAATCTTCTTCCGGGAAGAACCCACGCAAAGCAAGTATGGGGTAAAACGCTGCTGTGCAATGCCCCTTTGACATTACAAACCGATCCCGGTCAGGATCCCTTGGATTTTCAGGGTCGATATTGTTCATTGTTTCGAAAAACAATACAGACAAGATATCCATCGCCGAAAACGCACCACCTGTATGACCTGAGTTTGCGCAATGGATTGCTTCCAGGCCTCTTATGCGTGCTATGGTTGCAATTTTGGACAATTCTTTGGTTTCAATTTTTTTCATTGCCTTTCCACCTTTTCCAATTTAATTAGATTATTCAATAACGGTAATAGATACCGTCAATGATCCTATCTATACTGGAACACGAATTATTCATAACCGACAATTTGCTTGATACAGTCTAATATTTGCTGGTTTTGAATGAGCGTTTCCAGTGTTAGATAGTAACCGCCCAAAAGGGTTGTATCCTGTGCGATATCCGAAAACCGAATCGATACACCCTCGAAGATATCGGCGTGCATTCGCTGACGGACCGCTAGCTTTACCTCGTTGAGAAAAGACTCGTAATTGGGATAGTCAGAACCAATAATAATTGTGTCCGGATTGAGGACATAAACAATGTTGGCAATACCATAGCCCACCATCCATGCGAGTTTTTTCATCACGTTCACCGCAAGCTGGTCTCCGTCCAAATAGGCTTTTTTAATGCTTTGATAATCCGATTCCATTGTTAAGACACTATCGGGAAATTCAAACAGCCGCTCCTCTATGTATCGCTTGGCCGCTTCAGTTGAAGCATAGTGTTCGAATTCGCCTTTTCCGCCGGCCGCATGAGCCTCATTAACGCTAATCCCCATGTGGCCGATCTCTCCTGCAATTCCCAACGAACCGCTGACTATTTTTCCATTGAAAATGATGCCGGCCCCAACACCTACACCAATGGTCTGAATCCCAACAAGTATTTTGTCAATACCGGTTGGCTGTTCCTTCAAATTTTTCCACTCCGCAAAAGCGGAAAGCTTTGCATCATGCTCCGTAATAACAGGAAAAGGAAATTTGCTCTGGAAACGATTCTGAACATCGATTTTGCTTAACTGCTCAAATCCGGTGACAATTGTAAATTTTTTCGCATTCCTCCTGACATACGGACCGGGAAGTCCTATGCTCAACCCAAGAATATGATCCTCCCCATGCTGTGCGACAAGTTCATTCACATGGGCAATGATTTCATTCATGATCTGGCTTACATCTTTGGTTTTGGGATAACTTTGCTGAATTTCCTGCTCCATTACGCCGTTTAGGCTGTAAGTGTAAATAGAATAACTTTTACTTGTTATGCGGAGTGAAATTATTTTTGCAGAGGGTATAGTCAACTGCAATGCCTCAGTTTTTCGCTCACTGTCCCGCTTTATGTAGCCAGCCTCTTTTATAACTCCCATTTCCAGAAACTCATTAATAATGTTGGTAATCGTCGCTTTTCGCAGTCCGGTCCTTTTTACCAGCTCTAAACGCGATATCACATCATTTTCCAGCATCAGTTTGAGCACCAGACAGCGGTTCGCTCGTTGGATACCATCATTGTTCAGACCCAGCTTCATTTTATCACCATCATTTTTGGGTTTATATTCGTAGTTAAGTTCAATCAATAAACTTAACTTATTAATATATACCATAATTTTATAATTAAGTCAATAAATATTCCGGATTATATATATAAATAAATATAATCAATAAACTTAATGATTATAAAGCGTCCTCTCAGAACCCCCTTTCATCATTGTCGCTGGTGTTTTCTCCATAAAAAAACACTTCCTTCCGTTCAAGTTTTTCTCATGCAGAAATTCTCGTTCGAAAGGAAGTATCTTATTTAGGGTCTACTCAACAACTGGCATAAAAAAACAGAAATACAGATTGGAACCAGAGGAAAACCCGCAGCAAAAGCTGCCTTACGCGTCGGCTCAGGTTCAGAGCAAGGAAAGCGAGCTGGATCCCAGCCTCGCTGGTACCCTTGAGGCGCGCGAAAAGACGGGCAAGGCCATAACCGGTTTTACCCTCACCGAATTTGCTTTCCACCCAGTTACGCATGGCGTTGTCACGGCGTTCATGGGGATCAGTGAACAGCATCCTTTGGCGGACGTCCCAGACGGGGGCCGGACAGGCGGATACCCCGCTCTTTGCAATATCTCAAATTGTTCCTGTTCCGGTAGAGCTTGTCGGCCAGGACTGCCTTGGGATAGTGGCCATAACGCCGGCGATAGCGTTCCACAGCGTCGGGGAGAAGCTCCGCCTCGCTGTAATTGTCCCAGCCGATCTTGTCCACGAAAGCGTACCCATCCACCAGGGAAATGCTCACCTTGGCGCCAAATTCCACATCCGCCGCTTTCTTGCCCCGGACCATGGGCCGGACATGGGGCTGACTGATGCTGACGATCCGGTCCGGAACGGTGTGGGTCCGGTTCCGATACATGTACAGCTGCTGTTCGTACAGGGTTCGGATCGTCTCCAGCCAGAGGGTGTGTCGTTCGGGAAGCGGATGCCTGGACGCATTCTCCAACATCGTCCGGCCCCGCGAAGATGGCGGCTATGAAATCATATCGGGCCACCGCCGCCAGATGGCAAAGCGGTTTGTTGTACATTGTCAAATGATGTTTACAGACACTGATGCATCTACCCGCGCCGTCTGGCTACAAACAGGCGGTTGCACTGCAAATGACGGAGTGGTTCGCCAGCAAGGCTGATGAGGTCACCACAGGCCAAGCCGGAAATGTGACAGGTGTTTTCCCGGGCACAAACCCGGAAGCGCCAAGCATCATGGTATCCGCCCACATGGATCAGATTGGCTTCGTCGTGCGCATGATTGATTCTGATGGCTTTTTGAGCGTAGAACGGTTGGGGGAATTCCCATTAAGGTGCTGCCGGGTCTGCGATTATTGGTAATGACGGACAAAGGTCAGTGGATTCCTGGAGTTATAGGTAACAAATCACACCACGTTACGCCGGCAGATGAAAAGATGAAAGTGCGGGATATCGATGGCCTTTATGTGGATATCGGAGCCAAAAGCCGCGATGAGGTTGAGGCGTTGGGCGTAGGTGCGGGAAATCCCTGCGTCTATCGGCCTAGCTGTGAGTGCTTGGGCGAAAACAGACTTTGCGATACGTCTATAGATAACCGTGGCGGCTGTGCAGTGCTTGCGGCGCTGGCAGAAGATCTGGCGATGCACCCACGCCCGGCCACGGTTTACTTGGTGGCGACGGTACAAGAGGAGTTTAACCTGCGGGGGGCAACGCTTGCGGCGCGCAGACTGCTGCCCGATATCGCCGTATGCCTCGATATGGCAGTAACCGGCGATACGCCAGACCTGTGGAATCGCTTTGAGCCTGCTTTGGGTACGGGACCGGCGCTGGGGATGTATTACTTCCATGGCCGCGGCACACTCAACGGCGTCATCGCCCATCGAGGGCTGGTGAATTTAACCATTTCCATTCAATGTCGTCAATTTAGCAGGAAGCTGACAAAAGCTGACAAAAAGCACCGATAAAATTCATATAAAAAGGGAATTGACAAAAAGAAGCCTGCAAAACAATTGAAGTGGATACCCAACAGG
>Ga0153952_1000848_pt1 | contig 11025 bp, 17 predicted proteins | sample TSNJ036MetaG_FD_104746 | JGI IMG/M metagenome (GOLD analysis project Ga0153952, IMG submission 104746) | Attine ant fungus gardens microbial communities from New Jersey, USA - TSNJ036 MetaG | ecosystem: Host-associated > Fungi > Mycelium > Unclassified | place: USA: New Jersey, Wharton State... | reverse complement strand
GCCAGGTACTTGCCGGCATATCTTTGTACCGACATCAAAGAAACCTGCTGCCCGTTTTCTTTGAGATAAGCGACAATATCCTTGTAGTAATATTGCCGGCTTACCAGCATTTGTTCGACCGTGTATCTCAACTCGGGCGGCAGTTTATCAATTTTCCCAATACTGCGCTTTCTTGGCTTTTCACCATTCATTTAACCCAGCCTCACTAGAGAATCGTCCGACTTTCCCCACAGCAGCCGGTAGCCTCTCTCGCCTATACAGGCTTCCAGGGCGGTATATTCGGCGTCTGCCAGCCCGGCGCGTTCCTTGCTTTCGATTTCCCGGAGCTCAATGTATCCCTCCATTTGCAGGTAGTTCACGCTGTCCAGGAATTGCTGCTCGGTCAGCTCGGAGTATACCTGCCTAGCCAGCTTCAATTTGACGTATCCCTGCCCCAGCAGGTCAATGTCCATGAGCACCCTGCCGTTGCTTTCCATAAAGTTGCCGGCCCGCATTTTTTGCAGCACCCCCGCCGGCACTTCCACGGCGTTATCCGGAACCACGCCCGCCAGCAGCCGGATTCCCTTGCTGCTGACGATGCCCTCCAGGGAAGAGTAGTTTTCATCGGTCAGGCCCACCTCGACTTTGCCGCCGGTCTTTCGCAGGAGGATGTACCCGGCCCGCTGCAGGAAGTTTGTGGAGACAAGAAAGTCCGCTTCGCTCATATTGTCCAGGGCGCGGGAAACGCTTTTCAGCCCGATGTACTTGTGGCGCAGCAGGTTAATCCCATTCAGCACACAGCCATTGTTTTCACTGTGGTTCGCGGCGCGGAATTTTTTGAGCAGTTCATCCCTGTTTTCCATTTCCATAGCCTCCCTTTTCCTTAATCAGCAATTCGTATACCTTATCCACAGACCGGGCCAGATCAGCTATAGCGCGGTGAAAATCATCCTTGCGTACGCTATTTTCCTTTATGTCCGCCACATCGTCAACCAGCTTTTTGTAATCGTCCCGGAGTTCGCCCTTGATCTCTTTCAGCTCACCCTTGGTGACATAGGTGCGCTTGATCTCGTTGATGTCCTTGTCGTGGGCCTCGGTCTTATCCCCTGCCCGCAGCTCCGCCCGCGTCTTTTCCAGATCATCCTTTGTGGCGAAAGTCTCCTTGATAGTCTGGATATTCTTGCCATGGTCGTCGACGTTGCTCATCGTTCGTTTCAGAAAGAAAGTGATAAGCGCAATCGCCAGGCCCCCAAGCGTTCCGATTATACCAAAAACGGCCAGGATGGCGGACCATTCAAATTCTGATAATTGCATTTGCAAAGCCCCTTAAAAAGAAATAAGGTAGAGCTGTGATACTATCACAAGTCTACCTTATCAATGAATATTGTTGTAGATGAAGCGATTCTAAAATTTAAATCAATCTGATACGGATCGCTGGGCATTGTACTCCTCCCAGGAAATCTGCTCCCGGAGCGGCGCGTTTTTCTTCTGCTGTATCACATGGGAAACCAGCTTGTATATAGTCCGGGTGGAGAGGTCGTATTCGGCGGCCAGCTCGGAATAATTGTAGCCGTTGAACTTCTCCAGAATTTCCTTGTCGCGGTTGGGCCGGAGCAGCTCTGTGTATTTCTGTATGTACAGGAGGTTCCCGCCATAACGCCGCACCAGCTTCAGGTAACAGTCCATACCAATCAGCTCCGCAATTTCCTGTTGGTTCTCGGATAGGTTTTCCATTACAATGTTCGGATCAATACTCATCCGACACCACTCCTTGCCTGGGCCTTGCGCCGGGCGCTTTCCAGATACCCTTTGATGATCTCGATCAGCTTCAGACCGTGCCGGTAGGTCAACCAGGCGTAGGGGTCCTGTTCGGTGGCCGTAATCTTCAGCTCCCGCCGAATGATCCCGGTCACCCGCTTTTCAATGGTGGCATAGTTAGGCGTCTCATCCAGCTTGCGCAACTCACACATGAGGGCAATGATCTTGCGCTGCTGGCCGATGGAGACGCCACCCGGCTTCTCGGTGGGTTCTTTCCGGGATGGGGAAGCCGTGGCCCCGAAGCGGCCGCGATGTTTTAGCTCCGAGATTACCTTATTCGCTTCATCGAAGGTAAGCTCTTTCATGGATGTCCGCCCGGTAATCCCGTCCACCAGCAGGTGCAGGTCATCATCCCCGTCCGGGCTGTGGGTGGACATTCCCAATTCACGAGCGAAGCCGTAAATACTTCTGCGTTGCCATTCGGCCATCATTTTCACCGCTGCCATATCAGTAACCTCCTATTGTTATTATAGCCTGCCTCATCAGCGCCGGGCGGCCAGTCCCGACGGACGGGGCCATGCCCCGTTTCGGCTATGGAGCGTTATCATCCATTTGACATGTAAACGTAATAGCTTCTATTGGGGTATTTGTCATTGATTGTAACAGCATTTCGGCGTTGTCTATCAAAAAGCATTTTATACCAGGACTGTGGTAGCGTTGACTCACAAATGCGTCATAAGTTATTGGAAAGCGAATGCTTAAATCCATTTCTACTGCAAGTTTAGCAACTCTTTCCGCTTCGGTTTTATTATGCACAATGATATAACCGCCATTTCTGTGAGCTTCTTGTATTAGCCGCGCTGTCTTTCCGCTGTGCCGGGGCAATGAAATTATTTTCATAGTCATACCTCTGACAACTCAAACGCCACCTTCGGTGTTTCCTCTACGACAATGGCGCCGTCGATTAGCTTCATTGTCTCGTCCATCGCCGCCGGGTCCTCTTTGTTGTTGACCTTCATCAACTGGAGGAAGCTCTCCCAAACGGCGGCCTCGGATATAAAGTAAGCGTACTGTTCCGCCGATTCCTCATCAAAACCACCGATGGCCATGAGGTTTTTCTTGTCAGTATCGTAATTGGCGCCCTTCAGCTTTTTGCCCAGCGCCTGCTTTGCCTTGTCGTCGCAGGGGAGCTGGGCGATCACCTCGGCCACCGTCATCCGGCTGTATCCCTTGGTCCAGATACCGGCCAGCATCCGGGAAGCCGGGGCGGACAGCTTGCACTTGACGTCCTCGGTCACCGCGTCCTTGTAGGCATCCCCAAATATAACCTTCAGGTAAGACGGATAAGTGATGTTGACCTTCTCCGCCATGGTGGCGGTCACCTTACCGCCGGTGCTGGTGTAGGACACGGTCTTGCGCTTGGTGTCCGCAAGGTCTTCCTGGCACCGCTTCAGGAAGAAGCCCTCCAACTCCGCCCACTCGGTTTTCAGAGCTTCCTGCTGCCGTTTGATATCGGCCATGCGGCTGATTTTCTTGCAAATTTGCTCCGCTTGCATTTCTTGGTCACTCTTGACTCGCAAATTGGTACCATTAGAAATACTATTCTCCATGTTGCTCCAGCTCCTTTCTCAGCGCGCTCCTGCAGGCGGGGCAGATATCCATGTGCGCTATATTTACAACGCCGTCCGGGCGGCCGCAGAACCGGCACACGGGCACATGGGGCTTCACCAGGATACCATCCTGGACTGTCTCCATGTCCACGGCCATGCCGGAGAAAAAGCCGGTCTCGGCCCGCATGTCCTTGGGGATGGTTAACCCCGATTTGCTGGTCAGCTTCTTTGATTTTTTCATTCGGATTGCCTCCTTCATATATATTGATCCTCTTATGGAGCCGTCCGGCTCCGGTCCATATTGACAATTACCTGTTCCGGGGATATACTATAGGTGCATTCAGTTTATCCATTCCGCCGATTGAGGTTGCCGCCTCGTTGGCGGTCTTTTTTTGCCGCTGTGCTGCATATGTAACGCGGGATTTCGTGCAGATCAGGTATACTCCCAGGGGGAGAAGTAAAAGTACCACGGTAATGTCCCGCTCCTCCATCGTTGTGCTATGGGCCGCCAATATCACGATCAGGATGGAGAGCAGCACCAGGATCACGCCGCAGATACGTTGTTGTTTCATCTGCTTTAAACCGTCCTTTCCGGGCCTTTAAACGCCCTTTAATACATTATGATCTTCATTTCCCTGGCCATGGCCAGCAGCCCCTCGTAGCTGGTGTCCTCGTTGTCCAGGGCGTTGCTGTACAGGTTGACCGTCCCCCGGACGCCCTGTTCACTCTGCGCGATCACATGAAGCAGCTCAATTTCCTTGTCCTGGCCGACCAGCGCCGGGAACAGCAGCCGCATATCCTGCTTGGTGATGTGGGTGGTGTGGCGGATCTCAGTAAACTTGGTGCGGTTTTTGATCTGCGCGAAAGATTCCCGGCTCCGCCCGCCCCGGTTGGATACCGTCTCGGCGTTGCCGATCAGGATGATGCCCAGGTCATGGTTCCCGTCGAAAAAGGCCCGGATGGATTCAATGGTCTTGATGGGCAGATGCTGGGCCTCGTCGATGATGAGTACTTTCTTGCCGCCCCGCAGCTGCTCGTCGATCTCAAACCACATATCGTCCTTTCGGCCTGTGGGCACCTTGAGGCGGCGGCAAAGGAGCTTCAAAAAAGCGGTGATGCTCACCAGGCAGGGGTTAACTGTGACCTTTACCGAGGTGTTGGGATAATCGTCCACATATTTCTCCGCCGCCTTGGTCTTGCCTATGCCGGCGTCGCCGCACTCAATGGCTAGGCCGCCTTTCAAGTGACAGATTCGGATGGTGTCGTAGACCTGCCGGGAAATGCTGGTGGACACATAGTCGGACGCCTGGTGCAGAGTGGCGGCCTCCTCCCGGTTTCCGAATACTTCCTGGAGGCGGCGCTCCAGCTTTTCCACGTCGCCGGCGTACTTGCCGGTGCGGTACGTACTGAGGGTCCCGGTACTGTAGCCGATGAGGGCGGCGGCCTTGGTCTGGTTGCCGACCTCCACGATGTACTCCTCCAGCTTTTGCTGCAATAGAGGGTCAAACTGCTTTGCCATACAATCCCTACCTTTCGTTATTCTGAATCATCCTGCTTCTATCAATGACCACACCGCCGTCGGTGCCGGTTGCGGCGATCCGCTGCACGGTTTCCTCCGGGCGGACCAGCTCCACCACCTGGGCGCTGGGCGCCAGCAGCCCCTCCCGGTTGATGTTGGCGGCCCGGACGATGATGTCCAGTGCGTTGATGTGCCCATATTGGGAGACAACCTTTTCCCTTGCGATATTGGCCTCCTGTTTCGCCAGACGCTGCCAGCGGCGTTTTGTTGACATTGCCTCCTTGAGTCCGTCCTTGGTGGCGAAGTAGGTCTCCATGATATCCTGGCGCAGGGGCGCGGTCTTGAGGAAAGCTTCGTTTTCGTCGTAGACGCGGACCTCGTTCATGACCTCCGGGTCGTAGCGGACAAACACTTTCTTACCCTGCATCAACAGCAGCTCATCGTCAAAGTAGTAGATTTTTTCGCCGCTGATGGTGACATATACGCCGTTCCGGCCCACCGTCTGCATTTGGGTGCTGCGCATCATCATCAGGTTAAGGTCGTCCTCGGCGGCCTTGCGCACCACGGTGGGCAGGTGATCTCTGTATACCTCCAGCTTGGTTTTGCCCCGATCTGCCGTCACCTTGCCGTTGTAGGGCTGGCAGTTGAAGTAGCCGTCGATCATGCTTTCCACCACCGCATATAGATCGCTGTCGGTGGGGATTTTCCCATCTTTCAGCTTGGCCTTGAGTTTTTCCGGCTTCACCACCACATTGCTGCCCACATAGGTGTCGAACAGCTGGGCAAGGAATGTGAAGTTCCTGAACTCCCGCTCAATGGTCTTGGCTTGGCCGTTGCGGGGCAGGGCGTTGGTCATGGTGATGCCCAGGCGGGACAGGATCGGCGTGGGGAGCTTGATCTGTACCTTTCGGGTACGGGTGCGGTGGCCCATACCGCCGATATCGTGGTTGAGGTACTCCCGCCCGTTGTCCACATAGAGGTAGCGGGGGACGCCGTACCGCATGATCGCTTTGCGCAGGGCCAGCAGCGTGGCGTCGGAGCTGGGGTTGTCGGTGAGTACCCATCCCACATAGATGCCGCTGCGGGCGTCGATGAAAGCGGAGAGGGTCAGGCGGTGCTGCCGCTCCTTGCCGTCCTCGGATTTGGTGATCACGTCAATGCGGTGGCCGTCCGCGATCCAGTAGTCATTGCTGGCCATATCGTCGTACAGACGGTCCACAAAGATGCCGTAACGGTCGTTGAACGCCTTGTCACCCTCGCGGGCCAGGCAGGCTACCGGCGCGGCCATGGCCGTGGCCCAGCGGTGCGCCGTGGCGTAGGACGGCAGCTCCGGCAGCAATTCTGGGCGCTCCAACCGTAAAAAATCCCTTGTGATTTCATAGCACTTCTTGATGCTGAGCGCCCGCTCGTCTAGGTAAAAATACTCGAACAAGTCGCGTATTTCCCTGGGGATCTCCGACCGGCCTCTGTTGGCCTGGCCGCGATTGTCCGCCATATCATCCCACTCCTTATTCTTAAATGCCGCCCAGCGGCGGTACAGGGTCTTGATGGAAATGTCCAGCCCCTCCTGCCGGAGGAAAGCGGCGTCCGCCTCGGCCAGGGGACCGGTGTATGTATGCCGGAAGTCCTGCCACTGCTCCAGCAGCCGCACCCACCTGTCGATCTGTTCCCGCTGCGCCTTGCTGTAGAACTCCAGCGGGCGGATTACCTTCAGCGGTTCAGGCTTTCCCGATCCGCACAGTTCCGCCGGTGGATTCATGCCGTGCTGTTTGTACCATTTTCGCTGCAGGGGAGCGTCCAGGGCGGACAGGGGGATCAGGTATTTTTTTCTGCCCTTTTCATTGATTCCGTCCTGATGTCCGAGCGCGTTTTCAAATGCAAGCCTTTTTATATATCGCTCACTGCACCCTTTCAGGGACGCCACATCTTTCACGGTAAGGAGTTCCAACTGCTTCACCTGCCTTTGTGGTGGTCTGGCCTGCCATCATCAGCACCGGGAGGCCGTTTCCGGTGGACGGAGCTTTGCGCCCCGTTTCGGCTAAAAGTAGCGAGGGTTGTTTATTTTGCGGCATATCTCACAATCCAAATCCAGAAATTCTCTTTGATGTGATGGAAAAAGGTTATATGCAAGCTCGGCCATGCCTTTGGCGATGAATAACTGATGCCTGGGGGAAAATCCGATCATTCCGTCCGCTTTGTCGATGGCATCACGAATTTTCTTGATTGTGGACTCGGCTGAAAACTCGTTATTGTTATTCATAATGAAATCTCCTGAACTAAAGATTTGGGTATTGTCCTATGTTGGCTAGTGTACCGGCTGACAACAATCAAATGCTCGGGAGTGTTCTTGCTGATCAGCCAGTCGGCGGGGTCAAAGCCGAAGCGCCGTAAAATGTCTTTCTGCTCCCTGCTGGGGCGTTTGCCGTGTTTCATAGCGGACACCCTTTCTATTGTGATATACTGCTTACAAGCGCCGATAGAGCTGTGGGCCAAAACCCCCAAAGGAGGTAGAAATTTGAAAATCTATGCATCTGTTATGCTGGATTCAAGAGAAAAAATGGAAGATTTCTTGAGTCTTGGATGGGAAACGGCTAGTACAGGCTGGATTCAACTAGCTGATGGTGAGCAGGTTGGAATGAAATATACGGTCATATGGCGTCAGAATTGCCAGCCTCCATATCCCCGGTCAACTCGCCAAGAAGCCCCTCAACCATAATCGGGGTTAATTCCAAACGAATTCCATACTGGAGAGCCCCTTTTACAATTTGATCTTTGAAAGAAGCGATCGCTGGATCATCGGGGTTAAGCTTCAGCATTTGCACCTGCTCCTCAAAATGAGCTTGTAATTGTTTGCATTGCTCATGCATGTCGTTGATTAAAACTGACCAAAAAGAAATGAAATCCATATGGCCCCTTTCCAGGCCCGCAGCTCTATCGGCGCTTGTTGGAGTTTGGCGTGTCGCATTCCAGCGGCTGCTGTCAATGAGCGGCAAATGGGTTTGCACCGGCTACAACATGATTAAGTAGTCGAAAAAATTTCCTGTTAGTTACCAGCTAACAGTGACCGAACATAAACCTAAGACACTGGCCCGCAGCTCTATCGGCGCTTATCCTAGCGGGTGAGTTCACAATTCATCTGTATCCACCATGCGCTTGGCATACCTTTGAACTGCCATAACGGAAAGGGTAACTCCGTATGTGGAAAGGTGCTCCACAATATCCAAATAGGTATACTGGCCGCTGCAAAGCATGTCTTCCACTTCCCTGCGCAGATCAACATCCAGTTTCCCAATGATGCTGGGAGGACGTTTCCGGCAGGCATATGGATTCCGTTTTATAACCGGAATGGGTTCATTGGGAACTGAATCAGGGTGAGATGCAGTAGTCCGTGTGATAATCGGTAAAAGCTGTTGAATGACTTCCGCAACAGTAAAGGCGGCGGTCTTTTGAATAATCTCTGTCAACTGATCCAAGGGGATAATCGGGTGGGCGCTGTATGCACCCTGTTTGCGGATGGCGGGCAGTACCTCATCCATAACCCACCGTTCAAACAGCTCGGCGGCCGGGAGTTTGCTGTGGGTAATGAGGCGGTAGAGGTCGCCCTCGGGGATGAAGTTCATTTGTACTGTCTGATATGCTGGTGTTCCATCGGCTCTCTTTCCTGTTTCTACCCCTACTCCCTGTTTTAGGGAGTACCGGCAATGCTGCTTGATTGCATTGTGCGGTTTAGCATAACCTAGTATCTTGGCACAGGCCGTTGCGGGGAAATATTCTCTACCATCAATGGTCAACACGCCGATCTCGCCGAATTCGCTGTTTTGGAACACCTTTAACTCGTTCATGGCGGACATCCTTTCTATTTGTGATATACTGCTTACATGCGCCGATAGAGCTGCGGGCCAGAATCCACCTTGATAGGAGGTGGAGCGGTGGAAAAACGAGTGGTAATAAATCCTCGAATTGGATTCGGTTTCGGCAACGTAGCCGAGATTGGATTCGATAAGCGGATCGAAGTTCAGAAAGAAGTCCCAAACACTTCTTCTGATGAGATTCCTGTCATCGACAACTGACAGTGACCGAACGTAAACCCCTTAACACTGGCCCGCAGCTCTATCGGCGCTTGTTGTGCGGCTGACTGGCGTTTTCATTGACTTCAAAGAATAGCGTCCAATCGAAATCCAGAATAGATGCTATCTTTTTTGCAACCTCATAGGACGGGCGGCGCAATCCGTTCTCAATGTAGTTGTAAAACTGGTGGGTAATATTTGCTTTTTCAGCTACTTCTTTTTGCGATAACCCTTTAGTTTTTCGATATTTACGTAGCCACATTCGCATCCTCATCCCCGCCTCCCAACGATTTGTTGATTTAGTTACACTTATAATATCAACAATTTGTTGGTTTGTCAATAGAAATTCAAGCGATTTGTTGATACTATTGTTCTATCAACTTTTTGTTGATAGAATAATTAAGAGGTGATGATTATGGATATTTATCGGCTTAAAAGGTTACGTAAAAAAACGGGATTAACTCAAACAGAATTCGCTACTATTTTTGGCTTTTCTAACCAACGGTATAATTACTATGAGACAGGAAAACGAGAGCCTGATAATGAGACACTTTTAAAGTTTGCTAATTACTTTAATATATCTGTTGATTATCTACTTGGGAATACTGATGACCCGACCCCGCCAGACGCAAAAAAAGAAGCCTCTCCATACAGCGATAGAGAGACTTTAAAATTGGCGCTTATTAAGGCGGGTATTATCCCGGAAGACCGCGATTTAACTAATGAGGAGTATGCCCTGCTGTTTGGCGCTGCTAAGGGCCTTTTTGAGGGTACTGATAAGTAAATTGATTGATTCTTGTTTGTCTATGTTTTGTGATAAAGCAAAATTCCAGATTTCCTTATCAATATAAGCAATTAAGTTATTTGTATTTGATCGCATATACTGTCCCTCCTGTTAAGTATCCTTATACCCCGGCTTCTTTTCACAGGATAGCGCGATGAACATTTCCCGTGTCGATGTCAGAGGCAGAGGTAGTGCGATGATACATAATAACCATCTCCTAACAATTTACATGTACATATTGTAACATAATATTCTACAATATTCGACAAAATTATAACATTTGCCCATTGTCAATTTATGGTAATTATTAACTGGTATTCAAAACTGATAGCCGCTACTTGTCTATAATAGCAGAATCTTTTTGTCTTGTCTCGCATTTGCCCTAAAGTTATCGTATTGCGTTATAATATATTATTTTACGATATAAAGGGAGTAGCGGGTCTTGGAAACTCATTATTTAAGCACTGGCTATTTATGCAGCCATACTGTATAAATATTACACCTGTTTGTTTTGCTTTTTGCTGATTTGATGATTTCTATCGAAAACAGCAAAAAGCCCGAAAAACCGCATAACTACGCAATGGGAACTAGTTCCCATTAAAATGTGATTTTAGTTCCCATGTTCCCATTAAATTTTCAACAATTCCACACCGTGGCGGGCGCGTTTTAGGGCCTTGCAGGTCGTTTTCTTAAAACATTGCTGCACAATTTTAAAAGCCGCTATTTCCTATAATAAAAGGAAATAGCGGCTTTTTGCTTGTGATTCTTAAAGGCTAAAAATTGCTTTAAAGATATTTTTAAGGTAAATCCAGGCTGATGCGGTGGCGGTTGGAAAGCAGGCTTTTTGCCCGGATTTTGTTTGCACGATAAATGAGAAAAATAGATTTATTCCCAACGATTAACGGAGAAGCGACCTCAAAAAACGGCTAAACTATGCGCATTTATGGGTATTCCCTAGCATTAACTAGTATTAACGGTCAAAAATTTGGATTTCTCATTTATCGTGCAAAGCTACAACTGAACGGCGGCAAGCTCCCCCGCATGGACGCACTCAAGGCCGAGGGCCGGGAGCTTGCGGCAAAGAAAAAAGCCGCTTACGGCGAATACCGGGCGGCAAGAAAAGATATGCAGGAAGTCATAACGGCAAAGGCCAATATTGACCATCTGCTCGGCCTGACGGACGGACAGAGAATTGAACCACCACCGGCTGGAAGCCGGTGGATTCGACTGGCGGCTGGAAGCCGCCTAAAGCACGGGGGTATTCTACGGTTAACTTGCTTGTAACTTGCCGTTCTATTGGTAGCTCGG
>Ga0153952_1000837_pt1 | contig 11092 bp, 8 predicted proteins | sample TSNJ036MetaG_FD_104746 | JGI IMG/M metagenome (GOLD analysis project Ga0153952, IMG submission 104746) | Attine ant fungus gardens microbial communities from New Jersey, USA - TSNJ036 MetaG | ecosystem: Host-associated > Fungi > Mycelium > Unclassified | place: USA: New Jersey, Wharton State... | reverse complement strand
TAAAAGGAGGAAGAGGAATACAGAGTAGGGAACTTAGTACTACTAAGTACAAAGAACTTGAAATGGAAAATGAAAGAGAGAAGATCAGAGAAATTAACAGAGCATTTTGTGGGCCTCTACAAAGTCAAGAGAATTGTCTCTAGTAATGCGATAGAGTTAGAACTATCTAAGTCTATTAAAATATACCCTATAGTTAACATAAGTAGAGTACGGCTCTATAAACTACAGGTAGAGGAACAGAAGAAGATACTGCCAAAATGGGTCATTATTGAAGGGGAGGAGGAATTTGAAGTAGAAAAAATCTTAAACAAAAGAATAGTTAGGGAGAAGGAAAAGTTTCTGGTAAGGTAGAAGAGGTACATGGTAGAAGAAGATACTTGGGAGAATAGAGAAAACTTGGAGAATACAAAAGAGTTGGTAAAAGAGTTTGAAAGGATATATGGAGAAGAGATTGAGGAACTAAGACAACAAGAGCTAGAAAAAGAGGAAAAGGAATTTAGTTAGGAATTATCTAAGAAGTTCATGGCAAAATTGTTATATAGTTGGAGAAAAAAAAGGTACAAAAGAGAAAGGGAAAAGAGGTGGGACAAGAACTGGAGTCAATGGAAAAATTCCTTAGGACAAGAAAACTTAAAAAGGAAGCCATGTAATAAAAGCTCCAAAAAGAAAATAGGTTCCTGTGCATTTGAACACTTAATCCAAAACCTCAAATTGTACAATAGGATCAAGATATAAACAGTATAGAAACTTAAGTAATCAGATCACATGACAAGGTCAAGTGATCATAGAACATTCTAGAAGAACATATGACTATGGGCTAATAGTAGTACAGTCACTGTAAAAAATAGTATAAGTAGTAGTCCAATCTAATGAAGAACTCCATTGAGTTCTTCTTGAACATCCATCTAGGGTGATCACTAAGAGCATTTACTGCCTATCAATAACAACATAAAATTAACCAAGACTAGGTCATTTCAAGGCAATAATTGTTAGATAGTAGATACAAATAGACTTCTTTGTTAGGAAGGACATATTTTTATACCAGATAGTCCTGGACTATGGCTACAAGTGTTGTATTCAAAGCATGATCATATACTAGTAAATTACTTTGGTCAGTTGAAAACTCTCTACCTTGTATATAAGGACTACTTTTGGCCCAAGCTCTAAGAATTTGTAATAGACTATATATAGTCTTGTAATACATGTATATGTAATAAGACTAAATGACACTGCTCTTATAGACTCTTAAAGCAACTATCTATCCTAATCTAACCTTAGGATTTATTATTGATGGACTTTATCAAGCAGTTACTCCAATCAGATAGTTTCACAAACATTCTTGTAATTATGGACAAGTTAACAAAGTAGGCTGTATTCATCCCAACTCATAGGTCAATCAATGTTACAGAACTTACCAATCTATTTGTTCAATATGTATTCTCTAAACACAAGGTCCTATCATATATAACTTCAGACAAGAGATCAGAATTCATTTCTAGATTCTTTTAGTTACTAGTAGCAGCATTACAGATAAGACTACACTATACTTCAGACTACCATCCTAAAGCCAATGGACAAATTGAGAGAATGAACCAAACTCTTGAGAAATACCTTAGAATTTACTGTAACTACTAACAATCTAACTAGGTTTACTTACTTTCCCTTGCAGAATTTGCCTATAACAATGCATTCTCAGCTACTATAGAAGAGTCTCTTTTTTTTGTAAACAAAAGATATTACCCTCAACTACAAATCCAGACTGAAATGGAATAACTAGCCAAATCAGCAAGACTGTTTGTAACAGAACTTGAGTTGGTATATAAAGAATTAAAAAGAAATATTACAAAGGCTTAAACTCATTACTAGGGAGTGGCAGATACTAAACAATCCCTGGTACCAGATATTTGAGTAGAGGATCTTGTATTTGTACTGGCTAAGCTTATTTGTACCACTTACCTATCCAAAAAATTATCAGAAAAATTTCTAGGACTATTTGAAGTGATAGAGAAGCCTAGTTTCCATTTGTACCAGATTAAATTACCAGTCTATCTTTGATCTATTTATTCAGTCTTCTATATATCACAACTGGAGCTAGCAATATCAAGCAATATTAAGAGCTGCTACAACCTATTCCTTCACCTATTAAAGTCAAAGGTAATGCTGAATATGAAATTGCACAAGTCCTAGACTCAAAATTTGATCATTGAAGAAAGAACCCCTTTCTTTACTATATGTAGTAGACTGGCTATAACAGCAGACAAATTCTCATAGTTGGGAGTTGATGATTTGAACTATGCATTAGAGCTGGTGCAAGAATTTTATAAACAGTATCCTAATAGACCTAGACTTTATCAATTGCCTCCAGATTGGACTGTGAGTTAAGTCTAGGATTGCTACCTTAGTCATTAGGGCTATAAGGGTATAGCCATAAAGAAGAGGTACTGTTACAACCCTATGATACCATAACCATCACTTTAACTCTTGATGTTATCAAGGATAACTATATAGTTAGTCACCAGTCTATATCACCTTGTTAGTAGTCTAGTTGTCACAAAAAAGTGATTACTAAATAGTGATATAGAGGTATAACAAAATACCTGTTCAAAGAACTATATAAATAGCTGGACCCTTATTAGCAAGTAGCCTTGCTAATGTCGCCCTTTTGGTATAGTAGTAAACCATACAGTATGTGACTACTGGTCTATAGTACAACTGTGACACTAGTCTTTAGTTTTGTTGTCTCTAAGTATTCCAGAATATTCTTCTAGACCCTCTGCTCTTGTTTCTTAAATTGGGGTTGTACAGAGAAGAGCATAATTAAATTGAAGCCAACTTCTCTGTCCAGGTTATAGGCTTGACACTTAGATAGAATATAGAAACCAGTTGTTTTTATTTTAAAATCTCTAAGTGATATAGAAAAAAACTATGAAATACATAACAAGGAAATATTGGTGGTAATTAGATACTTAGAAGTATAGAGGCACTTCCTAAAAGAAATAACCACAAAATTTGAAATTTGGACAGATTATAAAAATTTTAAGTATTTTATAAAAATACAAAAGTTAAATAGAAAGCAAGCAAAATAGGCTCTATACCTGTTTAGATTTGACTTTACACTCAAACATGTTCTAGGAAGTAAAATGGGAAAGGCAAATAGCTTGAATAAGAGACCAGATTGGGAGATTGGAGTAGAAAGAGATAATGAGAATGAAACACTGGTTAAGCTAGAATAGTTAGAAGTAAAAAGAATAGAAGGAGTAGAAGTGATCATAGAGGGAGTAAACTTACTAGAGAAAGTAAGGCAGTTAGAAGTAAAAAATAATAGAGTAGTTAAAGCAGTAGAAGAGATGAAGTAGACAGGAGTAAAGATGCTAAGAGATGAAGAATAGAGAAAAATTGATAGCATAATATATAAGGAAAGGAAGATGTATATATCTAAGGATAAGAAATTAAGAACAGAGATTATTAGATTGCATCATAATACACTAGTAGAAGGACATAGGAGACAATAGAAAATAGTAGAATTGATTACAAGAAACTTTTAGTAGCTAGGAGTAACAAAAAAGGTAAAGCAATATATGAAGAGGTATAATTTCTATCTATTACAAATAGCCACTTACTGGTTTGTGATTGCTTGATTTGATAATAAAAGTGTTCAAAAAAGCAAAGTTAGACAAGCAGCAAAAGATGTTGTTAAGTCTGAGGTTTATTCTCAGATATATAGTTCTTAAATACATGATTGTGGTGGTCTGTGTACCAGAACAGCCTACCACATAATCACTATCTATTGTTCTTGAAATAGAGATAACCTAACCATCTTAGAGCAGTCTTTTGTTCTATTCAAGGACAAATAATAATTTATAGGTAAAGATTAGTATCATATACAAACATTAAGGATCTTGTATCTCCATGGAATCTTTTCATCTCTGGTTCTATTTATGGCTGAAAGAAGTGCATTGAAGAGAACTTCATGATGGTCATTGAAGCAAATGATTACATTAAGCAGTTCTCAAGATATCAGCAATTTAGTGTCTGGTAACCTGGTGATCACTGACTAATCTACTGATAACTTGGTAAATACTAATTGCTTTGAGATGTTTTTGGTATTGTTTGAAAGGTCTTCTTAAGGGCTTTTGGTGGCTATTTATATTGTTAAAATCAGTCAAGTATTCCCAGAGTTATGGTCCAAATGAAGTTTGTAATAGGAAGTAGAAAATACAGAAAAAAAAGCAAGTAAAAAAGATAGAAAAAGGAAAAACAGTAGAAAAACTGGTGCCTAGGAGATTCTGAAAGTGAAAGAAAGTATTTGGAAAGAAGAAGTCAGAAAGAATACCCACAAGAAAACTATAGGACTATATAATAAATTGAAGAAAAAATATATTCACTATCAAGGAAGAAAAGAGAAGAAGTACAAGCATTTGTAAAGAACCAGTTACAAAAAGAGTATATTCAGTTATTGAAATCACCATAGACCTTACCAGTCTATTTTGTAATAAAAAAGAATGAAAAAAGAAAAATGGTGCAAGACTATTAATATATAAATTAGTAGATAGTAAAAAATGGATACTTTTTGTCTATTATGATAAATCCTCTAGAAGATAAAAAGGAGTATAATGGGTAGAGAGATAATCTCTCTCTGGATGATTATTATGAAGTTAATTATCTCAGAGGGAATAATTATAAATGGTTATTCTACTCATTAAATAAATGGAAAAGAGCTCAAGAAAGAGGATAGGAGAACTGGACCACTGTTCTCAATGATTATGATTGGTGATATTAATAGTGACTACTGATCAGGATCTTTAATAGATCCAGATCCAACTGAAATCTAAAAAAGAACTAATCTAAATAGAAACTATAATAGAAGAACACTTAAAACAGACTTATAAATAAACTATAAATTCTAAAACAGATATTGGTAGTAACCTGGACAGCAACAGTCATAGACAGTATTAGCTACTTCTCTATTAGGATAGATTAGTAGGAGTGTTCATAAATACATCTGGAAAAAGTGAAGAACTCTAAGTTCTTTTTTTTTTTTCCTTAATCTTTGGTTTGGAAGAACACTTTAAGAAAGTATTGTTATAATTAACAATTATCTCTGGAGTGAACATTAACTAGAAAGACAATTGGATATACTTTTGTTGAAATACTCTAATAGAATATCACTTGAAAAGTGATAGTACAAGAACTATTAGTTATCCTTAGGCAACAAATACATTTGAAGTTTAAGTCATAACATTACCTCTTATCATAGATATCCTAGATAGAGTAAAGAAAAAGAAGGTGTTCACAAAACTGGATCTTAGATGGAGGTATAATAATATAAAGATCAAGGAGGATGATAAGTAAAAGATAGCATTTATAACATACATTAGCATATATAAACTAATAGTCATGTATTTTGAACTGACAAATTCCCTAGCTACCTTCCAAACTATAATAAATAACCTATTCTAAGATATAATCAATTAGAGAAATATAGCAGTATTCATTGATAATATAATAGTCACCATGGATACTAAAAAGGGATATAATGAACTAGTGGAGAAAGTATTAAACAGACTAGAGGAAAATGACCTATTTGTTAAGCCAGAAAAATATTGGTGGAAAGTAAAGAAGATAGAATTTCTAGGTATAGTAACTGGACCTTGAGAGGTAGAAATGCAGAAGGAGAAAATAAATAGAGTTCTAAACTAACTAGTACTAAGAAATATAAAGGAAGTACAAAAGTTTCTAGAGCTTGCAAACTATTACAGGCAGTTTATTAAGGACTTTGCTAGAATAGCAGCTCTTTTGTACCTACTAGTCAAAAAGAAAGAAAAGTAGAGATAAAGAGAAAAGTAGAGAGAAGTGTTTAGAAGATTAAAAAAAGTATTTACAATGAAGCCAGTTTTAGCTATTCCAGATTTAGATAGAAAAATGAAGATAAAGGCAAATATCTCAGACTATACAACAAAAAGAATATTGTTAGTAAAATATAGAAATAAGAAGTGGAGGCCAGTTGCTTTTATCTTGAAATCATTGAATATAACTGAACAGAACTATAAAATCTATGATAAAGAGATACTAGTAGTAATTCAGTACTTAGAGTCATAGAGGCACTATTTAAAAGAGACAAAAGTAAGGTTTGAGATCTAAATAGACTACAAAAACCTATAGTACTTTATGACTAGCCAAAAGTTAAACCAAAGACAAGCTAAATAGACATTGTACCTATCATGATTCAACTTTACCTTGAAACATATTCTAGAAAAGAGTATGAAAAAGATAGATAAATTGAGCAGAAGACCAGATTGGCAAGAAGAAGCAGAAAAGAATAATAAAAACCAAATGTTGATAAAGCCAGAATAAATAAAAAGGACAGAAACATTAGTAGAAGAGAGCAATCTAAGAGATAAGATTAGAAAAACACAGAAAGGAGACAAAAGAGTAATTAAAGTGGTAGAAGAACTAAAGAAAGTAGGAATGAAAATATTAAGAGATGAAAAATAGATAATAGAAGAAGAAGTAGTCATAAAAGAAGAATAAATCTATATGCCAAGGAGAAAATTGAGGGAAGAGGTAATACAGTTATATCATAATATACCAATAAAAAAACATAGGAGAAGATAGAAGACAATGGAACTGATGACAAGAAACTACTGGTGGTCAGTAGTTACAAAGGAAATAAAAAAATATATGAATGAATGTAATGCTTGTTAATACTACAAAAATAGAAATGAGGCCCTAGCAGGAAAGCTGATACCCAATGCAATTTCAGAAAAACTATGAAATCATATTTCAGCAGATTTCATTATAAAGCTACCTTTAGCTTAGAGTTATAATGCAATTCTAGTGGTTTGCAACCAATTCAGTAAAATAGCATATTTTATAGCAACTATGGAGAAAACATCAGCAGAAGAACTTGCTAGGCTATTCAAGGATCACATCTGGAAATTATAGTCTTTTAGAAAGTATCATATTAAATAGAGAAGTGTAGTTTGTAGTGGGAATGATGAAAAAACTGAATGAGTTGTTAGAGATCCAAACAAAACTGTTAATAGTCTATTATCCCCAAATAGATAGGCAAATAGAGAGGATCAATCAGGAGTTGGAACAATATCTAAGGATTTTTATTAACCATAGACAAAAGCAGTAGCTAGACTGGCTGGAAACTGTTGAATTTGTATATAACAACAAAATTCATTCAGCTACAAAAATATTTCCTTTCAAGATAAATTATGGTCAAGATCTAAGAATAGAGTTTGAAGGAAGAAGAAGGGAAAGGTTTGAAGTAGTAGAAAAATTTGTAGAAAGAATAAAGAAAATTCAGAAAAAAGAAAAAGTAGTATTAGAAAAAGCATAGAAGGAGATAAGAAAGTATGCAAACAAAAAGTAAAAAAAAGAAAAGAAGTATAAAGTTAGAGACTTAGTACTGTTGAGTACAAAGGACTTAAAATAGCAAATGATAGGAAAAAGATTGGAAAAGCTAACAAAACGGTTTATAGGCCCATATAAAGTAAAAAGAATTGTCTCAACCAATGCTATAGAGTTAAAATTACCAAATTCTATTAAAATATACCCTATAGTTAATGTAAGTAGAGTATGATTGTATAAGTCTCAGGTAAAAGAGTAGAAGAAGACTCTACTAAAACTGGTCATTATTAAAGGAAAAGAGGAATTTGAGATAGAAAAAATACTAAATAAAAGAATAGTTAGAGAAAAAGAGAAGTTTTTGGTATAATAAAAGAAATATACAGCAGAAGAAGACACCTAGGAAAGTAGGGAAAACTTGAAGAATATGAAGGAACTGGTAGAAGAGTTTGAAAGAAAGTGTAGAGAAAAGGCCAAAGAAGTAAGACAACAAAAAGAAGAAAATAACAAAAAAGAATTCTCAAAAGAACTACCAGGGAGGATTATAGCTAAGATACTATAAGAGTAGTCAAATAAGGAATATAAGAGACAAAGAGAGAGAAAATGGAAGGAAAACTGAAGACAATAGAAAAATTCCTTGAGATAAGATAACTTAAAGAGAAAACTATGTTATAAAATGACTTCCAAAAAGAAAACTATTTCTTGTATATTTATTAACTTAATAGGAAACTTTCAAGAATACAATACAAAAAAGATATAAATAGTATAGGAAGGACTATGTAAGATATATAATTCTTAGTAAGGGTCATGTGATCACAGAAGACAGATATACAGACCAGCCAATATTTGTATAAATATTTAATGAAATTTAATAGGGAACTCTATTGAGTTCTTCCTGAATAACTATCTTAGTTAAGCTTTAAGTCTTTACAACCTTGCACTAACATCCTGGATATTTTCTATTAGATTAATGAATGTATGGAAATAATTTTTTCTTTAGAAATTGTTTTATAATAATACTCTTCTTTAATTCTCTACTTTTATTTTATTCTCTTGAACCTTTAGTATACAATTGAAAGCTAGTACTGCATTTTATTATCTGTTTGTCATATACTGGATTTTTGGTTATGATTAGTATTATTTATCTATTTTCTTTTCCTTATTATTATTTATCTTTTACTTAATTCAGAGTAAAAGTATTGTATTTTAGACTAGAAAAAGTATTGTGTTTCAGACTGGCTTTCTCCTATTCCAGCTAGGGTATATATATGGAGTAGATACATAGTAGCCACCTAGTTTGTAAATTAATATTTCTCTGTTCTTTGTTCATATTCCTCTTCTTTTCATATATATTTCTTTAACTTAAACTTTAGACTTTTGTTCAATATCTAACAATATCTTCTTATCTCCAAAATTAACAAATAGGAGATTAGAATACAATATATACATTGAAGTCAAAATCATCTCCCTTTGTTATCTCTAAACTTCTACTCTTTGATATATATATCTCAGAGTATAAGTATATTTTCTTTCTATACTAGCTAGTACTCCTTTTCTATAATATATACCATCCTGGAGTTATTATATTAGCTAATTAATACTCCAATTCTCTATTCTTGACACTGTTCTAGTACACAATTTCCTTTTGTGCTCTTTCACTAGTAGACTTTATTATCTTTAGTTCTTTTACTGATAAGTCTCTACTTTTCTAGATTCTATATCTATTATTTTGATTCATTATATACCTTTTTATAGATGCTCCTCTCTTCAACCTGGTTCTATTAGTTGTACTACTATTCAGTTCACTTGTGTCCTAATAACTAGTCTGTTTTCTCAAACTGCTATCTTATACTTCTTTAATATCTATTTGGTATTTATTTACATCTTTTACAAAAGTATTCTTGTTTTTGAGTTCAGTGGCAATCTCTTTGACCCTTTTACTTTTAATGAGTATCATGCTCAGGTTCTTTAGGAGATAAAATTAGTATTTGATCATTATACTCAAAGATAAAGATTGAGCTTAATTCTTTTTTTTTCTTTTTTCTGTTTTTTTTTAGATATATCTTATTTTATTGTTATCTATTGTTTCCTGTATCTAGATATTATTTTGCTATTATATATCTATACCAGTCATCTTGTTGACTTTTCTGTATAATTTATAAGTTTCCTGTCATATCTACTATCATGACATTGAAATAGTGTCTATATTTAGCATGATATTGTATGAAAAAATTATCTAAAGTTCTTTTTCTTTCTCCTTATATTATTATTTGGTTTAACTTTTCTTTGTCTTCCTCTTATTATTAAATGATGTTCTTACTATTGTTCTAGATTATTCATTTCTTACTCTAGAAGCTTCCAGTTCCTCTTCACTCATTATATGTTATATACCAGTATGTCTTTTCTCTTCTTTCCTATTTTTTACTCATTTTTTCTTTTTTTTCCTATAGCATTTATCTAGGTTGTTCTTTACTATATTTTATTATTTTCTAGAACCTTTCTGTATTTGCTTGTAATTTATTCCCAATTGAGCAGTTTTGTTATTACTTTATCAGTATAAAAGTTTCTTTTTGGTTCCTCTGTCAGTTTCTGTAAGTTATTATCTGATGTATTTAAGAGTTCTTATACTTGTATCATAAAGTCAAGCTTTCTTCTAGATAGATAAAGGAGTACTCTGAAGGCTACCACTTTATTCTGCTATACTAAACCATTAAGTTCAGCTAAGATATAGGCATCTCTCTGGAGTTTTCTTACCACTACCATAAATCCTAGGTATTTTGGCTTTATTTTTTTGTTTACTGATATTTCTATAGCTAAATTCTTTACCAATACTAGACTACCTAGTCCTAGATCAAATTCCTTTATTTTATGTTATAGGTTATTTTCCAGCTATAGAGTTCTTCTAATCTTTTCTTTTATAATTCTATCTTTTATTTCTTTTATATAAGACATATGTTTTTCTAGCACTATCACTTGTAGTCCTATAAGTTCTTCTCTAAAAAGTATTCTCTTCAGGTATTTGATAAGTCATGTTACTTCAATCACATCTAGAGATAAAGTTGGGTGTACTTCTGTTACTATAAAGTATAAAGAATATTTTGTACCCTTTTTTACTGTAATTCTATTTGCTTATATCATATGGTATAGATACTAGGTCCATTTCTTTATATCTCCCTTGGTAGCCTTGTATAACATTTACCTTAGATTCTAGTATGGTCTTTCTACTATACTATTTACTTGGGAGTTGTATAGCAAGATAACTACTCCTCTGATACTATATTTTTCTTCTAGCTACTTTATAGTTTTCTTAAATAGTGATCTATTGTCTATGCTTCTCTATCTACATATAAGAGTGCTATTGTTCTTGAAATAGAGATAACCTAACCATCTTAGGGCAGTCCTTTGTTCTATTCAAGAACAGATGATAATCTATGGATAAAGATCAGTTATCATGTACAAACATTGAGAACCTTGTATCTCCATGGGATCTTATCACCTTAGGATCTATTTATAGCCAAAAGAAGCGCATTAAAGAGAGCTTCACAATGGTCATTGAAGCAAACAATTATGTTAAGCAGTTTCTGAGATATCAGCAATTTAGTGTCTGGTAACTTAGTGATCACTGACTGATCTACTGATAACTTGGTGAATACTGATTGCTTTGAGATGTTTTTGGTACCATTTGAAAGGTCTTCTTAAGGGCTTTTGGTGGCCATTTAGATTGTTGAAATTGGTC
>Ga0153952_1000828_pt1 | contig 11141 bp, 9 predicted proteins | sample TSNJ036MetaG_FD_104746 | JGI IMG/M metagenome (GOLD analysis project Ga0153952, IMG submission 104746) | Attine ant fungus gardens microbial communities from New Jersey, USA - TSNJ036 MetaG | ecosystem: Host-associated > Fungi > Mycelium > Unclassified | place: USA: New Jersey, Wharton State... | reverse complement strand
GTTGGCGTCGGCTCTGGCTCAGTAGTTGGCTCAGGCTCAGCTGCTGGCTCTGGCTCTGGAGTTGGCTCTGGAGTTGTCGCAGAAGTTGGCTCAGGCATAGTATCCGGCGCAGGAGTTTGCGCGGGCGTAGGAACCGCAGGCGGTGACGCGCTTAAGCCTTCCTTTTTTTCTGATACTAAATTAATATCATGAGGTTCTTCTGATGTTGGTTCCGTAGGTGTATCGGTGGTCACTTCTGTTTCCCGTGTTTCAGACGGAGACAAGCTCTGTTCACTTTCCGCGGATTCTTTAGCCGAAGGCTGCGTTCTCTCAGTTTCCGCGGAGGGAAAAGCGGTCGAAGCGTTTGATGTAACATAGCCGTTCTTATTTAAATTAAATCTATTCGAAAAAACAGCGAAAGCAAGCGCTGTTATTAATATTCCACCGCACGCGGCAGCTAAAGCGCGACCGTAATGACGCCTTGGAGCCTGTTCCTGAGCTTCCTTTTCTTCTTCAGGCTCCGGCATGCCATTCTCATCAGTATCAACACTTGATATTGAGTCGTTTTCCTCTTGAGTAATAATTACTGTTTTATCCAGCATTTGAGTATTATCTAAAGCATTTGACCTGGCTAAATCTGTTTCGAAAAGAGATACTGTCTTATCTATTTGCAGCATTGATTCCTTAACGTCTATCTTATGGTCTTGCCGTTGTTCCTGTATTATAAATTCCGCGGGCATTACTTCCTCTTCTAAAAAAGAACCATCGCTTTCGGTATCAGTAAGCTCCCGCAAGCATTTTTCAAGAGCCGCTTTAAACTCCGCCGGTGTTTGAAATCTGTCCTTTGGGTCATAGGCGCTGGCTTTTCTTATTATGTCAGAAATTTCCTTGCCTCCATTACAAGCGTCCGGATAAGGCTCACCGGAAATACGCTTGTAAAGAGCCTCATTGCGTTCTCCATATGTAATTGCCGAAGGAGCCGGAGGCAGAAAAGGAAGCCGTCCGCCGTTCAATAGCTTGAACATAACAGTGCCTAATGAATAAATGTCAACTGTCCTGCCATAGCTGTCACCGCGAAAAACCTCGGGAGCCATATAATTATAGGTACCCTTAGCCGATAAGTCGGTATTTAGTTTATCGATATGCCGGGCTATACCGAAATCACCAAGCTTGAATCTGCCAAATTTGGTTATAAAGATATTCTCCGGCTTAACATCCCTATGTATAATGTTCAGAAAATTACAGTGAGTCAGGGCATCACATAAATCAATTCCTAAACCCAGAATTTCTGAAACTGTCAATTTGTTTTCCGTCAAATAATTATTAAGAGGTACGAGTAACTCCATGCGTATATAAATGTCCCAGCCGATTCTATCCGTTTTTTCTTTTAACGCGTAGTCCTCCACCACAACTATATTAGACGCCGCCTTAAGCTCATCCATAAGAACAATTTCAGCCATCAAATCATCCACATAGCCGTTAAAATATTCATGAAGCTCCTCATCGGTCATACCAGAGGCTTGCATTTCTCTTACTTCCGCTTCGCTTGGTATTTCCAGATATTTAATCGCGGAATAAAATACCTGAGTAAAGCTTTTTCTGCATGCTTTATATACTTTTCCAAAAGAGCCGATACCAATTTGTTCAATAATTTCCCATTCCGGCCATATTTCACTTAAATCAATCAAGCTCATGGATATCCCCCCGCACTTTGCTTTGCTCTTTACTTTATAAGCTTAAACTCATCAATCATCTTCCGAATTACTACTATAGCCTGCTCGACGCTCATGTTTCCCGCCGGGTCAAACTCCCCCTTATGATTGCCCAGCATCAGCTCGTTCTCATACATAAAATATACATATGGAGCCGACCAGCTTTTGATGGAATCGTAGTCAACAAAGTCCGCCTTCATCTTATCCGCGCTTATTGTCATGTTAATTTTGACATTCGGAACAATACTGCTAATTGTTTCACAAAACACCTTTGCGGCTTGTTCCCGTGTAATATGGGCGTCGGGTGCAAATCTAACTGCCGTTACACCGCTGATAATGCCTAATTTATATGCTTTTTCTATATCAGCCTTATAGATACTGTCCGCAATATCCATAAAAGGACTGTATGCAATATCCAGACTTTTATTTGTCCCGGCTTCATATACCTTTACTAAAATTGAAACCAGTTGACCTCTTGTTATGGGCGCGGTATATCCGGTCAACATAGCTCTTGGCAGCAGATTTCTGTCAGTGAGTGATATGGCGTCATTTTTAGCCCAGCCGCTAATGCCTGAAAACAAATCAACTTCATAATTCGAAATATTTTTCGCGCTTGATATGCTGGTAATAGGCTCCAGTATAATCGAATCTTCTTTCGCTGTTCCCACTTGCTTATTTTTATTTCTGCCCCATCCCGACACGGAGCTTTCCGTAGAATTTCTTGCAAGAGCCAAAACATGCGACGTACCTGCGGATATGTATTTGATATCTTTACCTGATATTACCTGCGCGGTTTTGTTAATAGCGCGGCTGGAGCCATTTCCAGCCTGACCGTACTCACCATTTCCCCATATGTAAACCGATCCGGAATCAGAAACCGCCGCGGAAAAATTCTGACCCGCGCTCACATATACTATTTTAGATTTAGAAAGACCGAGGTCTGCTTTTATAGGCTTACTTGAATTATTTGTAGTACCGTCTCCCAACTGACCGTAATCATTACTTCCCCAAGCATATAAAGTACCATCTCCGGCAACTGCCAGCGAGTGGGAGCTTCCCGCTCCAATAGATATAATATCAGCTATCCCCACAGCCTTAACAGGAGACTCTGTATCTATTGTCGTACCGTTACCCAATTGCCCGCTGCCGTTATATCCCCAGGCATACACCTCTCCAGCCGCGGAAAGAGCCAAATAATGGCTTGTACCGGCAGAAATAGCGATCACGGAGCCATCTAACCCCTCTACCTTTTCAACGTCAGCCGTATATGACCAGGAATATACATTCCCTCCGGCCGTTAAGAGTAACAAGTCCGTTCCTGCTGACAAAGCAACTATTTTTTCAGGCAGAATAAGCTCCCGCGCCTTAGAATCCAGCTTGCCTCCCCATACATAAACAGTACCTATTTCCGATAAAGCGGCGGATATTTCTGTTCCGGCGGCAACAGCCATAAATTTGAGCTGACTCGGCAGTACATTTGTTTTCTTTGGAGGCGATAAAGAATCCAAACCGCTTATCCCCAATTGAAAGCTGCTATTACTTCCCCATACAAAAACACTGCCATGGGAGCTTACCGCAAGAGAATGGGCATTACCAGCGGAAATTACCGAGTTAAGCCCGCCTGTCACGATATCTCCCTCAGCCGCCTGCACGCTAACCTTTTTGAAAATAAATAAAACGGCTAGAATACAAACCACAATATGCTTAAGCTTCATTCTTCTTCCCTCGTTTCTAAATGACTATAGGTACCATTCTATGATGGTACAAAAAATTTGTCAATAAGTGGTAATTTGTTAAAAATTTTACGATTTTTCTGTTTTTTGTATTTCCACAACTCTTACGAAACAAATAAAGGAATACATGAACAAAACGCGCTGTGCGCGTATTTGTTATCCATGATTTGTCTAGGAAATTGCTTCCGCATGCGTTTCGCCGCGCTTCTGGGCGAAACGCTGGAATCAAAGCAATTTCCTATGACATGAAAAAACGGACAGTCATTCTAACCGTCCGTTTTTTTGTCGTTTTACTTATCCCACCATGATCGGTTGTCTATATACCATTTCACAGTATTCTCAATTCCTTCTTTTAAATTATAAGTACATTCCCATTTCAAGTGTTTTCTTGATTTACTGCTATCAAGAGCATATCGCGTATCATGTCCCGGTCTATCGTTTACTTTTACAATTGCGTCATGAGGCTTACCTAATATATTTAAAATTATTCCGGCCATTTCTATGTTTGTTGTCTCTGCTCCACTGCCTATATTGTATACTTCTCCAATTTCACCATAAAGCAAAGCTTTGACAATGGCAGCGTTATGATCTAAAACGTGAATCCACTCTCTAATATTATTTCCTTCGCCATAAATAGGAATTGGCTGCCCGCTTAAAGCCTTCGAAATACAAGTAGGGATAAATTTTTCCTTGTATTGATAGGGACCGTAATTATTACAGCACCTTGTAACAATTACCGGAAAACCGTATGTTTTAAAAAATGCTCTTGCCAGCAAATCTGCGCCGGCTTTTGTAGCCGAATAAGGACTGTTGGGTTGCAATTGTGTTTGTTCAGTAAAAAAGTCTTCAAGATTTTCAATGCTTCCATAAACCTCGTCTGTTGAAACCTGTAAAAACCTATGTCCTTCATATCCGGCTTTACCCCAAAGCTTATGGGCGCAAGAAAGCAAATTTAAAGTTCCTATTAAATTAGTCTGCCCAAATACCAATGGGCTTTCTATGCTTCGGTCTACATGAGATTCAGCTGCAAAATTAACTATGAAATCAGGCGTATAATTGCTAAATACTTCATTTACTTTATCATTGTCGCAAATGTCACCCTTAACAAAAATATATCTGGGATATAAGGCGACATCGTGTAAGTTTTCAAGGTTTCCGGCGTAAGTAAGGTTATCATAGTTTATAACAATAAAATCTGTATAATTTTTTAAAATATAGCTTATAAAGTTACTTCCTATAAAACCCGCCCCGCCTGTGACAAGTAATACTTTCATTATTTAATCCTCCAGTTTTTGCTGCGCGCGCAACATATAATTTATAAATTAATTTCGCAATTATCGCCTACTAAAAGCGATATGCACGGCATTCCTTCTTCTGTAGACTTAATTTTAACATCTTTACCAATGAGGCTGCCACTTATTCTCTTATTGACATTGTTTAGCTGAGTATTATTTAAAATAATGCTGTTGTCAATTTCACAGCCAACTACTGTAACCTCCTTACCTATAGAAGTGTTAGGTCCGATCCGGCTATCTAAAATAGTTGAACCGTCTGCTATAGCAACCGGCCCGGTAATTGTACTGTTTTTTATTACCACATGCTTATCCATCAGTATTGTGCCTTCAAGCTTTGAATTTGCTTGATCCGCATATTGATATTCAGATCCGCGTTTTATTTCACCTAACATGAGCCTATTGGCTTCCAGCATATCCTCCAGGTTACCGGTATCCTTCCACCAGCCCTCAATAATTTCATAAGTAACCTTACCTCCCATTTCAATTTGTTTTTGGATGGCATCGGTTATTTCCAACTCACCTCTTTGAGAAGGCTTTGTATTTTCAATAGCTGTAAAAATACTTTTATCAAAAATATATATTCCAGTTATAATTAAGTCGCTGATAAAATCTTTCGGTTTTTCAACCAGTTTAACAATATAGTTATTTTCAACCACAGCAACGCCGTATTGGGACGGATTTTCCACCTTGTATAGCAAAAGGGACGAGTTTACGGCTTTCGAATCATTCATTGGCATATCTGAAGTGTTACCTATACGGCTTTCATAAAAATTATCTATAAACTTATTAAGCTCCATGCTGAAAACATTATCTCCCAATACCATAAGAAAGTCGTCCTCTCCTATAAAGTCTTTGGCCATATTTACCGCATGAGCAAGCCCCAAAGGAGGAGTTTGATGGATATAAGTGACTTGTATATTCCATTGCTCACCATTTCCAACAACTCTTTCAACTTCATCACGGGTATCTCCAACGATAATTCCAATTTCCTTTATACCTATCCCTACTATTTTTTCAATAATATGAATTAGTATAGGTTTTTTTGCTAAAGGCAGCAGTTGTTTGGCATTTGTATATGTTAGTGGTCTGAGCCTTGTACCTGAGCCGCCACTTAAAATCAATGCTTTCAAAATTTCACCTCCTAACAAGTCATGCGCGTATCGCGCAACCAAATTATAGACATGCCTACACAATACATTATTCATAAAGTTCGAAAATGTGTCATCAAAGATATTTTTTATTTTGTAGCAAATTGGATAAACATTAATATTATGTATTAATAGAAATTTTTTTGAAAGGAATGAAATTCTATGACACCCCCTTTACTAAGTTATGTTACTTTTAACCGTCTGGGATTAACAGTAAAGAATATATTTTCTATTTTAGAATCAACAGATGAATTTGAAATGCACATAGTTGACAACAATTCAACTGATGGAACATGGGAATTTATTCAAAGCTTAAATGACAGCCGAATTTTGTCTAAGTGCCAGATTCCCGTAAATAACGGACAGATTTACGCGCTTAATTTAAATATGCTAAGTAGACGTCCGGACCAATACTTTATTACGGTTGATAATGATGTTTTTATAGAGACAAAAGATTGGATAAGCCGTTTTATGAAAGTTTTCGATACATTTCCTGAGGTAGGGCTTCTGGGTGTACAAAGAGGTTATCCCTATCCAGAATACTTGCCGCCTGTAGAACCAAAGATTAAAGACGGAATAATCTACCTGGAGTTGGCTGATGCCTCTCCCTTAATTGAGCAAAATTATGTGCCGGGCTGCTGTCAATGCCTTCGCCCCGAGCTTATTGATGAAATAGGCTTCTGGTGTGAGGAAAGCTGTTTTGGCGAGAGGGAGCTTTCTTTAAGGGTAAACGATTATACATCGTTTAAAGCCGGATTTGTGCCCAGTATAAATATAAAAATGCCGCAGTCCTTGGAATGCAGCCAATGCAGGTATAAAGACCAGTGCCAGCTTAACAAGCACAGTGAAACCTGCTTTACGAAATATCAAAGCAAATATATAAACGATGAGTTTTTTGAAAAGTTCAAGTGGAAATTTGATGAAATAATAAGAGATATGGAAAGCGGAGCCAGAGACGCTTATTGTTCCACTGCTCTTTGCGAAGTAAGCGAAGGGCGTGCTTTTAATCTTGAATGGGCATTACAAAATTATAGATATTACATTGCTAACGCTAATTAGAAAAATACCAGCCAAAAGAAAAATTATAAAATAAAAACAAGGAGATTGAAATATGATTAACTCATTTGCGAAACCATTTTACATTACGCAGCCGTTGCTTCCTGATATAGAAGAAATGGAAAATATGATTAAATTAATATGGCAAAGCAATCAGCTCAGTAATAATGGGAAAATGGTAAAGACACTGGAAAAGGAATTGACGGAATTTTTAGGTTGTGATTACCTTTCCGTCTTTTCAAACGGAACTGTTGCGCTGCAACTGGCGTGCAGGCTATTAAGATTGACGGGCGAAGTAATAACGACTCCTTTTACTTTTTCGGCAACAGTACATTCTCTTAAATGGAGTAATATTGAGCCTGTTTTTTGCGATATTGATAAAAGCACTTACAATATAAATCCAGAGCTTATAGAACCTTTAATAACAGAGCATACGACGGCTATTATGCCGGTCCATGTTTTTGGCAATCCATGTGATGTGGATAGAATACAACAGATCGCTGATAAATACGGACTAAAAGTATTGTACGACGCAGCCCATGCTTTTGGTGTAAAAATAAATGATAAGCCTATTTCATCATTTGGTGATATATCTATGTTTAGCTTCCATGCAACCAAAATTTTCCATACGTTAGAGGGAGGAGCCTTGACATTTAAAGATCCATATCTAAAAGAAAGGGCTGATTCATTAAGGAATTTTGGCATCAGAGAATTTGATAGTGTTGTAGAACCCGGTACAAATGGAAAGCTAAACGAAGTGCAAGCGTCTGTCGGTATATTATTGCTCAAAGAGGTTGAAAAAGAAATTGAAAGAAGAAAAGAGATAACGAACCTTTATAGAAGTTTACTGGAAAATGCACCCGGGATAGCCCTTGGAAAGGATATGGAAGGTGTTAGTCACAACTATCCGTACATGAGTATTAGAGTTGATAAAGGTGAATTTGGTCTTGGAAGAGATGAGCTATATGAAAAGCTAAAAGAATACAACGTAATCGCGCGCAGATATTTTTACCCCATTTGCAGTAATTTTCAGTGTTACAGTGATTTGCCTTCCGCTTCAAAATCAAGACTTCCTGTAGCCAATGAAGTTGCGGATACTATACTTTCCCTGCCTCTTAACGGAAGAATGACGGAAAGTGATGTAGTAAAAATATGCAACATTATAAAAGATCAATTATGAAAGATATTATAATTTACGGTTCAGGCGGTCTGGCAAAAGAAACTGTGGAGTTGATAGAGGATATCAACATAACCAAACGTATATGGAACATTATAGGGTACATTGATGATACAAAAAGCGAGTCAAATGAATCTGTCAATGGTTATAATATTTTAGGTTCTCAAGAAATTTTAAAAAACGTCAGCAATTCCACATATATTGTTATAGCCGTAAGTGATCCGTCGGCCAAGGAGCATATTTATAAAACTATACAAAAGTACAACTTAAAGTATGCTACTTTAGTACATCCCACGGCTAAAATAGCAAAAAACGCAACCATAGGTGAAGGATCCATCATAAGTATAGACTGCTTGGTATCTGTGAATGTTTCAATAGGAAACCATGTGTTTCTGAACATGAGAACGGTTGTTGGGCATGATTCAAAAATAGACGATTTTTCATCATGCTTGGTTAACTGCGTTATAGCCGGAAATGTGACTATAAAAAAAGGGGCTTTGCTTGGCTCGGGATGTGTGATTATGGAAAAAAAAGAGATTGGCGAAAAAGCCAAAATAAGTATGGGTTCCGTTGTAAATTTTGATGTGGAGGAAAGTACCGTAGTAATGAGCAGGCCATCAAAATGCATGAGATTTTAATAAAATAATTTTGAGAGGTTTTTGTTATGAAAGATATAGTCATTATTGGAGCGGGCAGCTTTGGCAAAGAAACAGCGCAAATTATTTGTGATATTAATATGGCTAAGAAGGAATGGAATCTACTAGGATTTATTGATGAAACTGCTGGCAAAATAGGATCTGTTATCAATGATACCCCTGTACTGGGAAGCTTTGACTGGTTTGAAAAAAATTCCAATTGTAATCTGTATACGGTATGCGCAATAGGAAACCCAAAAGATAAATACAAGCTAGTAAAAAAAGCTGATGCTTTTCATGTAAGCTTTACAAATTTAATACACCCTAACGCAAACATAAGTAAATTTGTTGAAATGGGGACAGGAAACATTATTTGTTATAATACTTTTATTTCTGTTAACACAAAAATTGGGAATCACATATCAATAAACCCCGGCTGTGGCATAGGCCATGATACCGCCATAGAAGACTATTCCACTTTGTATTGGAATATCACACTCTCTGGCAACGTAAACATAAGGGTTGGCTGTGAAATAGGTTCTAAAGCAGTTGTAATTCCAAAGAAAGCTGTGGGGAATTGGAGCGTAATAGGCGCCGGCGCTGTAGTTGTAAAGGATATACCGGATAATTGCACTGCCGTAGGTGTTCCTGCAATGCCAATAAAAACGAAAGGATTGAGAATATGAAAAATTCAGTGACAAATATCAAACTAAATCGTTTCTCAGAAACGTTTAAAGATATTAAAAATAATTTTTTAAACATAAAGGAAGATTGCGCTAAAGAAACCGATACCGAGGAGACGGATATAAAGCCAAGCCAGGTTATAGAGCTTGAGAGCGTACAGTCAGACCTGGTTCAGCCGCCGCCCTTAATTAACTTTATTACCTTTAACCGAATGGGGGTAACAATCAAAAATTTGAAGAATATTTTGGACTCTGAAGAGGACTTTGAACTTCATTTGATTGACTGCAACTCAAAGGATGACACATGGGATTTTATCCAGGGGCTGGAGGATGAACGCATCAAATCCAAAACCCGTTTCACAGTAAACTTAGGTCCAATATACGCGGTAAACTATAGTCTTTCCAAAATAAAGCCGAACCAGTATTTTATAACAATCGACAGCGATGTATATATTAAAACCAAAAACTGGATTTCGAAATTTATGGAAGTATTTGACGCGTTTCCTGATCTGGGTGTGCTGGGCCTAATGAGAGATAAACCATATCCCAGGTTTATGCCCCCTATTATACCAAGAGTTAAAGGCGAAGTATCCTATCTTCAGCTCAAGAACGCAAAAATTGGTGAAGATATGGATTTTATACCAGGGCAATTACAATGCTTGCGGCCTGAGCTGATAGAAGCTATTGGGTATTGGAGCGAGGAAAACGGCTATGGTGATGCTGAGCTTTCTCCAAGAGTAGTGCATTATACGCCATTTAATGTTGGATTCTTAACAACCGTTGAAATTGATATGGCGCAAACCATCGGTTGTGATGAATGCCAAGGCAAGGATTTGTGTAAGCTCAATAGAAGTGTAACGCCTTGTTATGCATTAAGTAAATCATCAAATAAAAATGAATCATATGCCAGTAAATATAGGTGGAAATACATTGAAACATTTAAGGAATTGGAAGAAGGAAATAGAACAGCCTATTGCGCGTCGGTGCATGACCCTGAATCCATGGAGAATCATTTTTATAACAACGTATGGGCTGCGGAAAATTTTGATTTTTATGTTAGAAACTCAAATTAGGACGAGATAGGCAATGAAAATTTACATTAGCGCATCATGGAAAAAACGGGACTTGGTCCGTAAGTTAGCGGAGGAGTTAAGAAAAAACAGTCATGAGGTTTTTGACTTTACAGATCCCTCATGCAGGGAAAAGTTCGAAACGCCTCCTGAAGTGTTTCCAAAACGGTTTGATCCGAAAAAACATATTTATAGCGAATATATTAATCAGGAGCAATGGCGCGATGCTGTAAATGAAAATAGGGAAGCTATAAAGTGGGCCGATATAATAATCCTCTTGCTCCCTTGCGGAATAGACGCTACAGCAGATTGGGCGCTAGGGGTAGGAATGGGAAAATATACAATTATTGCCGGACACCCGAATAAAGGCGAGCAAAGTGAAGTCCATCTTTGGGCTGACAAGATGCTCGAAAATATAGATGACATTGTTCCATTTTTAGGCAGTGCGAAAAATACTTCTTTAGTGTAAGCGTCAAAAAGCGGAGTGTCGTGTAGACACTCCGCTTTTTGACGCTTACGAAAAGGCTGCAAAATCCGTCATTGCGGGCTCGACCCCATAGGTGCGAACTTAAGAAAAAAGTTCACAAAAATCATCTGAAATCGAGTAGAGTTAATTAACTACAAAAAACTCTCGGGAGATGATTTTTATGAAC
>Ga0153952_1000826_pt1 | contig 11144 bp, 8 predicted proteins | sample TSNJ036MetaG_FD_104746 | JGI IMG/M metagenome (GOLD analysis project Ga0153952, IMG submission 104746) | Attine ant fungus gardens microbial communities from New Jersey, USA - TSNJ036 MetaG | ecosystem: Host-associated > Fungi > Mycelium > Unclassified | place: USA: New Jersey, Wharton State... | reverse complement strand
TGAGCTATCGAGATAAAATCGCATTTGGGACAACCAAATGAACCCTTGGTTGTCAATGATACACTGGCTCACGAGAGAACGAGTGACATCACGTTGGTGAACGAGTTCAGTGATGAGATGTTCGCATTTCCTTCGGGTGACAGGAGCAAGTTCCTGCAAAACAATATCTGCGAGGAGATCAAGAGCTTGACGGATGGTATTAAGGGGATGCTCTGGGATCTGATGATCTTCAAATGATTTTTCAACAGAAGCAGTCCATGCGACTTGAATAGCAAGAGTGACGAGCTGCGCAGGATATTTTTCCAGCCAGTTCATGAGTGCATCCTTACCGACGTCAGTGCCGCTACCATAAAAATTTTGAAGTTCTGTAACGGCTTCGCAGAGAAGGTCAGCAAGGGAAAGTCTCATCATAGTTTCAATGCGGGCGAGCCAATCGTTAATCTTTGGATAGTCCTTCAACAAGATGGGTTCTGAAAAGCGAACTTCTTCTCCTTCACGTGAAGCCATGGCCTGGATTTGCGTCAATCCCTCGTCCAATGAAACTGTAGAAACTCCAGCAAACATCTTCTTTAGGTGTTTCATGATTCGGAGAATATCCTTGCTATTTCCGATTATCTCTAAAAGGTCTTCGTCTCCAACGAAGTAAAAACGAGGAAACGACGAGCGCTCGCGTTCCAGATATTCACCCAACGCCTTCTGGATCTTGTTTAGAAGATCTGCCAGGCGCTCCAAACTCTTCTGTATCCCAGCAATGTTCATAACGTCTAGAACGAAAGGAGACTTGTAGACCTTCTTCATGACGGCCAAAAACTCTGTATTGATGTTCTGGAATCGTGCACTTTCAACCGGCAGGAGATGTTTGATGTCCGCGCTGCCGGAGAAAATACCCTCCAAATAAACCCATTGGCGTTGAACGTCGATCCATACATCTGCAAAGGTTTGTCAGGAAGATAGCATTTGAATTATTCGAGAAATCTTACCAAAAAGCACATGGATTCGGTTCAGTTTCTCCTCCCAAGAACTAGCCTGAAGACACTTTGAGAAGCCGACCCATGTCAAACTGAGCAACAACATACCTCTTCCTCAAAAACTGGGGAGTGATTAGTGATCTAGATATTGAAGGCTCTAGAAGGGAGCTTACCTTTATAGTAGGGTGACAGTTTCATGGCTGTCAAAGAATTCAAATTCTCATGGCACTTGTTGAACAAGTCATCCCAACCCCTATATCAAAGAAAGTCAATAAGAAATGAATGTTGTGAATAGTGAGAGGACCTGATCAATCGACATTTATTCTGGTAATTTACCAAATCCAAGGCATAGCTGGTCCAAATTTCCTTTACTTGTTTGATATACTCTTCGAGGGCCATTTCTCCTTGTGCTTGAATGATGACTTCTTTGATCTGCAGTTCATTCTTCTTGAGATCAAGGTCATACACATGTCCAAGTGTCATTCTGTGAGGTGTTAGGGACAAAATTATTGCACAAATGGGCTAATGCTTACAAAGATAGTATTGGTTGGGAAGGCAGTTTAAGTGACTTGAACAGCTGTTTCCAGTGGCGATCCTTCAAGGCATCTGACTTAAGCTCCGCGACCAAGGCGTTTGACTTGAGTAAACCACGAAGCACATCTTGGACGTACTCGAAGGCAGCATACTGCCTCATTCTTGTTGGCATCTCCTTTGTTGATGTGAGCAGTCCATCGATATGCTGTCGTAGTTTTCTTGGTTGGACAGTAGCCCAAGAGTTCTCTCGCAACTCGCTGATCTGACTCCAAATGCCCGAAAGAGCAGTCCACACCGCCTTGAGGTCTCGAAGTTCCTCAAATACTGGCTCTAATCGCGTATGTCGTGTTAATTCCAAGTCCAATGCCTCTTTCGCTCGGCAAACCAAGTCATACTCTTCCTGCACACGATTCAATTTCCCCTCAAATACATTGATGGTATTCATGGCAGTATCGGCTCGAATATTTCCCTGCACGGGACGGGTCTGCTCCCACTCGTTTATGGTGTCGTTGATCTTATTCTCAATGATCTTGTCCTCTGCCACAATCTTCAATTGCAAACCGGCTAATAATTGACTGGATTATAAATAAGAGAATACATAGAATGGAAATACATACCAAGTTGCTCCTGGATGGAGTCGTTCTTGCGCTTGAGAATCTCATTGTATGCACTCCACTCCCCCCGCAATTGATCACTGTATAACCAATCATCCGGGAATTGGTAGCGGAAACGCTCGAGGGTTTTTTCGCCGCTCGCACAGAGCTCAATCATTGGGCCCCATGTCTTCGTCTTCTTCTTGAGGTCTTGCACGAATGTGATAAAAGTTACTGCCGCTGCTGTCGACGAATTCGATGGAGCGAAAGCCTATTGAGAATTTAGTTTGAACACCATAGTCACAAGAGCTGGGTGAACTGACCTCCATCTTGTCAAAGTCAACGTTAACGCGTCGTCACGAGCCCAGAAAAAGTGGCAACACGCTGATCTTCAAACCCTAACCTCTGCAACTGCACATAAATTGTTCCCTACTTCGAATTCTCCGTGCCCTTTCACTCAACATATTCAGTGAAAAATGTCAGGTCGTCAGCAACGCGTGATGGTTCAGCCCATCGTAAGCCACTTTCCTCCTTATTTGTTCTCTTCTTGACCCCCTGGATTCAGAACGTCATCTTCAAAAATCTCCAACAGGTGATGAGCTCAAATTTATATTCACTTACCCAGCAGGCTGATCTCACATAGCGCACGAAAATTTCGGTCTGGTTGTATGACAACGTTGATATGAGGATTGAGGGCCGTATAATTGTATGCACCTCGAACTCCTCCCACCTTGGATGTTGGTCTGAACAATTTTAACAGGGATTCGACGAATTCATGAACCTTGTAATCGACGATGCTGCGGAAGTCTACTTGAAAGATGCAAAACCTCAAAGAGAGCTTGGTATGTGCTCAAGTGTCCTTGGTAGTTACGTTACCAACCAGGTTAAACAGGACGTATACTCTTGAAGGGCGATAACATCACTCTCATCCAACAAGTATAAGATAGGGTATAATCTACAAAAAAACTGTTGCATCTCATCCTGTCCCTCTAATCAGTGCGTCTTCTATAAATTGTATATCGGGAGAAGTCGAGAAAGATTTAACGACTGGCGGCATAGCGGACATTCTGCCTGTAAAGATACTCAATAAGTGTCAACCAGATATTGCGAAAAGATTCACCTTCTCCCTGCCCCAACCTACGATGCAGTTCCAGCAGAAAAGGTGACCACATTCTGTAGAACAACTATCTGTTCGCTCTTCTAGGCACAATGTACAATTTCTCCCTGTCCTAATTCCTTGTGGGATCGTCGAAATTTCGAGTATGGTTCGTTCATCCTCCTCTGCGGGTTTCGTAGGTTCATTAGCCGGGTTCAAGTCTAGTAAATCCAGAACAGGTTTCTCATCAATAAAAAATCCCGCCGTAACATCCGCACGTTCCACACGCTGCTTTCCTTTTCCTGAACTAACTCGTGCCTCTTGCTGCGCTTGAATATAAGCTAACAAACGGTGGAGGAGGCGAATGCCTAGTAGTACTCCCAACAATGAATAAGACGGTGGCCGTATATGTGGATCTTCTAAAACCGAGGACAGCTTCAATAATTATCAATGGGGGCATGCAACGAATGAGAAAAAATAGCCTCACAAGCTGAATTCCCAATAGACGTTTCGACAGATCATAGTATGTTCCCCTCAGATAAAATATTGCAAGGTTAATTTCAGCGGCAACATCAACGAGTGATGGCAGCAATTTCAATAACTTGGCTATCCTCGGGAATTTCATGTTAACAACGGGCGAAGCGGCCCATTTTGAACAAAAGTAGCTGGGGAAAGTTGAAAGGAATACGAGAGCACCACAGATTCTAGTGGAGGGCGGTGTTCTACCACTAAAGGAGGAGTACTGCCAGATATCGGTATATTCTTCACCCAGTGATTGATTCCCTGTAGAGCTGAGTAAGATAATGTTTTAGGTCAAACCTCGCAGTTTGACCTCTGCCAACCGTTATTCCATAGTACATCAACTTCGTCAAAAGGTCAATCTCCTTGTCCCATCGCGTTAACCAACGAGTTCCTGAAGGATGAAGTGAGTCTTTGTCAGTTTCTGAAAGAATAGGGCCCTACCGAGCCATGACCGAAGGACGTTCTCAATTTGTTCGCGAAATGACAAGACATGATAAATATCGCGTTGATTTGCACGAACTAGGAAATTGCATGAGCTATGTGCTGCCTTCAATGCTCAACCCTACTTATTTGTGCTTGCTGAGCTTGAGGAAATGATGGTGGATTGGCCATCGGAAGGGCAAAAGAGACTCCGTCTCTGTCAGGATCAGTTTTCCGGTCACCGGGGTTCAAAACTTTCCAACGTTTACTCTGCTACCAAGCGACCTCATCCGACCAGAGCTCAAAGTTATGCCTCTACCTCCGCGTCGTCAAGAAGGCCCAACAGTCTGGCAAAAACGTACTCAATTTCCTTCTTCGTGTGTCCTCACTCATGGCGTTTGTTTTCAGTGAAGTGAGGCAACTTCTGCATTCGCTATGCTTTCAACTCATATCTACTGTTCAGAATGGGTGCGATGATGGGCACAGGTGTTGGTTTGACTATTGGCTTCATTTTTGGCTCGTGGAGCATTATTCGGTGCGTATCATGAAAACTAGAGAAATATGGCCCTTGCAGACCTTTTTCAACAGAGGTGGTGCAGGTCCTCGTGGTGCCCTTGCAACCTTGTCGCAATACATGCTTAGTAGTGCTGCAACATTTGGCTTCTTCCTTGCTATCGGTTCAGTGAGTGATGCACTAATGCAGAGGATCCTATCCACCAATCTCGTGTTTAGGTCATCCGTAGTGACTCTGCCTTACTTCCTCCTCATCTTGAAGCTGCTCGAATTCAATTAATGCAGTCTACCTCGCGTATTCGCTCTAGAGACGAAGGCTTCCAACTCATGAGAGCAAGATGGCAAGCCGAACGCCAACGCCTAGAGAAATCAGGCGAAAACTAAACAGCCATTGCATACAATCAGCTTTCCTATCTTCATCAAGCATATGCTCGCTTGAGGAATCCCATGTAATTGCTATCCAGACCCCGCTAATTCCCTTTCTGCATATGCGAGATAGCTATCCTACTGCAGAATAGTATTCCGAAATTCCTCTGATCAGAGCATTAAATCTTAAAATAATATCTTCGGCTTTCATTTAGTAAGAACTTTCGATGAAGGTTAACTATCATTTGAAGGACCCGTAAAGTGCCTAACTGGCATTTTGCAGCTCTGCAGATTGAGATGGAAAAGTACGATTGTCAAAGTACGTGCGAATTATGGTGGTTCAACATGCTGACGCTGATAATTACTTGTTAAGGAGTTCTGGTCACAATGAAAGACTCTAGAAATGCCCAGATCGTCTAGAATCGAGAACGAGTGAATCGCCTGTCCCTTCCACCGAACCTATTAAGAGCGACCACCTTTACCATGGTTCTGATTGTCCTGGCCGTTCTTGGTGTTTTGGTTGTTCTGGCTATTGCCCTTGCCAGTGTCGGCGTTACTGGTGCCTGCGCCCTTGTTCCCTGCACCTGCATTACCAGCTCCATTACCAGTTCTACTACCCGTGTTTCCAGCTACGGTGCTATTGTTCCCTGCACCTGCATTGCCAGTCCCATTGCCCGTGTTTCCAGCTACGGTACTGTTGTTAGCACCAGAGCCCTGAAATTGATCGATCAATCTGGTTATTGTTTACCGACGAGAAAGATACCCACATTGGCAGGCTGGCCATCATCTGTTACTGTGAACTATTGGATTCTTTTGGTCAATGACATCTTTCCGATATAGAATTCACTCACGTAAACAGCATCATCGAGAGAACCGTGCTGAGCAATCGGGACCAAAACAGGTTGATGGTTGGCAGCCGCATTAATCGAAGATAGCTTGTAGACACCGGCTGGGAGGCCCTGGTCAACAACAGCCGTGAGTTGTCCATTCTGAGCGACAGCATTCAATCCCTTGAAGAAAGCGAACTTCTGCGGGTCCAGAGGTGTTGTTTGGTCAATGGCATCCAAGGTCTCAACAACAACGTGTGAATGACCCTGAATCTGGCCATTGTTGTTCAAGAATTGAGGTGCTGCGAAGTAATTCTCATTTGCGTTCACGAAGAAACCAGTTTCCATCCCTCTAATTGCCATTGCAATGGTGAAGGCAGTGTTCGACTTTACCGTATCGCCGTTCTTAGGTGAGACAAACTTGGAAGATGGCATGTTATCCGTTGAAGGGAGAACACCCATGGGCGCTGGGTTACACGACCCAGTCTTAATCTGCTGACCATTCGTGATTGGAAGGTTGGGCACAGTCAGGCAGAAGTTAATAAAATTATTCTTCGAGGTCAGGGACGCTACTTGACCTGATAGAAAATGAATACATGCTTCAACTGATCAAAAGTTTGTCCAAACATACCGTCAGCAGGAACATCCTGGCCATCGTTGGCAAAGCCTGTGGCAATAACCTTGGGGTCAAGAGCTGATGAGACGATCCTTTAGCCCTAGTCAATACCGAATTTTCCATCGCTCACTAGGAGATTGTTGGGCACCCTGGCTATTATTGCCGGTGTTTGTAGCGTTGCTGTTGCCTGCAGCAGCACCACTGCTGGTGTTATTCCCATCAGTACTCGTACCATTGTTCGCGGTACCATTGCCTCCGCCAGCTGCCTAAAATCGATTGCTCAATGACAAGATGACTACGATAGATTAAGCAGACATACGCCTGCGTTCTGGTTTTTATTGTTATTGTTACCACCGTTGTTCTTGCCTCCGCTGTTGTTATTCCTGTTTCCACTATTGTTATGGCCCCCGCCAAAGTGACCACCGCGGACCTCGTTGTGTAGAGTCTGGGGAGCAGCGAATGCAGACAAGGCAAGAGAAAGAGAGAGGAGAACAAGAGAGGTCTTCATTTCTGATCGAGAAGGTTTTTAGGTCAGAATGACAAGCACCAGCACTCGTAGGAGAATTGACAAAAGACGATCCCTAGTCACAGAAAAGGGAAAGCGTGCAGCGAAAAGAAGAAAAAAAAAGAGAACGCAACAGAAAGGCACGAAAGAAGCGGATTGAAAGAGGCATTTGGTAGCGGCTTCGCCTATATATTCCTTTCTCACCGTCACCGTCGCCTAGTGGACCTGTCATTTATTTTTGGAGCTACATTGCAAATATGTCACATCACACTCTCGATCTTTGTTAAAATCCTGATTGTCACGACAACCCGATAATCTAATTTCGGCAACCGCAAATCCGGCTGAGGACAAAACCCCTGACCCCAAAACTGAGGTAGAAGTTGGAGGTCTCCGGAACCCTCGCATCCAAATTTGGTTGATGGCATGGCCGATCTAACCAAAACATATCCCCCTCAACTTTGATGTCATGATGAACGTCTCAAATTCTGGTCTTCTACAATGTTGATAGAACTGGAAACATAGCCTTGGGTGATTTTGATAGCACTAGAAAACGCAAACTACGCTCATGACAGGACAAAAGATAAACTCTGGTCGGATTCTATTCGAATGAAAACACAAATTAGACATCACCTGAGTTCCTACCTGAGTTCTGATCGAAATATTATATTAACAATAATTGAAAATGAGGTCCCTGAAAAGAGAAGGCAATGTTCTATAAATGACGGCTACAGATAGATGCTCATTAATGATGTTTTAGCAAGTGGTAGGAGTTGGATATCCCTCGATCCCTATTGGGTTTTCCATACTACAATAAACTATGCCTTTCTTTCGAACCTCAGAGTAATTCTTTCTTTTGGTACTATACACCTTTTGTTATCATATCGTCTCCTATCCATGTCAAAGACTAGATATTAGGAAGACAGAACAGATGTCCAAGGTCCACCAGGGGTAGTATAGCCCTTGTGTAAACCAGGGCTGGACAACAAGGCACAATACACCAAGTGAAACCAGGCTTATAATACGTGTTCTATTGATATCAGTCATCCTTTCATCTATATCATACCTGTAGACCTTTGTCTTTAAGTATGAACCATGCTTAACATTACTATTATACTAGGCTTTGCAACTGATTTATCTGCCACTAATTGGGTTACCCAGTCCTGCAGCTTAGTCAAATGGTGATAAAATCATTAGATATAATGATTGGCCTATCCTTCAGGAATTGAAAGTATCTCATGATGGTTTCTAGAAGCAAGTTACTAGGCTAGGACAATCAAGATGCTAATAAAATATCAAGATATTTTCTTAACAACAAGCTTTCTCTTATCATTGTGTTCTCTTTAAAACAGCCCCGACTTTTATCTTTGGTATTCCTCAATTCCTGGTGTGAGCATCTTGGAAATTAACTACAGAAATCCATAATGGGAGCACGTTTTATTATAAGCTCAAACACCACACGGAACAGGACCAGTTCTGAAATAAGAAATAATCCCTTGGGAAAAAATACATTTATGATGGAATATGGGTTATTACTATCTGAGGATCGAGTGGCGCTTCTGGGCTGACCTGGCTTCTTAAATAACTCATATATACCATGATCCTTTTTGTAAAGCTCGCTGAGGCTTTTCCTTTACCATTAATTTCTGTGCACTTTCGGTCTTCGATTGTTGTTATCGCATCTCCAGTGCAACAGGATACATTTTGGAAATAGTCACTTTCAAAAAAAGGGCACTCGCCGTCTTGCCAACCGTCGTACGATGAAAAAGCCGCTTGCGTGATTGAGACGAGTGGCAACAGCTGTGACTGACAACCATGTGCAAAGAGCTCCACAGATGTTGTCAGCGTCGAAAACCGAGCACCAAAGCCACAGGTATCAATATTTGTCAGATACAAATAACGGATTTTGATATGTCAAAAATTCAATGTCAAAAATTCAAAACCTCTCAGTTCATTCCGTCCTCAGTATGACGACGATGGTATCTTAGTCGGTCCCAGTCCCTATTCAAAGTAACAGAGAACAGATTTGACAGATTCGCAAATTCATTCCTGCCCAAACACATCAAACGCATCAGCAGCGTACGATGCGACGATCAGGTCAAATTATCACGGGCCGAATCATTTTTGGATCGTTTGCCAGGACGACAAGAATTGCTACCACCGAGCTGACTCTTTCTCTTGAACACTTCCCCTGCCACAATGTCTCCAATCACTATCGTTGTCGATGCGGTAAATCACATCTTACCCTCGATCGTTCTGCCTCGGGTTACTGATATTTTATATTTCATGGTAGATCCTGTTTGATATGGATGGGTGAGAGTTCTACATATCAATCCACTGGCACAACGATGAGCATCGGTGAACATCTTATATTCATGTCAACCGTCCATCGGCATATCAACCATCAGTCATCCACTTGCCACCCCTACTGGATGATTGCTTCAGTTGACTGAAATCTTGGACCATCTGTAGTACCCTCATAGATTCAACTCCAGGTGTATACAAGGCATGGGAGACATTTGCTACAGACTACGCTCTCGGAGATTATCGCGAAATCACTCATGCAACACACGGGAGGAGGCTTTACGATACCCTGAGAGAGCTTTGCAAGATCAGTGACGAAACCAAATTACTGGTGGGTCGAAATTGCCCACTATGAATCGAGCTCATATTCATGAAAAGTCCGAAATTGATCGATTCGAGGACGAAGTGATTGAGGGCAGCCCAACGGCCCTACCTGGCGCTATAAAACTTGTGTCTGGAGTAAAGTTGATTTCATAACAAATTATTTATCAAAAGGCTGACATAGTACAGTTAAATCTTTCTGGAGCTAAGTGGACTATTGTCACATCGGGTAGGCTCATAATGATTTTTTCCATGATTGGGTGTTGATATAGTCACTCCTATAAAGCTTCGCGCAGTTATACCCCTCGCGCTCTCGAGAAGGCAGGTGTCACAGTTCCTCAGCTTGGAGTTATCACAGCCAACGATGTGGCTCATGGGAAGCCTGACCCTGCCCCATACCTTGCTGGGGCTACAATATGCAAAGTCGAGGCTCAACATTGCACGTAACGCGTCCTGCCATCATGAAAGTGGTGCTTACTTTTGTCTATAGGTCTTGTTGTTGAAGATGCCATTTCTGGTTTGAAAGCTGGCAAGGCTTCTGGAGCATTAACTCTTGCGGTCTGTACCTCTACTGAACGTGCTATCCTTGAGGCAAAAGGGAAACCAGACTATATCGTGAGAGACCTCACTTGGTGAAGTTCTCCTCTTAGCAGTCGTGAAATCACAGTGAGCTCAACAGGCTCTACCACCAGTGTATCCGCAGAGTTGCTGCCAGACGGCAAGCTCAAGGTTCATATCGACGACGACTAGGAGCAGGACCTGGGTTCATGTGAATATTATAAAGTATCATAAAGATCATCTTTGTATGAAACACAGACTACAGTAGAGTTGTTGATTTCTCAAAGATCTTGTAACTGCTATCCGAGAACAAACAAGTTTCATCTGCTTCGTTACGCGCTGATGGGATAGATCCCTGGAGTGATGAATTACCACCGTCTGTCAAGATATCATGGTCGTGACAAATGTCGTCAGGGTACCTCCATCGGCTAAAGAAAGGATCAAAACTGTTAGTGACACTGTTCGGTCACCGCAAACTTGAACTCAGGGCTATAAAATGGCTCCCTCTCTGGTGTTCGTCTTTGTCCGTCCCTTCGCTTTCTTACCGATCTGTGATCGTTTGAGCATTTTTTTTCTTTTCTTCGCTTCTTTTCTCCTTTGATTCGTGTCCTTGACTTGGCCCAATAGATTACTTTCGTTCAGTCCCTTTCATTTGTCAATTATCAAGATGCAGATGCATGCCATTTTCGTCACTCTTGCACTCGCGCTGGCTACCTCTGCGCGTCCTCCTTTTACTCGTCGTGCTGATTTCACACTCAAGAATGGACAAGATGCTATTGCACTGAAGTCAGTAATTGTCGATAACACCTTGCTATCTAGATACTGATACTGATACTTCTGCTTCTTAGTGAGAAGTTCAAAACTCTTTCAGCCGATTCCTCCTGCCAGACAGGGGAGGATGCTTGTGTTGGCCAAAAATTCGCCCAGTGTGTGAACGGAAAATTCGTTCTTCAGCCGTGTGCACCTGGAACTGTGTAAGATGTCCTGTTCTCGCATTTTTGTCG
>Ga0153952_1000823_pt1 | contig 11157 bp, 16 predicted proteins | sample TSNJ036MetaG_FD_104746 | JGI IMG/M metagenome (GOLD analysis project Ga0153952, IMG submission 104746) | Attine ant fungus gardens microbial communities from New Jersey, USA - TSNJ036 MetaG | ecosystem: Host-associated > Fungi > Mycelium > Unclassified | place: USA: New Jersey, Wharton State... | reverse complement strand
TATTTCCGCAAGTCTAATTATTTCGTTTTTTTCTTTTATAATCTGTTCCAAATAATCATCTATAATTTTCAATAATTCAGATTCATCTAGTTTAATGATGTTTGGACAACTACCAGTACCGTGGCGATTTCTACCGCTACAAATCCATCGGATGTATGTGTTAACATAAGTCCGCTCAAATCTTCTAAATGAGGAACCGCATTCTTTACATTTAATAAGTGTGGATAAGGAATATTTATTGCTATGACGCTCTTTTGTCATATTAAATGAATCGTGTCTGTTAGATAATATCTTCATTGCCTCGTCATATTGATCTTGTGAGATGATAGCTAAGTCTGGCCTTTCAAAAACAAACCAATCCTCTGGCTTCTTATCTGTCCTTTCTCCAGTTAGAAAGTCAATTATTTCTTGCTTTCCATTTATGACCTTTCCTGCATATAACTCATTATGTAATAGCCGATTTATAGCTACTTGCGACCACTGATTTCCGCGCTTAGTCTTAACCCCCATACTATTTAGTATATGTGATATTTTTAATGCGCCATGACCTTCTTTGGTATACCAATCAAATATCTGTTTAACCCATTTTGATTCTTCTGGATTGATATAAAGATTAAAATAGTCACCTATAACTTTATCATATCCATAAACTTGATTCGGAACACGTCCTTTTTCGGCATTCATCTGTTTGCTAAATTTAATACGTTTAGAAGTATTTGCACTTTCTTCCTGTGCCAATGCTCCAAATATTGTAAGCACGAATTCAGAATTTCCAAGTACAGTCATATTTGCAGTTAAAAATGTAGTTTCAATTCCAAGTGCTTTCAGTGAACGGATACTTTGCAGAAAATCTACTGTATTACGTGCGAATCTAGATATGTCTTTTACTGCCACTAAATCAAACAGTCCCGACTCAGCATCCTTTAATAGTCGTTGAAACTCTTTACGGTTTTTGATTTTCGTACCAGAAATCCCCTCATCTGCATAGATGTGAATAAGCTCATGATTATTTTTCTCTGCATACTCTGAGAAGAATGTTTTTTGCATGTCAATGCTATTTAATTGATCTTGTTTATCGGTAGATACTCGACAATACGCAGCTACGCGCATAAGATGACCGCCTTTCGGTAACTTCTATATAGATGTTACCACACTTCAGACAAAAAAACAAGCACACCCATAAAACGGATGTGCTATTATTAACTTCCGTGTATTTTATTTTTTATCCTGTGCGTCTCGTAGTCGTTCTTTTCTTAATTCTACAAGTGCATCGGCATACCATTTAATTAGAAATTTCTGCATGTTATCTTGAGTATTGGGATTGTGGAATGTATACGTTAGTTTCTGCTGTTTCACATTTATGCTCACCACCTTTAATAATATCTTAAATCAAATATATGGTATTGAAGTTTCTAATATTCTACTTAATATGGGGTCACTGTTTTCCTGTACTTCCAAAGCCTCCATTGCCTCGCTCTGTACCACCTAATTCATCAACCGCTTCAAATTCGGTCAACACCACAGGCATCACAACTAATTGAGCAATACGTTCTTGTGGTTGTACCCAATAATTTTCATTTGAATGGTTATGTAGTGCTACGACGATTTCTCCCCGATAATCACTGTCTGCCACGCCTACACAGTTTGCAGGAGATATACCATGATTTGTAGCCAATCCACTTCTGGCAAATATGAAAGCTGCCATATTTTCATAAGGTAATTCAATAGCAATTCCTGTAGGAATTTTAACTGTATGCCCCGGTATAATCGTAATTTGTTCAGTAATATCAGCACACAGATCAGCCCCAGCCGATCCCGATGTTTGTCTTTGAGGTAGTTGAGCCGTAGGTGTCAGTTTTTTTACTTTAATTGTCATAAGATCAAATTCTCCATTTATTCTATATTTGTTTTATTCACATTTTGAGTATCCACAAATTTTACAGGAATTGCACCCGCCTTCAAAATACAAATCGTTTCCACATTCAGGACATTTAGGATTATTGTTATTGATTCTTTGTGTGTTGTTCTCTATTGGCTCTTCAACAATCCCTAAATCTTCTTGTATTTGATTGTTCATATCTTTTAAGGCGTAACCAATTGCCATTGGGCAACATGATCCTTTAGATGTATCTCCATTTTGGCTTTTTCTCACGGCATACGACGGACATGTGGGACAACTGTTTAGTTGATCAATAATATCGTCAATCTGAATTCCACCCCTGCTGGCGAGAGAAATCAATCTGGATACAGCGACCATAAAACTATTACAGCCTCCTGTACTACCTTTTGAGAAATACGTTTCGGTCAATTCTCCGCTAACAGGGTCAAATAGACCTTGACAGTGCAATGTTCCACAACCAGTATTTAACGACCTTTTACGGCCTATTACATCATCATCTACTTGGATTATGTATCCACGTTCAAGTGTTGTTGTAGGTGCCTCAGAATCGCTCTCCGATGATTTTGATTCAGTTGTTAAGATGCCACTACGTTTACATCCGTCCTTGTATATTGTTATCCCTTTTAATCCTTGCTCCCAAGCGTATAAGTACAATTGCTCCATGTCTTCAATTGTTGCTGAATTAGGAAGATTTACTGTAGAAGAAATTGCTGTATCAACATACTTTTGCATGATAGCTTGTGTGTCTACTCTATCTTTCCAATAGATATCTTTCGATGATACAAAATAATCTGGTAACGTAGATTGACCAGTTGCTTGCATATATTCTTTAGCCGTTAAACAGTAAATGTCATAATACTTATCTTCGCCGTTATTCAAGCTTTCAGTTTTACGAGTATATTTGATTGCAAATTCAGGTTCGCACCCGCCACTTCTACCTAACATCGTAGAAATTGATCCTGTGGGTGCAATGGATATTAAGGAACAGTTTCTTATGCCTGTTTTCTTAAATTCATCAAGTTCATCTTGCGAAAACACATTACGAAGAATTGTGCTGTTAAAAACACATTCTTTATATTTAGGAAAACTACCTTTTTCTTTGGATAACTCTACACTTGCTAATACTGCTGTTTTAAAGAGAGTTCTAAATAGTTTATCTGTAAACTCTTTTGCTTCTTGACTACCGTATTTAATGCCAAGTTTCATCAGGGCATTTGCATATCCCATAACCCCAAGCCCAATATTTCTGTAATTCAATGAGTTTTGTTTTTGGGCTTCAATAGGATGGTTATTTGCATTTTCATCAACGAGTGTGTCCAATGCTCTAATCATGATAGGAATATCTTGTATAAATGATGCATAATTGAATTCTGCTTTGTTTGTGAATGGGTTCAGAACATATTCAACAAGATTTGCCGAACCCAAATTACAACAAAAATGCTTTGGTAGCGGCTGTTCACCACAGGGATTGCATGTTTCTATCTGGTATTCATCGTCAAACTCCATAAGATTATAGTTTCTGAACCTATTGGTAAATAGACACGCAGGATCAGCCCAATCGTAGCAGTTTTGAACCAACTTTTTATAAAGCTCAATCGGCACTATATCATACTCTATGATATGTCCGCTATAATCACGTTTTTCATGGATTGTAATGGTTTCTCCAGTATCGTAATATCGTTTGACTGCACACATAAATTCATCATCAATTTCCAATGACAAATTTGCCTTTTCAATCTTTCCTTCTTGTGATTTTATATTGATGAAAGTTTCTGCTTCTTTATGTCTAATATCAAGGCTTATCATGAGTGCGCCTTTACGAGAACCACCTTGGCTGGTTTCTTTTGTTGTTGTATTGAATATTTCCATGAATGGTACAATACCGTCACTTGTAAATCTATTTTTAATTGGTGTTCCTTTTGGCCTAAGTTTACTTAATGACAAACCTTGACCACCTTGCGATTTATAAGTGAGTCCAATGATTTTATTAATTTCAAGAATCTGTTCGTAGTCATCAGGTACGAATCCAGATGAATAGCAGTTAAAGTAAGAACCCGAATTTAATAAACCTCTATTGGTTAGTGTACGTCCTGCTGTTAAAAACCGTTTTAGCCGAATTAATGTTTCTAAATCTGGATCGCCACCGCTTACCCTATATATCATTTCGTCAAAAGTTTCGTTTTTATCTTGATACTTTTTTTCATTAATATCTATCCCTATTTCGTTATCTTCACCAAGCCACTCTTGTACTGTCATTAGACCATCCTATCCATAGTATATTTCTTATGTAAATTCTCAATCTCTCTATCTTTGTTTTTAAGTTCCAATTCCTTAGTTTCTAAATCCTGTTGTAACATAAAGTTTTCAGATTGTAGATCACTGTCATGTCCAGCAGTCAAGCAAGCAATCAAAATTAGCGTAACAAAACTAGACACCAGTGCAGTTATAACTAACGCCATCATATTTTGTGAAAAGCCTCCTATCTCCATTAAAATAATCATATATCTGCTTCCACTTATAAACTCGTTTCATACCATATGCTGGTAATCGTTCGTTCCACGGCCTATTCATAAGCATCTTACTACCCTTGAAATATATCAAGTTATCGAGACAATCATCCCCTAACCAATCTAAATTCAATCTATCCTTATCATTGCACCTAATCAGTTGTCTTGTTCTATACCACTCAAAAGTCTTACTCAACAACTTATCTCTTGCATATAGAGTCTTGGGATGAGCGGCACTGGCAAAATAAATATAGAAGTGTTGACTTAGATAATTAAGAGTTTCTACAGCCCCTTCCATTGGTTTAAGATTATAAATAAAATCGTCATCTACAACATCGTCAAACACATTCTTACATTCAGGTTTGAGAAATTTATGTATCCGATAGTCTGCTATATCTTCAAATTGTACGTTATCGTCATACAATTCGTTGTATTTATTTAATACCGGTTTTACGAAGTCAAATGTAAAATCGTCAAGGTCAGCCCCAAAAGTTTTTGTATTTATCCACTATCACCAGCCTTATCTTTTCTTAAGTAGTGAGGCATATCATCTAAATGTATCATGCCTAATTCTTGGAAATGCATAATTGCATATAGGTTAAAACAAGCCGCTGCCAAATGATCCTCATCCTCCATTCCCATAACAAATTGATCTATATGACGTTTAGCAGATTCAATACATCTTGAAAATGGCATTCCTTTTTCCCAATTACGATTATCATATTTTTCTGAGCCACCTTCTAATCTCAATGCTAATCTTCTATTTCCAAAAGGTGAAATTAAATCGTATCTCCCCTTACCTGTTGTTGGTTCTCGGATAGCCATACCTTCTCCATATGAGATACGTTCCCCACCGTCGTTGATATTGTTGTCAGTTATTTAAGATCAACACCCTTCTTACAATAGAAATAATCATTATAAGCATTGTACCTACTTTTTATGTTCGACAATCTAATATGAGGATTGTTCTTCAACATTTCTTCCCAAAACCCACAAGAATTAAACTCTGGACATCCGCACCGATATACGCAATTTGGAACAAGCCCTTCTGAAAGCTCTGGTTCATGTTTATATAGTTTGATTTTATAATCTTCTGCTAACACTCTTGTTTCTGGACTAGCAAGTTTACACAGTCTTTTTCTCCAAGTATCTATTACATGTTGTCCATTGGCATTACCATCAAAATTAACTGGTTGACCTTGACCAACATCGTCTCTGTTTACTCCTGTTCTATCAGAGCGTTGTGTAGATATGAAGCATTCCCATTTGTGCCTACACCAATGAGTAGCCACCCATGATTTGATTCCCTTCCAACTCCAATCAATATTGATTAATCTGATAGGGGAATGTTCAGAGACTATTAATTGTGTCTTGAATTCTTTTGATGGTACATTTGATGTGTAGTCTTTGTTTACAGTAGTTCTACATTTGTTCTTAATATTAACCCAATCACAATCAATTTTATTGAAGATCGTACTTATAGTAATCATCCTTTCTTATGTTTATTTAATTTCTTATTGTATTTCTCAATTTCCTCTGGTGTAGCATCTCTTGTAACAGCTTTTCCGCATTCTTTATCGTATCTCGATATCATTTCTTCAATATCAAGCTGATAGCGTTTCTTACGGCGTTCCTCTCTAGTCCTATTGTATCCCACGGTTTATATGTACTCTTCCTTTTCTAATTATTATTGGTTTGCTTCATAATAAGTTCAATGACTAACTTTCTGGCCTCTTCCCTATTGCTGGCTTCTCCACTACTGATAAACGAATCTTCTAGCTGTGTAATAAGTTCATTAATCTGTTCCATTAATAAATCTCCTTAATAGTTTAATTTGAAATATGTGATAGAATAGCTTATTTATACTATGTTAAAATTTAAGTGATTTTAGTCTTTGAATTTCTGCTTCTAATTTTGTTATTCTTTCATTCCTAATTTTTTCAGCATATTCAATTGCTTCAGCTCTGGTATTATGTAGATGCTCTTCTTCAACTCCGATTGGGTTAAAACCCTTACCCTCTCCATCGTAAAAATATCCACCACCTCCACCAACATGAATTTGTTTGCACAGTATGCCTTCTGTTAAAGCTTTGCTAGTGACCCATGTATCACCATATTTCCATCTGTACGGCATATCTAATTCACCCTCTCAAGATCACCCACATACCACAACCATTTTGGATCAGTGGTATCTTCTGTTAAACAAACCATACTTGGATTGTCCTTCTTGTCTTTATCATATTCCACAGTAAATACTACATCCTTGTTATCTTCAACGAATTGCTTCCATTTTGGATTCATCGTATGCCAATCTGGATGCTCTTGAATAGATTTCAGATTAAGCTTCACCCTATCACCTTCTTTAAGATTACCTTTTAAATCAGGAGCTTCGTGAATCTCTAAAAGTCGTTTTGCTTGCGCGCTGGTTAGTCCGGTCTTTTCAAATTCTTTGATGAGTTTGCGGCGTTGTTCTCTATTCATTAGTCATCTACTTTCTCATATGTCATTTCAAAAATATCTGGTTTGCAAGGATAGTATTCACCTTGTACACCTTGAATGATATAATCACCAATAGAACAAATATGATCTCCTTCAAGAGTATGAATAGTAAGTCTTACATGTGGCCTTCCTTTGCCTACTTGCCATGCGGAATCCAATATGTTTACTTCTAAATCTTTTCCTACAAAAGTTTCTATTTCTCTAACATTTAGACCGTTCCATTGTATTGCCTTAATTATTACTGGCTTCTTTCTGTATTTCATTTACATACTCCCTTCCATAAATGGCTGAATAGATTGTTTACCATGAGAATGAATTAAGGCTAAAATATACCTATCCAACCTATCATTTTCAAACATCATTCTGTCATTTATAATTCGCGTATTAGTTGCTTCAGTTTCCATAAGACGAATATCACGAACTTCCTGTAGTAAGCTATTTCGTTCAAACTCTAATTGCTGAATTTGGCTTTTAGATTCTTGCAAACACTTATTCAAATGTCTGTTTTCTTCTTTTAAAGCGACAAGTTCATTTTCCGCTTCTTCAAGTTTTCTCTGTATGGTTTCATTCCTATCAATGGTTTGCTTTAGTTTATCCTCCATGCCACGTATCGAGTTTCTAAGATCATGCTCATTCATATTGTCATACTTGTCTGTCGCTCTACATTCATTATCTAATTTGATATTATCATCTCCTTATGTCATCAAATGGTTATTTTATAATATAATTTTAACGTGGTTATGCGGTTTTCTGACTATAGTTTTCTGCAATATTTATGTATTTTAGTATGTGTGCAATAACATCAACAGTCCAACCATTTCCTATACTATTATAACGGTTTGTGTCTGCAACCCCTTCGGTATATCCTTCGGGTAACGTCTGTAATCTTTCGTATTCAAGAGGTGTGAGTTTTCTACAGCGTCCTTCTTGATATACTTTCTTTTGTAGATTACCTCCCGCACAAGTAGTAAGTGTTGAACATTTTCCTTTAAGATTATAAACTTCTTTCATATGTCTATGTCCATTCAGATGCAATGTACATTGCACTTTTTCATTATCACCATTATAAGTAAAGGGTTTTTTATACCAGTATTTTTCATTTACTTCCGATGCATTCAAAACTATATTTTGCAAGACTATACCTTTATCTTTTGGAATTGTTATTCCATCAATATTAGTCCAATAAAGGCGTTTTCTGTCTGCCGCACAAACCAAGTTTGAATTTATAATTATCGGCTTTACACCTAATAATTCAGAAATAATATCTTCCCATTCTTTTTTCATAGGTACATTTTCAAGAAGAAAATATTTTGGTTTAACGTGTCTCAATATTCGTTCATAATGATAAAATAAGCTACTCTTTTTGCCCATTAGCCCTTTTACATCGCCACGATCATATTTATACACACTTAAATCTTGACATGGGCTACCACCTATGAGCAAATCAATTTTCGGTAATGCATCAAGCATTTCTGTTGTAATTTTTGTTATATCCCCAAGTTGAACCGTATTAGGAAAATTCTTTTGTGTGATCTTAATTGAATTTGGTTCAATCTCACTAGCATAATAATTGTCAACTGTAATCCCCGCTCGTTTTAAGGCCACCTGTCCGCAAGAAATTCCATCGAATAAGCTTAATATGTTTATATTTATCTATCTCCTTTGTGTTTTATTTGTAATATGCAATCAATGACAGGCTTTATAGTATGTATTTAAATAACTTTTCCGTACTTTGAACTCTCTTATTATTGTCAATAGACCGAATTATGGGTTGTTCCCAAATACACTCAAAGTCATCAGAAGCATTTTGTTCTGAAATCAACACAATATTATTCTTACTCCACTTACACATGGTTTCCCAAAATGCATTATGATTGAAATTATGACTTGTTTCATACTTTTTCACTTCTTGATATGGAGGATCACAATAAATAAGGCAATTTTTTATTTCAGCATACTCTTTATAATCTTTACAATCAAAAACTACATTCTTTAAATTAGGTAACTGAGATTCTAAATTTCGTTTTGCTTCATCATAATAATCCCTAATTGTATTTGCTTTCGTATGTACAATTCCAGCATAACCACCATCAAAAAATCTACCGTTATAGCTTGCTAAGAATCCTACTGCTCCTACATACCAATCTTCATATTTATTATTGTTCTTGTTAATTCTAACATCTGAATAATGGTCTTTTGAAATATTATCTGGAAGCTGCTTATTATCGTATACTAATGCTTTAAAAAGACTTATTAGATATAAACTAATATCTGATGCAATTCTGTTTTTGCATTTAACCTTATCAATTACATTGCAACCACCACAGAAAGGCTCAATATATGTTTTTATCTGATTATCGTCTATATACTTTTGAATAATTGGAACGATATGTTTCGTTATTCTTGACTTGCTACCCATGTATTTTATAATTATCACTATCTTTCTTTATTTAATTTACATCGTATCAATCTTGTGTTTTATGCTATGTTTTTAACGTGGTTATCACATTCTTCAAGCGTGTTTTTCTATAGTCTCAATATCACACTTATCTAAATTCAACCACCTTGTTCCGTAATATTTATCTGCAATTTCTGGACATTCATTTTTAAATTTCAGATAGTATTGATAACAACTACTGCTTTCAGGATGCTTCTTACAAAATTCTTTATAGTTCATTGATTTGAAAATACTTGGCTGATTACACCACCTTGATAGATTAATGTAGGTTCCGTAATATGGAGATAACATATAATCTTTATATCTCATTATGTAAGGAAGACAGTTATAGTTGATAAGAATATTGATTCTCTCAAATAAATCAGCTATGTCCTGTTTCCAGAAATCTTGTGAATAGTCATATGGATCATCGTGGTTGAATCCACAAAATGTATAGAACTTCGGCTTCTTTTTATAAGGAAGGTGCTCTCTAATGAGATTAAGTTTATTTTCGATTAGCACCTTGTCTTTAATGTTATCAAAGGCAAAAATATATTCTCCGTACCAATTTGCTTCTTGAAATAGCACTTTACATTTCTCTGGTGTTAATAGCCTTTCATCCATTCCCTGTTTGAATTGATATCTTTTACCTGTCGCATTTAAACTATCAAATATGCTTCTCCAATCTTTACAAGAAAGAATGTTGTCATCCAGTAGACAGATATATTTTCTCGAACTATCCACAAACTCATTTACATTACTGTGCCGCAGACATTGTTTATAATTCTTGTTTACACAAAACTTACATTGACGAATACAGCCTCTAGTAGTGAATCCTATTGAGTGGTTTTGATAGTAGTCAAATTGCTTTTGATTATAATCCTCTGACAGTTTTGTATTGACCCACCCATCGTATAAACTATAATCTGGTGAAGAGTGTTCAATCTGATCCGACAAGGGAGGAGCCTTATCGTAATAGAATCCTGTACCACCATACGATACATGAGGTAAGCTTATTGCGCTCTCTGGTACTTCTGTGTCGGTAAATACTTTTGAAATATAGACTCTATTGTAATCCTTTATTGATTCGTAATTATGTAAGAGTGTTGTTTTATCACCTACCGATCTATGATATGAAGATAGTTTCATACAAGCTAAGTTTGGAAATCTATGATTCTTGCGACCAATGAGATCAGCATCAATAATACCAATATTCAATTCATTTATCACACCCCTATGTAATTGGATTGATGATACATTCCCTAATCAATCTTTTTGTCTCTATTTCCGAACAAACAATACAGAAATCAAATTCTATTGTTTGTCCTTCTCTATCTTCAGAATCAAATGTGAATTTATGCTTGAAATTAAATCCTTCGTATTTATCTTCTCTTGAAAATTCTTTACCACACATGTTACATTTGGTTATTTGCATTTACTTATATTCTCCTTAACCTCATATAGTTTCATAACCGTTTCAACCAACCTATTTACAGCGTCCGTGTTTTTATCAATCGTTTCTCTTTGCAGTCTTAATAACCTTGATAGGTTCATGAGCTGCAATTCGGTCATTTGATTATTGCTTCACACCTTTCGTAAAAAATATCGTTGGATTCAAAATCTGATACTGATTAATCTCTTCTAAACTAACCCCCTCTCCTAACAGATACTTTTTCATTTGACACTTTGTTTTAGTTTTATGATATGAAGTGTAGTTTCTGCCGTATATTGTGCCAACCACTTTATTGTTATCGAAATTGAAAAAGTATGTTATGTAAGATTTCTTGAATAGTTTTTTGTTAGGATCAGTTGTT
>Ga0153952_1000821_pt1 | contig 11175 bp, 8 predicted proteins | sample TSNJ036MetaG_FD_104746 | JGI IMG/M metagenome (GOLD analysis project Ga0153952, IMG submission 104746) | Attine ant fungus gardens microbial communities from New Jersey, USA - TSNJ036 MetaG | ecosystem: Host-associated > Fungi > Mycelium > Unclassified | place: USA: New Jersey, Wharton State... | reverse complement strand
TTTAGTAGATTTTATAAACGTTCAAACTCTTACTGCCTAGCTTGATTATATCCGACCAACTGAACTATGTCAAGATTTATTCTAAACGGTTTAGTAAATGACTTCGTCTTCACAGAATCGCCAAATACACATATCTTTAACTATAAATCAACCATACTATTGAAATATATGATTATTCCAAAATAATTTAATTATTTGTAGTGAAAATTTACAACAATTATTCCGAATGTTCATTTATAATTCACTATTTACAAACTAAATATTCAGTGATATGATTTAGATAACATAGCAGCCACATAACCAAAGGAGATGCGGAGATATGATCGGGTATGAAAAGGTGACAGGGGCATTTGATCTGACCGGCAAGACCGCCATCGTTACAGGCGGGGCGGGAGGTATCGGGGAGGCAACCGCCAGAATGTATGCGGTCAAGGGCGCTAACCTCGTGTTGAGCGATATCAAAGACAATGTATCGGAGATAGCCGTCGCGATTGCCGGGGAATACGGCACAAAGGCGATCGGTGTGCATGGGGATTTGACGAAACCGGAGGAGATCGACAAGGTTGTAAATGCCGCGCTGAAGCAGTTCGGAGAAATCAACATCCTTGCAAACATTGTGGGGCGGGTGGATTTGGAGAACGCGGAGGATATCGATTTCGCATTGGTGGAGCATCAGATGCAGGTTAACGCATTCAGCGTATTCCGCCTCAGTCAGAAAGTTGCCAATGTCATGATCAAGCAAGGAAAAGGCGGCAAGATCGTCTGCGTCGGCTCCCAGGCCAGCTTCATCGCCATCGACAAGCATGTGGGCTACACCATGAGCAAGGCCGCCCTGATCGGGATGGTGAAGGTATGCGCGCTGGAATGGGCCGAGTTCGGCATCAACGTCAACGCGGTTGCACCCACTGTAGTCCGCACCTACATGGGGGATCGCGCCTGGCAGGGGAAAGTCAAGGAGGACATGATCAAGGCCATTCCAGCCAACCGTTTTGCAGAAGTTGATGAGGTTGCCGCTTCCATCCTGTTCCTTTCCTGCCCCGAATCCAACATGATCACCGGTGAAAATCTTGTGCTGGACGGAGGCTTCACCATCAAATAAAGGAGGACGGCACGGAAGCGCTGTACGGTGTGCTGAGGGACAGGGAAATGGCCGAAGGCTCGAAGATGATGGCGGCCGGACACTACAGGCTGGATAAGCCTGATTAGCAAACCAACTAATCAAGAAAAGAATGGAGGACCCCTTGAATGAAAAAGAAAGTTTTAAGCATCCTGTTGTCCGTTGCCTGTGTGTTTTCACTGGCCGCCTGCAACACAGCCGGCAGCTCCGCGTCGAAGCCGGAAGCAGCGCTTTCTGAGACGGTGACGCGACAGTCCGAATCCACCGGCGCCGATACAGAAGCACCTTCCGATGGTCCATATGAAACCACTACCAAGGGCAGTGCATTGGATGGCTCGGGCCTTTTGATAGGATGCATCTTTATCAATGTTGAAAACTCCATCTACGCAAATATGAAAAATGATATGGAACAGCAATCCGGTGTTTGGGGCAACGAGTTCATGTTTGTGACCGCCGAGGAAGCCGCTGAACAAATTTCTGCTGTGGAAAACATGATGGATGCTGGTTGCAACGCAATTATTGTGCACATTTCCAACGCCGAGGCAATCGAATCCACCTTGCAAAATGCGGTTGATCGCGGGGTGAACGTACTTGCTTTTGATGGTCAAAGCCCAAGCGCGGTGAAATCTTACGTGGCAGACAACTATAATTCCGGCTATAACACCGGCAAAATGACCGGCGAATGGATCAACGCGAACCTGAACGGCAAGGCTAAGGTAGGCTTGTTCACATATACGAAGATGGAAGTTCTGGTCGAGCGCGACAAAGGTCTGCGCGACGGACTGGCCGCAACGGCTCCCGGAGCTGAAATTACCATTGATTCTGAGGACTATACCATCTCCATGGGCGTGAATGGCGCGGAAAACTTCCTACAGGCCGTTCCAGATCTGGACGTCCTAATGTCTTTCAACGGTTCGGCAGCGCTCGGTGGATACCAGACCTTCCAGGCTACGGGTATCAATGACGACAAACATGCCATCTTTGCTGTGGATGGCGCTCCGGAAGAATTCACCGCCATCGCCGAAGGCGGCTGTTATCGCGGCACCACCTCGATGGGCTTTAATGATCTAGGATACTTGATGCTGGGCGACGCCATCAAAGCCTGCCGCGGGATGGACACCGGCGAAGAGGTTTCTCTCTGGCCTGTAGCAACAGTCACGCAGGAGAATGTCCAGGACTTTATCAAATAATACCAAGGCCTGTATTCATAGATCGAAACGGCGTTGTTGCGGCCGCCTGTCCGTTGTCTGGTGCAGGGGCAGGCGGCCCAACGGAATAAAACTCAAAAATGAGGGGAGGTACCCTTTTGGACGATAAACCGGCCCTTGCTTTGCGGGGGGTAACGAAAACATATCCGGGTGTGGTTGCCCTGCAAAATGTATCGCTGGATATTCACAAGGGAAAAGTACACGCTATTGCCGGCGAAAATGGTGCGGGGAAATCCACCATGATGAAATTGATATCCGGTGCGATCGAACCGGATTCCGGCTCAATTCTGGTGGATGGAATCGAATACAATGCCCTAAATCCCAAGCTGTCCAAAGAACTGGGGATCGAGGTGGTCTACCAGGAATTCAATCTGATACCGTCTCTTTCAGTCGCAGAAAACTTATTTCTGGGAGAATACCCCGGTGGAAGCTTTATGCCGGATTTTGCTTATATGAAGAGGAAAGCCCAGGAAATATTCGACTTGCTGGAACTCAAAATTACCCCGACCGATAAGGTTGGGGACCTGTCTACTTCTTACTGCCAGTTGGTGGAAATTGCCAAGGCGTTAACCAAAAAACTTAAAGTGCTGATTTTGGACGAGCCTACAGCTTCATTGACTGTCAGCGAAACCGAGGTACTGTTCAAGTTGATAGAGAAGCTGAAAAATCAAGGAACTACCATTCTGTACGTCTCGCACCGAATGAGCGAGATTTTCAATATATGCGATTATGTGACAATTTTCCGAGACGGGCAGATGGTGAGCACGCACAACACCTGCGATATTGAAGTAAACGAGCTGATAAAGCTGATGGTGGGCAGAGAAGTCAGCGACACCTACCCTAGGCGCAGGCACCAATTAGGTGATCTTGTGTTGAAAGTGGAGGGGCTTTGCGGCCTGGGCGTAGAGGATATCAGTTTTGATTTGCATAAAGGAGAGATCCTCGGCTTTGCCGGGCTTGTCGGGGCGGGCCGTACCGAAACGGTGCGCATGCTCTTTGGAGCGGACCGTTACACCGAAGGCCGTATTATCCTGAACGGCAAAGATTTAAATATCAGGCGCCCGGAGGACGCTTGTGATGCGGGGATCGGTTTTGTGCCGGAGGACCGCAAAACACAGGGGGTGGCGCAAGGGATGTCGATCCGGAGTAATATCTCGATGGCGATTCTGAAGCTGGTATCTCGCTATGGCGTCATAAATAAGAAGAAAGAAAACCAAATTTTGGAAAAATATAAAGATGCACTGCGCATCAAGACCCCATCATTTGACCAGCTTGTGAAAAATCTGAGTGGTGGCAACCAGCAGAAAGTGGTGCTGAGCAAGTGGCTGGCAAAGGACTGCCGGATCCTGATTGTGGATGAGCCTACCCGGGGCATTGACGTGGGAGCAAAACAGGAAATTTATGAGATCCTTAACAAGCTGGCGGAGCGTGGTGTCGCCATCATTATGGTATCTTCGGAAATGCCTGAGCTGATTGGAATGTCAGACCGCATCCTGGTGTTAAGCGAGGGGCATACCGCGGGAATCCTGGAAAAAGATGAATTTGACCAGGAAACCATCCTGAAGCTCTCATCCCTTGAATTCGTATCGAAAGGTGCTTGATTTATGAGTAGTACAGCAGATCGAATCAAATCATTCGTTGCAAAAAAAGCCGTTCCCATTGTGTTGGTTTTTATGTGCAGCGTGTTTGCTTTTATGTCGCCCAACTTTCTGACAGTGAGCAATGCACTTACCGTTTTGCGCCAAATATCCATGCTTTGCATTATGGCAGCCGGTGTTTCCCTGGTGATGGTTTGCGGCCAGATTGACTTGAGTGTGGCCAGCATTGCCTCGCTGTGCGGTGTGATCGCGGCCTTGATCGTCGTCGAGCTTGACATGCCGGTTGGAGTCGCTATGTGGATTGCCATTGCGTTTGGCGTCGGCATAGGTTTTCTGAATGGGTGCCTCATCACCTATACCCGAATGAACCCTATGATTGGCACACTGGGAACCGCTACTATTTTGTCCGGCATTGCCTATATCATATGCAAGGGTGGTACCCCGATCTATGGTTTACCCGAGTCGGCTAAATTCATCGGCCAGGGCTTCGTGGGGCCGATACCGGTGCCAATTTTGGTAATGATTGTTTGCCTTGGCATAAATGCTTTCATACTTGCCAAAACCCGTATTGGCCGTTCGATGTATGCGATTGGCAGCAATGTGGAGGTTGCCAGACTTTCTGGCATTAACACCAATCATATTCAAATATTAGCCTATTGTGGCAGCGGCCTCTTTTCCGCGTTGGCAGGTGTTATTCTGATGTCCCGTGTCTTTTCGGGTCAGCCTAATGGCGCTGTAAACTATGAAATGAACACGCTGACAGCCTGTATTGTTGGCGGTATCAGCATCGGCGGCGGCTCGGGAAACACCGCTTCTGTTCTGATTGGCGCCCTGATTGTTGGTATTATTAATAATGGGCTGACGATCGTACGGGTAAGTGAATACTGGCAAATGATTGCGCGGGGTTCCATTCTGGTTTTTGCCGTGGCGATCGATAGTATTATCCGTCTGCGTGCGGAAAAATCAAAAAAGCAGATCAAGCACTCGAAATAGACAACGAGGTAAATGATATGATTAATCGCATCATCCACAAGGAAAGAGCGCCAGAGTTCGATATGTTTATGTCAGCTAACGAGTTGTGCAAACTGGAACAACAGGGGTATCTTGAGGAAGAATACTTTTTTTCCGGAACAGCCAATGTGTACGGAGAAAACGGAAAAGGCGGCGCACAAATTCTTTTTGCCGACGCGCCCTACACCAACCGCTTGGTGGTCCGGCGGCCCCAAAACGCGCACCTGTCCAGCGGGCGTGTCATTGTCGAGATTCTCAACTCCTCCTCGTACATGGATATTGACCGGGTTTGGATATTGGCGCACAGGCACCTGCTGCGCAATAACGACGTATACATAGGGGTTACCAGTAAGCCAATTACCATGAAAACACTGAGAAAATTTAATAAGGAAAGGTATGCGCCGCTGTCTTGGAACAATCCAAGGGCTTGTCCTTACCCTGCGGAAGCACTGGGAAATTTCAAAGGGGCTTCCAACCCGGAGACAGAGGACGGGCTGTTCTGGGATATGCTGAGCGACCTGGCAGCTGAAATCCGCCATGGCGCGGCTTTTCTTGCTGATGTACCGGTGAAACAGGTCTACCTGGCCGGATGGTCGCAATCAGCCGGATATATGGTTACTTACACAAACTATTTTGCCAAAAGTCACCACGATGAAAGCCGCTCCCCGTTATTTGACGGATATTTCGCTGCCGGCGCCGCCCCGATGGTGGTACCTGCACTCAATCAATGCGAATACACCGATTTGATTGAGGGACAGGGAAGAATCGCCTTTGCCGGCACCCCTTACCTTCTGATGCAGACAGAAAGTGAAAATGCAAAGCTGGGCACATTTGAAAACCGGCTGCCTTTTTCCGATAATCCTTTGTTGCAATGCCGCTATTACGACATTTCCGGTTCCACCCACGACAGTGTGGAATCTATGACCAACTACTATCGTGGCAGCCTTGACATGCAGAAAACCGGTTGTTATCTGACCTATCCGGGAAAAGAACCAAACGCAAATGATTTTCCCTACTACTTTGCTATCTGTGCGGGATTGCAGTGCCTGTATCTTTGGGTGGAAAAGAACATACTGCCACCGGATGTGGAGCCCATTCCCGTGGACGAACATTTGAACAATCTGACAGACAATTTTGGGAATGCCCAAAAAGGATGGCGTCTGCCTGAAATCGATGTCCCGGTTTGTCAATATCGCCCTCACGCATCTTCTTTGCACCCGAATGACAGCACAATGTTATACGGCTGCGAAATTCCATTTGAGCAGAATCATCTCCGGGAGTTATATGGAACTCTGTCTAACTATCGGAGGCTTGTGGAGCAAACGGCGGATAAAGCTGTGCAGAACCTGTTTTTACTCCCGCAGGACAGGGAAGAATGTATCGCTCACTCTGTCGCCAAAGCGGCAAAATATGGGCTTTCCTGACAAATGGGGCATTGTCTTGTCTTATCCGGGTGCTGGTGATTATTTACATCCATCCCAGCTCTGCAATTACCCGGCAGGGCAATTTTTACACCGATCATCCTCCAATCAAAACAGGCGGCAACATTTTCGTTACCGCCTGTGATTTTATTTGTTTTGTGATATAATAAATAATAACGTTATGCCAAAAATGAGGAGGAGATCATTGTGTTAAAATGTGCAAGTATTTATATCTATGAAATCGATGACCCGGAGATTGCTCTTGAGGAAATCAAGGCACAGCTCAAGGAGAAAATAACGCTTCTTGAACATTCAGTCGGAATCATTATGTGCCACACCGAGTTTGTCGGCACCGGAGTTCTGAAGCATATTTGTGAAAATCTTCCATTTGAATTGGCGGGAGTGACCACCTCCTCACAAGCTGTTAACGGCGAGGCCGGCGAGCTTATTCTGACTATTTTTGTGATGTCGTCAGATGATGTTTGTTTTAGGACCGGTGTAACGGAAAGCCTGAGCGAAGATATCGAAGAGCCAACTAAATCGGCTTTTGATAAGGCTGCCATTGGAGTGTCCGGACTGCCTAAGCTTGCGCTTGTATTTCCTCCGCTCATTTTAAAATATGCTGGAGATTCATACATAAACGCATGGAAGCAAATTATTCCTGATGTACCGGTTTTTGGAGCAATTGCCATAGACGATACGCTTAATTTTGAAGGGAGCATGACCATTCATAACGGTGAAAGCTATAAAACCGCCATGTCGTTTGTATTATGCTATGGAAATATGAATCCCCGCTTCTTTGTCGGAACTCTTCCCGAAAATAAAGTTATGCCATATAAGGGCGAGATCACAAAATCAAACGGACCTTTTGTTCAGGAAATAAATAACATGAACGCGTACAAATATTTTGAAGACATTGGATTTGCAAGCAATGGTGCTCTTGCTGAAAATTTTTTATTCGTGCCGTTTGTGATCGACCAGAAAAAACGCGAGGATTATGATGGCATACCGGTTGTACGCGGACACGTTTCCTTTACAGAGGATGGAACGGCGATTTTCCGCGGGGATGTTGACGAAGGTTCAACCTTTACGTTGTTAACATGCGATCCTGAAGATGTATTGTCAACAACGCGGCAAAAGATCGAACAGATAAACCAGCTGCCCGATGTAAACGGTGCGCTGTTTTTTCCCTGCATTGTTCGACACATGCTGACAATGCGCATCAGTCCTTTGATAGAATTGGAAACTGTCAAGGATACAATTAATCCCGATATCCCCTTTATGATGGGGTACGCAGGCGGCGAGATCTGTCCGACATCCATCAGAAACGGCATCCCAACCAACAGATTTCATAATTATTCATTGGTTATTCTTGTTATCTGATTTATTCGGTAAGGGTAAAGGAAGTGAAGCATTGGACGCCAATCACGAAAATGTTACAAAAGACGAATACAACGAGCTGCTGCAAAAGTTAAGGACGACTGAAATCGAAAAAAACAGACTCTCGCGGGAGCTCAGAACCATTATAAAGCGCAATGAAATTAATAAATTAAACATTGAAACACAAGCCGGACTTAACAAGATAATTACTGATGAGAAGCAAAGACAAGAGATGTATGTCCGCCTTCTTTTGGAGTCATGCCCGGATGTTATGTTTATATTTGATGAAAATATAAAATTTCTGTTGGGCACCAACTCGATAACCGATATTATCAGTATTGATGATGTTTCTCTTTTGCATGGGCGGGAGCTTGATAAGATTGTTGAAAGATACCGCCCTCCCGCATTTACGGAAGAGTTGACCGCTTCAATAAAGAGTATAATTTTAAGCCGCGGCAACAGCGAGATAGAAAATAAATTTGAAATCTCCGCTGAAAATAATAAATATGAGGTTAACATATTGCCTTTTCATAAAGATACCGGTGAATTTGCCGGTGTTCTCGTGATTATGCATGACGTAACAGAGATCGTGAAAGCAAAGGAAATCGCGGAACATGCAAGCAGTGCCAAGGGTGAATTTTTGTCCCGTATGAGTCATGAAATGAGAACGCCGATGAATGCGATCATCGGCATGACCAGCATCGCAAAAGGTTCAAAGGACCCGGATAAAAAAGAATATTGCCTTGATAAAATCGAAAGTGCATCCAAACATTTGCTGGGTGTCATCAACGATATTCTTGATATGTCGAAGATCGAGGCAAATAAATTTGAATTATCCTGTCAGGCGTTTGATTTTGAAAAAATGCTTATTAATGTTACGAATGTGATCAACTTCCGCATCGAAGAAAAGAAACAAAATTTAATTATCAACCAGGATAAAAATATTCCTGTTTCAATAATCGGAGATGAACTCCGTTTGTCACAGGTTATTACAAACCTATTGACAAACGCTGTTAAATTCACACCTGAGAGCGGCACAATCACGCTAAGCGCAAAGGATTTATCCGTTCCCGCCGGCAAGCCTACCCTCCAAATTGAAGTGGCCGATAATGGAATCGGCATTTCAGTCGAACAGCAATCCCGATTATTTACTTCCTTTGAACAGGCGGAGGGCGGTACAGCCCGCAAATATGGAGGAACTGGCTTGGGACTCGCCATCTCCAAACGAATTGTCGAGCTGATGGGGGGGCGGATATGGATTGAGTCAGAGTTCGGCACCGGCTCGAAATTCATATTCACGATAGAATATGAAGAGGATTACTCGAAGCCACGAACTAAGCTTATCATAAACAAAGAAGATATGCATGTCCTTGCTGTGGACGATTCTCCTGAAATAAGAGAGTATTTTACGGATGTTATGACATCGCTTGAGCTGTCATATGATGTTGCCGCCGATGGGTATGAAGCACTGAACATGATTATTAACCGCAAAGACAAACCATATAATATCTTTTTTGTTGACTGGAAAATGCCAAAAATGAATGGGATTGAGCTGACCCGAAAAATCAAAGAGATTACAATGAACAATGCGGTTATTATTATGATTTCGGCAGCTGAATGGAGCGACATTGAAAAGGATGCCACGGAAGCTGGTGTCGACCGCTTTATTTCCAAGCCATTATTTCAGACAATACTGATAAACAGCATAAACGAGTGTGTCGGGTTTACCGACAATGAAATAACCAATCAACAGACCACGGCCACAGAAAGGGCTAATAATTATAAAAATCACACGATACTGATTGCGGAGGACGTAGATATAAACAGGGAGATCATGAGGGGGATTTTGGAAGAAACCGGCATATCTATTGACTTTGCGGAAAATGGACTGGAAGCAATTTTGATGTTTAAGGAGCAGCCAAGCAGATACAGCCTAATTCTAATGGATATTCATATGCCTGAAATGGATGGGTATGAGGCGACCCGTAAGATACGCGCTCTTGATTACGAGAGTATTAAAGCAATTCCCATTATTGCGATGACGGCAAATGTATTCAGAGAGGATATCGAAAAATGCTTGTCGGCGGGTATGAACGACCATATCGGAAAACCAATTGATATTGACGATTTATTTAAAAAGTTTGAGTTATATCTGCCGCCAAAGCCTGCGGAAAATAAATAGGTATCAATACAACGGTCAAATACATCCTCAAGGATGAAATCTACACGGGTACGCTGATCAACCACAAATCCGAAACCAACAATATCAACAAGACTTTCAAATTTACCACGCCCGAAGAACAGTACCGTCATGAAAATTTTATCCCTCGATTATATCGAGGAAACTGTGGGAGCAGGCGCAGTTTTTGATTGAGGACAGGCCAAAGCGAAATGTGCGAAGCAAGGCGGATCAGAAAATCCACCGCTACACGGGGCTGATCTTCTGTAGGACATGTGGCAGCAGATTCACCGCCAGGAACCGGAAATGGAAAGAAACAACATAGTTGTTGTTTTTTCGTTAGTTGTAGCGGTACAATCTTTTGGCTCCGCCTTTTCAAAAGGATTTGCCTTTTCATCTGAGCCAAACAGGTCGGCTCGGTCAGCTGGCGCAGGACGCTCATCACCATATCTCGGTCGCTCTTTGAAAAATCGACCCATCCTAAATTCAACATGTCTCAGCCTCCCAGTAACGGCTGATCGTAGTGGAACAGCACTTCGTTCATCTCTGAAATATGTCGTATTTCCCATTGATGATGAAATACTCTACAACCACATCAAACTTCTGATTGGGAGAGAGGGCGTAGCCCGCTCGCTTGAGCAAATCCTCGGTTTCATTAAGCGTCAGCTTCAGCGCGATGGCAAGGGCGAGAACAGTACGCTTACTCGGTGTGTAGTTTTTTGCCCGTCCTGATTTTGGAGAACAGCTTGCGGTCGAGATTGGCGCGTTTGTAGACTTCCACATCGGTCTTGCCCTTGGCATCAATCAGCCGCAGCAGGGTAGCAGAGAAAGGTTCATCGAGGTTACCAATAACATCATCCAGCGGTATAGCTTGTGCCGATGATGGCATTTGCGCCGGTGCGGGCATCAACATTTCTTGATCCGCAAATATAGCAGAGCGCTCCACATCAAGAAGCTTCTGGCTGCGACGGGAATCGAAATGCTCATCCACATAGTGCTGGTCGATGTACCGCTCTATGTCGCCGTACAGCGCCTTGCTGATGGTGAGCGCGTCCTTGTCGAACACGGCGAGATAGACATCCATCTCGTGACCGGCGAGGAAATCCTGAATCGCCTCGGTCGCCACACGGAGCGCCTCGGTTTTCGGATAGCCGTAGATCCCGCTGGAGATGAGCGGGAAAGCAATGGACTCGCAGCCATTTTGTTCCGCAAGTTCCAGTGAGCGCAAATAGCAGGAGCGGAGCAGCTCAGCTTCCCCTTG
>Ga0153952_1000819_pt1 | contig 11194 bp, 17 predicted proteins | sample TSNJ036MetaG_FD_104746 | JGI IMG/M metagenome (GOLD analysis project Ga0153952, IMG submission 104746) | Attine ant fungus gardens microbial communities from New Jersey, USA - TSNJ036 MetaG | ecosystem: Host-associated > Fungi > Mycelium > Unclassified | place: USA: New Jersey, Wharton State... | reverse complement strand
CGACGTGCGCGACGATAGGCAAGAAACAGATCTCAATGTATGTGTGGGTGCGCATTCCTTTGAATGTCCTTTTTCACAGTTTGTCGAACATTTCTTCGATTTCCCAAGCGCCAGCCCAGTAATGAATTTGGCATTTGAGACCTTCTTTTTGTGCTTCTTCTTCGATACGTTTTGAGAGTCCGCGATGGACTCTGCAGAAAACGATATCTTGATGACGAAGGCGGAGGATGGGGCAAAAGTCGTTTGATCCGTCGCCGATGTAGATGATTCGATCAAAGATGTGATTGTGACGGTTGAGAAAGGCTGTTAATTCTTCACCTAGTGTTTATATTTTTGGTTATATGAACCCCTTTCCCTCAGAAAACAAAAAGAAAGGATAGTGGACTGATTATATTTACCTTTACACATATTTGGGCTACATCCGATTTGACATGTATGTTGATGAGGAGAAGAAGGAGGGATACGACGATCGAGTTTTAAGAGATCACCTTGCCATGTTGCTGGGTTGGTGATGATTTCAGCGAAGAGGTTTGAAAGCGGTTGTGGTGCTTGTGGTTGTGGTTGTGATGCTTGTGGTTGTCCTTGTGGTTGTCCTTGTGGTGGTAGTGATTGAATTTTGGAGTTGAGGATGGTGGAGATGAAGATGGAGTTGGAGTTGGAAAGGCAGAGAAAGGTGGATTTGCCTTTGGAGTGGAGGGTGGTGATGGCTCGAGTCATAGCCGGGTGCTGTTTTTTTTCATTCATTGGTCGGTTGAGGAAGAAAGAAAGGAGGGAGGGATGAAGGAATGAATGAAACTGACGAATGGCATGATGCGAAGACTGTGTTCGATTTGTTCGCGTGTGATTCCACGGGAATGAGCTTCACAAAGAGATTGAGCACTGTTTTTGGCATTGAATTCATTTGTGTGTGAGAGAGAGAAAAGACATACACGAGATCCGTCCATTGTATTTCATTTTTGAGATTTTTCATTTTACGACGAAGGTCAGGTGCAAGGACTTCGAATACCCATCTATCCGTATCTTGGTCTGCCATTGACCTAAGGTCAAAAAGGTCGTTTTTTTCATCGAGAGTTGGTTTTTTTTTGTTAGGATAGGTGAAAAAAATGCGTTACCAGTCAAAGTCAAATATGATCAGTTGCTGGTTGATGGACATGGTGGTGGTGAAGAGAACAAGGAGTGTGTCTTGTTTCTTGTTTTTGATAGATGATAGACTATCAGTGAGTATTAGATATTAGTACCAGTCGGTCGTTGGTGAAGTTAGGAGGGTTTAGATGATAAGATAAGAAAGTGATGTAGGTCATCTCATAGCTTATATAATCTATGGATTCATTTTTTCAATGCCTACTATAGTGTGTACGGCAAAGGTATCCTGCAAAAAGCTCCCAGGCCTGCTTGAACTCACCGATTCTCATCTACAATGGACCCAAGAACATGGTAGATCACCATCGATACACCTGCCTAGGACCGAGTTGTCTTGTAAGTCGCACAGAATGACACTGCTTGTTTGTTTGTTTTTTTACTTTGGGAGCTTACATGCTTTTTTCCCTTCCCTCCTTTCCTTCTCTTCTTGGTAGCATTGTTCTGTAGCAAAGAAGGTGCACCTCAAGTCAGACTCAAAGTCGCGTTGTTCACAGATGAAAACGGTCATAATTTCACGTTCGTCTCGCCTAATGCTCGCAACGAAAGGGAGAAGTTTAAGAAAGAGTTGACTGGTATCGTTTCGGTCAACAAAACTGCTGCCGAAGCTGGATCTCGAGGGCCTCCACCTGTTCCTATAACTCCTTTAACCGCTACTCCTACTACGCACAAGACGTCGAATCTCAATGCACCAACACCAACACCTCATGTCCTTGGTCGTGTTCCTCACCCTCACCCTCCTCTTCTTCCTCTTCCTCCTTCCCGAGCTGTGTCTGTCACGAGCGAAAAGCGAGCAACTACACCTACTATCGTTGGAGTTGACCATGCCAAGGACTTCAAGCTTCGCAAAAGAGTCCTTATGAGTAATCCGGACCTGGCAGCTCTGCACAAGGATCTCGTCATCGGTGGTCAAATTACAGAAGCAGAATTCTGGGACGGGCGAGAGGTATTCCTTTCTAACCTAACTATCATTCTTTGAGGTAGTTTACATGTGTGCAATTTTTCTTTGAATAGCATCTATTGTTGGCACAAGCTGCAACAGACAATCAACAAAAGGGTAAACCCGGGCAATTGGTCGACCCTCGCCCAGAAACCGTGGAAGGAGGAGAAATTAAAATTCGAATCACACCCCAACTTGTCCATGATATCTTTGACGAATACCCTGTAGTGGCGACAGCCTATAGTGAGAATGTGCCGAACAAAGTGAATATTTGACTTGATTCCTAATGGGTGATTCACTATCAGCTGACTGACGTCTCTCTTTTCTTTGACAGCTCACAGAAGAACAGTTTTGGAAACGTTATTTTCAGTCTAAACTTTTCAATGCACATCGAGCTTCTATTCGATCGTCTGCTGCTCAACATGTAGTGAAAGATGACGAGATATTCGACAAATATCTAGAGAGAGATGATGATGGTGAGCCTATTGAATTCTCCTACTTCACTGTAATCACTCACCTCAACTAATAATAAAGAATTGGAGCCTCGGCGGCAGAGGTCAGATCCAGTACAGGCTTTCATTGACCTTGCCGCTACCATGGAAGATCACGGAGAGGTAAACTATCACAAGTTTGACTACTTCCAACCCCGTGTGGCTCATCATGAGACCTTTGCTCTAGACCGGCAATGAAAAGGATATAACAATGCAAGCAGGTCGACAAAAGGGTGCCCTTCCCTTAATTCGCAAGTTCAATGAGCATTCCGAACGGTTATTGAACTCTGCTTTGTATGCCACCCTTCACTCTTTGTTGGCAATTTTTCGTTAATGACCGTCGATTATACAGGGGTGAAGTACATCCAACAAAACGCCGCAGACTAGATCCAGGAGAAGTGAGGGAATTGGTATTTCTCTCTGCAGAACTGAGTTGTCTGAATCCTCCGACCTCTGTAGGATCCATACTCGTCTATAGAATATGATGATCTCCGGAACGATGAGGCATCGGCGGGCATTCTGCTAGAGATGAAAGACAGGCAGAGATATTTCGAAGGACAAATGGCAAATCGGACTATGGAAGATGCAGCTGCCAACAAGGTGCACACTTTCCCAAACCGCTTTTTTCCCCCTTGAACCTATGTACTCATCGTCATTTCCACAGAGTCTAGATCACCAGACTATCCTTAACGAGACAAAGCTTTGTTTACAAAATTGGGATACAAACCTGACTGAAGTCGGTCTTCCAAGCAACTCCTCTATCTATCATCGCGCAATGTGTACTGATGGGGTTGGTCTTAGCTCAAAATCGAGCGCAAGGCGGGGGATAGCGCTTTGATAAGTATGACGCAAAACGTTGCAGCATTACTTGACGTTAAATCGCGAAAAAGTCTGTGTTCATGGCGACATTGATTTTCTCACCATCTATTTGTCACTTGGGCAAAATGCCCTTCCCCCTTCCAAAAGAGTCTACCTCTCTCTCTCTTCTCTCATCCAACCTCTTCCTACAGTATCCATGCTGACCTTGGATTTTCCCTCCCTTCTCTAGGTGATATTCCAGAGGGCTTGTTCCAGCAGATGATTACATGTCATACAGCAGCCAACGAGTTTCTTCGCCAATTTTGGTCAGCAATATACCCCTCACCGGTCGATTCGCAATCTATCTCCTCAATTGCCACACCTGCCCAAAGGGCTTCAAAAGCTGCTAAAATGGTCGGCTATCTCTCCAAAACTCCAGAAAAAGTAGAAGCACTCGTGCGCATGGCCCAACAGCATGGTGTCAATGGATCAAAAGTGGAAACGGTAAAGATATCTTTATATATCTGGATCTTTTGTTTTTGTAGTTGCTTTCGCCTCATGATTCTCTCTCTTTTGGTTTGCTTTTTTAGGCTATGAAGCCCATGTTGAACGCTGTCGATCGGGCCCTCAATTTCCAACGCAACAAGAAACCTTAACAAGTACTCTCCGTTTAAGAAGTCGTTATGATTAACGACAGCTCACTTGCTTGGTCTCTGCACAACACACTGTCTCTCGCAACACTCGTTTTGACTCCCTTTGACCAGGCCCCATCATGCATTCTTCATCTCAGTCTATTGTTAATTGTATAACTTAGATACAACATGTCCAAATGATTTAATTAGAAACTGAAATTACACAACGTACAAAATACAAAGCAGGCGGAGTTAAGCTATCAGGCACGCAAGATAGAGTGAAACGAGCAGATGGAAAAAGGTCATGATCCATATGGTCGAGGTGACTTCTGTAAGTGTTTACCGGAAGAAGTCGTACATTCGTATGTTGTGTACATAACTAGCATATGCAGAAAGAGCGCGTAACAAACGAAGAACATTCGCGCCCGGCGATTTCCCAAGATCGATCTTGTCAACAGGAGAACACCCCTTTCGACAGGGTTCAGATTATGGTATGCTCGTGTCGCTTCCTGTGGGTGATGTAAACAATCCAGGGGAGAGAAGCGGAATCAATAGAAGTCGCCAACAATGAAGCTTTGTGTTGCGAATGAATAGTAACGATGTCAAATCGAAAAAGCCACGCGACTGAATCACGGGCATCAAGTGCCAACCTTCTGAAATCTCAGGTAGGGTACTGAACAAAAGAGTTGCGCCGGATTCTCTCGATCGCAGAAGAGACAAAATTCGAATTGGCAAATATCAGTGGATTCACTCACCCTCCCTCTGAATGCCTCAAACGGATTCATAGCCTCTTCGTATCTTGCTCTATATGTGCTCAAGTCATCCCGGCCAACTGGAGCAGGAAGGGGGTCGAGCTGGGATACAGGAGGGCGAGATCCGGCCTCTTCCCTATAGCTCTGCATATATCGAACCTTCTCATAAAGCTTGAGATTGTCAGCCTGCAGACTTTTGATTTCTACCCGTAGTTCTGATATGATCTGGTATTGTTTGCGTGATTCCTGTACAAACGGATGATCAATTTGATATCAGTACACATGACAGGAGACAGAATAGAAGAGATCCCTGCTGGTCAGGAACTGCGCATTATCAGCGCAGAGGGCAGGAGTTTGATTAGACTGTTGAAAGTGTCGCGCGGTACTGACCTCTTCTAGCTCGGCATTTCGCTGTCTGAATCGGTCCCGTTGGCTAGTGACGATCGGAAGGATGGAAGTGTCTGCTGAAGTAAATGGTATAGGTGTTGATCTAGCCGAAATTAAACCTCCTGAAGCCTGAAAGTGAATCAATGCCAATTAGTATTATGTTTGACATACAGGCAAAGTGGATTGGAAGTATACTGTGTCCATACTCCGTAAGGCATAGAGGCTGCCCTGGCTGCGAGAAGGGGCACTGAATAACATCGTTGGGAGACTTACCGTCGATTTTTGGGACACACCCAGACTTGTGAGTACATCTTCTGTAGACATATGCGCACCATCGCCGTTAATTTTCGTACTATTTGAATCCATATACAACAGGTCATTCTCAAGCTTCTCGCTCAAAAATTTTTGTTTCTCCAGCTCTGACGTCGCATTTTCCAACTGAGCTTGCGATGCCTCATGAGATGCCTGGAGCTCGCTGTACAGTATCTATGCACATGGGATGTTAAGCGTTGAGTAGCCAGTATGCCAAGACCAATACAAAATTGCCATGTGAGCAAATTCCCAAGGCATAGTCAAGACCTCGACGTACACGGAGCTTTGTTAATTCTTCGACTATACGTTTGTTTTTTGTTGCAAGCAGAACTTCCAAGGAATCTCCATGCTGACTATTGGCCTTCTCAGCATTGGGGTTAGGAAGGTGTAAATCGCTATCTTCTTCTTCTTCCAGCCCGGCAAACTCCACATGCTGATGGGAACGTACCATGTCAGTAATAATACTCGGGATTCGAGGGTGCAAACTAAGAATAAGAAAAACTTGCCTTCATGATCTGGAGTTCGCGCTTGATTTCATCGTAATCATAGTAATGCTTGAGTTTCTGCCTTAGCTGGTCAATTTCCGACACCTTTAGAAAGAACCAAGTCAACTTGGGAGGCCTATATGTGATAGAAGCGCGGGACACCTTTTTCTGAAGCTCTCGACTAAACTCTTCAACCCTCTTATTTAGAACAGTCACTGATTGAGCAGAATCAGTCCGTTGCTGCTCCAGAGCACGCGAGAGCCGTTCTGACTCTGTTTCTAGATCGGATATCTGTGTTTCAAGGCCCTGGATGCTATGAGAACACCTTAGTTCATAAATTGATGCATGCGAAAAGCAAGCACACCGGTCCGAAGCCTCACTACCGCTTTTCATAGATTCAATCTCTGCCCGCAGTATCTCCTAAAGGCGTACCAGTCAGTGGAGCTTTGGAAAGCAAGCGCGTTCGACGAACATTTCGACGTTCAACAGTTGCGACACGACTCGTCGCCGCTTCCAACTCCGCGGCAACCATATCAAGCTCGGCCAGCTTTGCCACAACCTCTTCGTCTAGAAAATGTATATGGGATAAAGCTAGGTGATGAGTGGTATCAAACCTACCCTGCCGTTGACTGTGGTCGATGAGTCTGGCCTGGTTTGTCTCATTCGACATTCGAAGGTCCTTGAGTTGGTTCCTTGTGAGAGTCAGTTGTCGTTGTAAGTTCTGCTCGCTGAAGGGAGACCATCAGCGGTTAAGTTGGGTTACAAAAAGTGTGAGACCTACCGCTCTTCGTAATTGCGCAATTTCTCATCGTATGTTGCGTTGAGCTCATTCGCTTTTTGTGCGACCTTATCTTGAATCATGTCGTCCATCTTAAATAATCTCAGTGACACCTGACAATACCAGATTACAGTTGCTTCACCTTTCCTTCAAGTTGCTCGACTTTGCTCTCTAGTTTTCTCTTCGCTGATTCCACCACAGAGAAGTCGCTCACTTGTTTCCTGAGTTCAGCATTCTCCTCGTACAGTCGTTTAAGCTCAATCTCATGTTCAAGGGCCTCGGCCACTTTCACAGCTTGGTCCTACACCTGTTGTCAGCAGGTGAACTCCTATCAAATCCGAATGTTGGCGTACAACAGCGGCCTCAAGTAAAGGATATGGGTCGGGTGCTTCAGCCAGGATCTTATAGACATGTAAGAATGCATTTTCCGATGTCTTGGAACGTTTCGTGAGACTATCTATCTCTGTCTGGTACGCTGTCAAAAAGGTGAGTACGAAGTAAGGTCTACGAAACGCTACACACACCCTTGAGTAGGCCTTTGAATGCATTTAGTTTCTCTGTGTCGGATATCTTCTTAAAATCTTTGATTTAAAATAAGCTGCCTCCTCACGACAAGGGCTCCGAGGAACAAAAACGCATACCCTTCGTCTTGTCAGCCAGAGCTCTACGCCCAATGACACTCTCCTTTTGGTTCTCGACTATTTCAATTCCCTGTGCATCCAGGGTCTTCTGCAACTCAGAAAGATTTATGTCTGATATGAGACATCAGCCCTGACTCCCGCTCGGGCAAAGTTCAACACACCCCGCCATGTTGTCAAAGCACCAGAAAAATTTGTTTCTTTGGACATGAATCTGGAGAGAGAAATATAGTGAGGCTGACGTGGGACGCGTTTGTGCACGTGATGTACTATTTTTGACGCCCTCGCCAGAATTTTGTTTTTTTATTTGTGTGATAGTGAAGAATGCTTCGCCAGTCACTGAGAAGCTGCATCCTCGCACGGCCCCTTCGCAGAACAGTCTATGTCCCCCCGTCCCAGCTCCCTACAGATCGCGCCATTCCCCCTCGACAAAAACCAGCACCAGAGTCTCCCAGTTTCTATACTGCCCGTCCTGTGTACTACGACCAGGTTGCCTCATTAGAAAAGGCCCTGGCAACTACAAGAGCGTCTCTCAAAAACCTCCATCTTCTTCCTCTCCCTGACTTTGCACGCCACAGTCTTCCTTCACTTCACCCTCTATGGAAAACCCAAGCCGAAATGTCCGAGGATTTTCAGGACAAACTCTCCACAGCTCGTTATAGACGAGTGACCAAATTTCTGAACCAACTCAACGACTACCACCGAATTGCCGAGACCGCCGGACACCCCACGCTCGCCAACGGCATTCGCAACATCGTCAGCTTATTCGAAGCTGGGAACAAGGATGCTCGACAAGCACGCGGGAAGAGGAAGAAGGTCCTGCTGGATGAATATGGGAGGTCTTATACTGTTGGAAAGCGCAAGACGAGTTCTGCGCGTGTCTGGATGATTCCTATCCAAGAGCCTGAGCAAAAGGCAGCACCAACATCCATTGAATCTCTTCTCGACTTGGAGGATGTTGTATCCAGAAAACCGATAGTCGTACCTGCAACCATCCTTGTCAACAACATTCCTCTTAATGAATATTTCCCCATCCCGGCAGACCGTGAGCGAATCACACGCCCACTTCGGGCAGCTGGTGCGCTCGGTGGTTACAATATATTTGCTCTTGTGCGAGGTGGTGGGACGACTGGCCAGTCAGATGCTCTCCGTGTTGGTATTGCCAGAGGCTTGATTGCCCACAATCCGGCACTTGAGAGACCATTCCAGAAATGTGAGTGTCCCACTGTCCTTCTGTTCTTTTATTTTTCTCATCCATCATAGCGAAACTTTCCCGACGTGACCCGCGTATGGTAGAGAGGAAAAAGACCAACTTACTCAAAGCTCGCAAGGCGGTACGTTGCTCTAAATTCCGACTTTGGTATCACGGCTCACACCCTTGCTCACAGCGGGCCTGGGTCAAGCGATAAATTTATATATTCCTTACCCCACCCACCCTTTTATCATGATAACATTTGCTACCTTGATTACTACTGGCCCATCCCCTATCCGACATGCTAAAGAGACCATAAACCAAAAGGTGATCATGAGCATTTCTCAAAAAACGAGCCCTCATAATGCCAAGATAATATATGAACCAATAATAAAGATAATGAGATGAACGTAATGCCGCTGTACATGACACCACCTGTAGTCTCCTGAAGCGTGAAGAAAGTATATCACTGGAACCATATCTGCTGTACTTCGGATTGGGCAAATGCAATATTACATGCCGGACATTTACGCTGTCGTGTTTGTATCCGTTTTTCGACACACTCCTTGCAAAATGCTACCAATAACTGTCAATACAATACATAGGTGACAAGCAAAAGAGCGTACTATGCATGCACTTCGTGATAGCCGTTGATCGGAAGTTAATACGACACGTCGAGCATTTCAGTATCGACTAAGATACCATATCGGTCAGTATCATTGCAATTTAAACCAAGTTTGCATACTTTGAGGTTCTCAATATCTGAACTTCCGGGCGTCGTCGTTACAGTCTCCTTCATTCTTGCAGCCTGTCGCTCTACCTCTTTCTGAGCTTTGATAAGTTCATCTTCAATCTGCCGTAGCTCCTGTTTCTTTTGCTCAGCCCAAGTTTTCTCAAAATCTCGGTGTTTATGTCGTAACTAAGATCCAGCGGCATAAGCGACACAAATAGACTGGAATAAAAACAGACATACCGCTTCATATCGGCCTCTATCCATCTCTAATCTTGACACGAGTTCAGATCTAGCTTTCTCCCGAGCAAGTAGATTCAAGTTCAAAGTATCCATCTGCTTTCTCTGAGCAGTATTCTCTGATGTTAACGATTGCTATCAAGGGCCAACTGCGTCAGATGCACCCAATAATTCACCTCCAATCACTTACAATTTGAGCGGTAAGATTTTTCTGAACATCATGTAGAGTTTCCACAGCCATCTGTTGCTTTTCAACTAATCTCTCCTTATTCTTTTTTTCGTTCTCCAGTGCCTCTTTCTCCCGTACAGCTGCATAATATCTGTTATCTGACCGGGCTTTCTGCAGAAAACAATTTCAGTTTGAATCTCCTCTCCAATGGACACTAATCTGACCACTCACATCCATTTGACTTTTTGAAAGCTTTTCCTCCAGTGAGCTGAGGTCAAAAATCTTGTTCTTGATTTGTCTATCAAGTGTTTCCCATGCACTCGTAATCTTTTCCAGTTCCAAGTAGAGCGACTTCTCAGCCTTTCCGATAATGTAAGTCCTCGAATGACACTTACAAATAATTTTACCCACCTCGGTTCGTTGCAGTTCTAACAACTTATACTTTTGCACCTCATCCTCCTTCTCTCTGAGTAACCTAGATAGCTCTGCCAGATCCGGTGACATGTTGGGTCCCAAAAGGATCTTGTATTGTTCCAATTCCTCTGTCAAGACTGCCGCTCTTTGAGACATCTCGACATGTTGAAGCATAGCTTGCTGTACATCCTCATCGTACGACGAAATCGTCTGCTGCATAGCCGTAATTTGGTGTTGAGCCTGCCTGCATCAGCGTAAGACAGCCACAACATGATTATCAATGAACAAAATACCTCAGTTGCTCGTCAAGAATCTCCCAGCGTTGCCGTGATGAATCCTCCCCGTGAAGATAAGTCAATAGCAGCTGTTTATTCCCGATATTAGCGGCAACATGGGCTTTACATTGATTGAGGTCTATCTCTAATTGTGCTATACGTTCCTATTCAAGACATCAGTAATGCATTAAACAGGATGGAAGATTACACTGACTGAACGGCTGTCAACTAGGAGTTTCAATTGCTCGAGCGATGAGGCTTTCACTGTATCCTTGTGGCGTCTTTCTACAAGCTCTGCAGCCTGTTGATCACGCTGCTCGCGAAGTCTCGCATTTTCCGCGTCACGCTTCTGAAGCATAACACGTAGCTCATGTACTTGTTTCTCCGTTGCGGACTGGAACACAGTTGAACACAGAGGGAGCAGAAAGAAATATGGACGCACCATTAATTCTGAATTGTACTTCTCCTTGTCTTCTGTCAGACGTTGAATTTCTTCCTGGAGGACTCCCAACATCTTATATCTCTCCCCTAGGTCCGCATCTAATCTGAGAGCAAACTGCACAACATCCTTGTAAGCGGCATGATCGTAGATGTGGTCGCCCACTTCTCTCATTCGAGACTAAATTTAGATTTGGGTCATTAACAAGGATGGTGAGTAATTAGCCACGTACTTCTGCCTCGATTGCGGCATTCTGATCACGAAGACTGGCAAGTTGTCTGTTGAGCTCAATTATTCTGGCTTCACGGTATTTAACTTGTTCCTGAAGCGTTGCAAAATCATACATGTCGTGGTCACCATTTGCGATTGTTTGAGGGGGTGGTGT
>Ga0153952_1000816_pt1 | contig 11201 bp, 7 predicted proteins | sample TSNJ036MetaG_FD_104746 | JGI IMG/M metagenome (GOLD analysis project Ga0153952, IMG submission 104746) | Attine ant fungus gardens microbial communities from New Jersey, USA - TSNJ036 MetaG | ecosystem: Host-associated > Fungi > Mycelium > Unclassified | place: USA: New Jersey, Wharton State... | reverse complement strand
CATAAAAATAACCGCTATCGCTACAATTGGTATCAAACACCCTGTAATAATCCACATTCTTTTAGATTTTTTCTTCATAAACCTGACCTCCTTATTCTGCTTTTTTGAGCTGGCTTTATCTTAGCATGCAATGGTAAACTCACAAGCCCGAAAAGTTAAACAGTTTATAACAAAATAATAACCACAATAGATACTTTATTAAAAAAGATTCCTCTTTTCAAAGTTCAGATCTAATTCACACAAAACATAAACACTGCCAAAAAACAGCCACCGTGGGAGGCGATATGCTTCTAAGCAAACGATCAAAGGGCGCTATTAGCGGCGGCGAAATCCCGCATACGCAGACCTCGGCGGCCAGGCTCTCCTGGGCGTCGATTTGGTCGTAGTCAGCGGTTGAGTTCGCCAGAGCGTTGCCCTGTTTGCGTGAAGCATATCGCCTCCCACGGTGGCGTCCTGCGTCTTGCATCCTGCGTCTTGCATCCTGTGTCTTGCATCCTGCGTCCTGCATCCTGCGTCCTGCTATCCACTATACATAAACTCCCCCCCATCCTTTTGCATTTATTAATAAATTATTGACAATCTGTTTAACCCCCGTTTAACAATACCTGCTATAATTGTACAAAAGTGAGGTGAGTTTGTTGACGATTAAACGACGCTTGTTTATTTCCAATAATCTAATGCTTGTAATTCCTATCATAATCAGCCTGACAATTGCAGGGATCATAATGTCAGCCGCCATGAACATATTAGGCATCAATGGCAAAGTCGAAAGCAATGACCAGTTTTACCATGCTGTAGAACAGGTACGCAAACATACGGAGGAATGGTCGCAAACAGGTGATATTGAACAGATAAAATCAGATTTAAACACTATAGACACGGATCTATTCAATAATAATGTATTTCTCTCCATATATCAGAACGGAAAACAGCACTATACCATGGGAAATGCCATAAATAATTCTTATATAGAGTCTGTTTTGACACAAAAGGGCGAACATTATTTTGAAATGGATCAAACCGGCATTTATAAAACGGATGCAGGAACCTGTACGGTTTTGATTGTAGATACAAACCTGCAAAATACAAATAAACGGTTCTGGATCTATTCCGACTATTATCAATACCTGATCAATGTCGGTATCTTAATGGCCGCCGTTATCATAATGATTATCTTAGTGACCAACCGATTCCTGACCCGTATAGTCTTCAAAAGCATCATCACCCCGCTGGATACCTTAGTATATGGCGTACATCAAATCCGGGACGGCAATCTAAGCTACCGCATAGTCTATGCAGGCAAAGACGAATTCGCCGCCGTATGTGCAGATTTTAACGAAATGGCCCACAGGCTCATGGATATGGTAAATGCCAGACAGAAGGATGATGAAAATCGCCGGGAGCTTATCGCAGGTATTTCCCATGATCTGCGCACACCCCTCACTTCTATTAAAACATATGTAGAAGGCATTGAACTGGGGATGGCTTCCACGCCTCAGGTTCAAAAACGTTATTTGAACACCATAAAGAATAAGACAAAGGATTTGGAGCATATTATCAGTCAGTTATTTATGTTTTCCAAACTGGACATCGGGGAGTTTCCTCTGCAGATGGAAACCCAGGACATCGGAAAGTGGCTTTCCGATTTTGTAAAGGGTGTTTTAGATGAATACGGGCAGAAGGGTCTGGAAATAATCCTTGTACAGAATATCCGGAATACGGTGGTTCATATTGATGCTGTACAGTTGAGAAATGTTCTTATAAACATTTTTGAAAACAGCCTGAAATACGGCAGTCAGGAACAGGGAATCATGAAGGTTCTATGTCAAAAGAATTCTACTGATGTTATGATCACCCTGACAGACAACGGCCCCGGAGTCCCGGAGGATGCCCTGGATAATCTTTTCGGAATCTTTTACAGGTGCGATAAAGCCAGAAGTAATAGCAGCCAGGGCAGCGGACTTGGTCTGGCTATTTCTGCAAAAATCATAGAACTTCTGGGCGGTTCTATCACAGCTTCAAATGCGCCGGAAGGCGGTCTTGCTATTACTTTAACACTTCCTATTGTGAAAGGGGATCATAAGAATGATAAATATATTGATCATTGAGGATGATGTTTCCATCGCCGAAATCGAACGGGATTTTTTAGAAATCAACAGTTATGACGTAACCATTATGACAGATGGCCGGCAGGGCTTAAAGGAGGCAGTCTCCGGTAAATATGATCTGATTCTTCTGGATCTAATGTTACCCGGTATGGATGGATTTGAGATTTGCAAAAGGGTACGGGAGACCATTGATATTCCAATTTTAATGGTAACTGCCAAGCTGGAGGATATTGATAAAATCAGGGGGCTTGGGCTTGGAGCGGATGATTATATCTCCAAACCATTCTCCCTTCCGGAGCTTGTGGCCAGGGTAAAAGCAAATCTCTCACAATATGAACGTGTAAAATCAAATTCTTCTCCGGCCTCAAAAGCAAAAGAAATACAGATTGGAAATGTGCGCCTGAATCCACAGGCACGGCGGGTGTATGTGGATGGTCTTGAGGTGGAGATTAAAACAAAAGAGTTTGATCTGCTGTATTTCCTCATGTCAAACCCGGAGATCGTGTTTAATAAAGACACCCTTTACGAACGCATTTGGGGAATGGATTCTTTCGGGGATATCAAAACAGTTGCGGTACACATCAACCGGCTGCGGGATAAGATAGAGAAAGACCCCGCCAAGCCGGTTCATATTCAAACCGTTTGGGGGGCCGGTTACCGTTTTAAAGTTTAGTTTTTCTTTTAAATAACAGCAAACCAAGAGCTGATAATGCTCCTGCTCCGCAAATACTTGTAGTCAATGCCGGTTTATTTTCCATAAATTTTCTGATAACAGACTTTTCTTTGTATTCGATCTGACAGGTCTGCGTTATGAGATTACCGGCATAGTCAGCTGCATCTACTACAATACTATAAATACCCATTGTATTTATTTTTGTATTAAAACTCATATTTTGTTTATCAAAATCCTGTACTTTTCCATTTATCCTGACTGCCGTTATCATATCTTCCTTATCTTCCAGAGTAACGGTCAAATCAATTGGTTCATATATCGTATTCTCTGAATCCATGCCATCAAAGAGTACTTTCGGTGGAGTATTATCAATGATTATTTCTGCTTTCGCCGTTGCTTTATTCTGAACTTCATCCTCAACATCTATTTTAAATACATGTTTTCCTTCACTGGTAATTTCTGTGACTCCATCATATTCTACCCCATCAAAATACATTTGATAAGCAGGAACTGTCAAACTGACAATCATATCATTGATGTCATATTCCAGTTTAAAGGACTTCATATAACGGCCATCCAGTTCATCTACATATCGAATCACAGGACTACTTGTATTAATCGTAAAGGTCTTAGATAATGTTGCGCTGTTTCCGGCTTTATCCTGTGCTCTTATAGTAGCAGTATATATGCCTTCCGGAACAAATGTAGTGGAAAGTGCTGAATTTTTTCCCTGGTTTTCCCACTGCTCCAGTTCTACCGGAGTGATTTTGCCTTCCACATCCTCCCTGTTTACACGAATATCAACAGAATTCGTATCATAATAGACTTCTGTCACCTCAAATGTTACATCCAGCTGTTTCCCGGTTACCTGATAGTCATCTACTCCGGTAATTGCAAGTTTGGGAGGAGTCTTATCAATTGTAAACGTTAATGTCTTTCTCTCAGCGTTATTTCCCGCACGGTCTTTTGCGCTAACATAAATAGTATATGTCCCATCTTTTGAAAATTCATGGGAAAGCTCCGAAACTTTTCCAGTATTTTTCCATGTTCCCATATCATAATCATCTGATTGTTCTTCCAGCTTTCGTATAACTTGAATATTTACTTCATTTGTTTCAAAAAATGACTCGGTTACTTTTATGGTTGCCTCTTCACTATTTTTGTGAAAGGAATCCTGCTCCGGCCCTGCAATTTCTATTTCAGGCGCAGTCCTGTCTATGGTAAATTGAATCGTCTGCTCATCCGCCCGGTTTCCTGCCGGACCTACTGCCGATACCGTCACCTTATAGAAACCATCCTCATCAAAATCATATGATTGTATTGATTTCACATCATAGCTGTTAAAATTCAACGTATACTCGGATGTTTCTCCGTCAAGAGTCTTTTCTACATTTATTTCTACCTGATTCTTATCGTAAATTTTCTCTTCTATTGCGACCTGCAGCGTCTGTACTGTGTTGTTATAAGACTCAGCTTCTATGCCGCTCAAAGTGATAGCCGGTGCTGTCTTTCTGATATATACGTTTTTAGACGCTCTGGTTATGTTTCCGCTATTATCCTCCGCTATCACTTCTACCGTATAACCTGCACTGGTCATTGCTTCCTGGCTTGCAGTAATACTGGTTATATCATTATAAACAATATTTTTCTTTTTGGTAAAATCCCTATAAGATTCCTCTCCATTTATGATATACTGAATTCCGGCAATACCGGAGCCGTTATCCAGGACTTCAACCTCAAACGTTACATCAGAATTCTGCCACTCTTCATTATTCTTATCGGAGCTCATTGTAACACTCGGTTTTTGGTTTTCGTTTACCAGGCCATTTCCTTTTACCCAGGAACTTGAGTTCCCCGCTTTATCAATCACATAAGTATAAATATTCCCTTTAAAATCTTGCGGAATGTTAAAGCTTATCTGATTATTTTTATTTACAGCAACTTTTTTCTCTTTCCCATTCTTTCCTGCCCGATACACAATATAGGCCACTTCTGAACAATTATCAGAAGCAGTGATCTGAACTTTGAACTGTTTTTTGCAAAAGTAGTTAAAAGATGCATAGTTTAAAATTGTTCTCAGCAGAGATTGCGGTTTTGAAGTATAAGTGATACCAGTCTTCTTACTGATGACAGGTTTCGTAGCATCCACTTTGATTTTTTTCTTATAAGTGACACTCGTTTTATTACCCACCGCATCCTCAGTGCGTACTTCCAGTATATAGATACCGTCTTTTTTTATAACCGGAGGATTTTTCCCCGTATATCTTATCTCACTTTGCTTATCTTTTGACACGCCTTCATTATAAATTTTATAATATGTATAAATAGGGCTGCCTCCATCGTCTTTTGGTGAAACAATAGATATCTGAGGACGTTTCATCTTATACCAGCTTTTATTCCCGTTCGCTTTTCCAGGATTCAAACTCACTGATGCATTTTTCGGTCTTTGTTTATCTATCTTGACGATCATATTATCATATATCCACGGTTTTCCAACCCATACCTGTTCTTCATTGTCCAGAGCCGCTGCTTCTGACAATACCATGAATTGATAAGTGTCTGTCAAGACTGTTTCACTATCAGCCTTTATCGTATAGGTAAGGGTATCACCTGAGCTTATCTTTTTTAACTTTGACCAGACCTGTTCTCCTTTCTTTTTTACATAATATGTTAAATTTGAAATACTTTTTAGATTCTGATTACTCAGTGTTACTTCTACATTACCTGCTGTCCAGCCTCCGGAGTATATTTCTGATTTTGTCTGCCCGGCTCTTAATACGGATCTTGCTGTCACTTTTATCTCAGGAACTGCCGTATCTATATATATGATTCTTGTGCTATTCTCTTCTTTGCTGTCCCGAAAGTTACATGCATTATCCGTGGCTTGTACATCAATACGATATTCTCCAATGGAATTAATTGATTTTGGCTGGGCAATAACCGGAATATAGATTTCAAAAGGATCCGTTTCTTTTATGGTATCCTGATCGTTTTTTGAGATAGGCTTTTGTCCATTATCTGTCTTTAAAATATCTTTTAATTTTATTAACTTATCGTCCCGCACCACATAAACATCTGCTGCCTTACCATTTACAGATGCACTCACTGAATGCAATCCGGATACCGGATTCACCCCGGAGCCTATACCCGGCTTATCCTGAATGACTACTTTTGCATACAAATCCTGACAATACCAGCTTTGGTCATCCACAACATTCGGGGTTTTCTCCTGAAATGACTTTGTATCCTCATCATAAACACCAAATTGCATCCCATCCATATCAATAGACGGTTTCTCTGTTTCAAGAAGCAAATCTTTTACCTCTTCCGGCGTTGAACAAATCACATTATTCGCCAAATCTATCGCTTCAATATAAATTTTTCCTTCAAATTGCGGGAAAATGATAAAATTCTGTACAAGTACTTTACTTTCAGGGCTATTATAATTTATCGTCTCCAGGAGAGTTGAAGCTGAATTACGCCCACCGGCATATATACTGATAGATTTAATAGGACAAATGCTTTTATCTACTATGACCTTTGCTATAACAGGCATGTGAAAACTATATACGCCCAATGTCTTCTCTAAAATATTTCCCTCAGACTTATAATAAGAGTAAGTGATCTTTGCATTTTTTCCCTGTGCAAAATGAATATCTAACGATTTTTCTGTCATATTACCGGCTTCATCTATCGAAAATACTTCCAATCGATAGATTCCATCCTCTGATATGTATTCTTCCGGATCTATATCATTGGTCACAAGAGGTTGAAATTGGGGTTTATTGGTTTCATCTTTTAAATAGATGCTATAATAAAGTGTGTTGCTGCTTCCGTCTTTTCCATTCCAATGCGGAGTTTCCTGAATAGTAATTTTCTCTATATGATTATACCAATTATTGGAACAGCTGCCTGTCACTTCAATATCAGGCTCTGCCGGTTTCGATCGATCTATCTTGATTTCTGATATGATTTCACCGCTTGACAAATTTGCCCCACTTACGGCACGCAGGGCATATGTGCGCTGAGCAAAAGAATCTGCATAAGCATCTGCATTTATGATAAGCCGGTTTGTTTCTTTTTCCCATGACAGATCCGTACGGTCTTCACAGTATTCCTGTATTTCTATAAATTCCGTATCTGCTGAAGTTTCTTTTATTTCATAAAATGTATCTGATATTTGAAAGGTATCATTTGAAAATCCGATTACAACACTCTCATTTGTCCACTGTCCTTCGTAACCGTTCAAATCTATCTTTAAATTCGGCTGATTTTTATCAATTTTAACTGTAAATTCATCATCTCCGGTTATCGGAATCAAAACACCTGCTGCTGTAGCTGCACGCACCTGAAATGTCATATCCAAAGCCATATCGTTAAAAACTTTGGTCTCCGTAGCAGGATCAATATACAAAACATCCCATACTTCCGGTTCGGTCTCTGTAATATCCCGATATTCATAGATAACCATATCCGGCTGATCGCAAATCATGGTTAAGGTAATATCCCGGCTTGTAAATGCCCCATCATAGACTTCCTGAATCCCTTCCTGTTCAGTAGTAAGTTTCATACTGATTACGGGCTGTTCAATAAATGTTACACGATAGTTTGTATCCTGGTGATAATTTGATATCTCATAAACATAAGCACCATCCTCTTGTGTTACGAATGTATATTTATTATTCTCTAATAAGCTTCCTACCACATATCCATCTTCCGGAACAAATTTCAAGGTCAGAGTCTGACCTTCTTCCACAACATTCAACTGTGCAACATCCAACTGCGTCTGATTACCGGCTTCACCATAACAGGCTATGACCTCACCTGATCCCTCTATTTCGAATGAAATCTTGCTTCCGATAATGCTTTCTTCTGATTCGGTCTCTGTCTCCTCTTCTTCTGTTTGGCTTTCTGTTTGACTTTCTGTTTCACTTTCTGTTTCAGTCTCTGTTTCTTCTCCCGAGCCCTCATATGTCTGAATTCCATCATTAGCCGAACTCACTGCCGCATAATGATCTGATATGGCATATATTAATAAAAGTATAGCCATTACAAATGTCCATATCCGCCTCTTAGAAATTTTTCTCTCTTCCATAATAATCTACCTTTCTCTTTCCTGTGTGATTCTTTCATTGGTATGTATTATTACAATATCTTCCAGATTATAGAAATAATCTCCGCAAGTATCTATATCATTCACTGACTCAGGCCCATTTTGTAACAGAGTCGTTACCTCAGTAAGTTTATTCGTTGTGTGGCCTCTTCGGGCATGGAGCTCTGCAGAAAGTACTTTGCTCCTTGTTCTTTTGCCCAAGTTAACAGATACATCTTTCTCAATTATCATTAACTCTCTTTTTCTGGCTCTCCCGGTCAATTCCGCTATAACTCTTGAAATTCCGAATTTGAAATAAATGATCACTGCCGCCGTAAAGGCTGCGGCAGCTCCTAATGCCCCACCGTATATCAATATATCATTTATCATACACTATCTCCTGAATTTGCTTAGTAATGGATCTAATTTTTGTTTTAATTTCTTCCATCGTATATCCTCATTTATTTGTTCTACTCTGGAACCTTCCTCATAAACCGATCGTATCGTATCCGCATCCCACTTCTCTACATTGCTGATCTTTTTACTCTCTTCGTCACAAATCAAACTAAGATATCCTATATATATTTCTTTACTATTCAGCCCAAATTCTTTGATACCTTTTTTATATTGATTCATTGCTTCCTCAATATTACCCATCTCCGTATAAATTTCTGCTATGTCGCAAACCTTCATTTCCCGAAGTGCCGCATTTTCTTCTCTGGAAACAATATCCAGGATATTCTGACTATAGAAAATAGCCTCCTCATATCTTGCCAAATCTCTGCAGGCAATGGCAAGCTGTCTGCTGAAATCAACTTCATAATCCGCTTTTTTTATTTCTGTATCAGGTAGTTCCTGAACCATCTGCAATCCTTTTTCTCCTATCCTGATCACCGCTTCCGAAGCATTGGATATGGTATCCATACATGTAATATAAATAGTTCCAAGAGATAAATAATTTAAAATTTTATATTCAGCTTCTGAATTCCGGCGTTCATCCGTATAAGCTTCAAATGCTTCAATCTCAGTTATAAATTCTTCTAAATCCGTATCACCAAGGAATTGGCTCAGATATGTAGTAAGTGTAATATAATATTTAGCCTCAGGCAGTTCATTTGTATCTACCATTTGAAAAAATTTCAAACTTGATTTAAAATCTCCTAATTCATTAAAGTAAATAAGTGCAATTTGTTTCAATAACTCATTATTTTTATGTAAATTATTATGTTCTTCCTTTATATAAGTTTCTATCCGCTCCAGTCCATCTTCCATTTTTCCACTGCTTTGATATGCATTCAACATTCCTATATATGCAGATGACCGTTTTCCATCCACCTTAATCGCTTTTTCATATGCGGCAATAGCCGCTGAATATTCATCAGACAGCAAATAATTGGAAGCTTCCGCTAAATAAGCCATATAATTATTTTGAATCTCAGCGTTTTTCCTGACGAAACCGAATCCTATACAACCCAGGCTTACGAAAAATAAAAATACGGCAGCACCAAATAATAACATCCTGCGAATCAGTCCTTTTACGTATTCCTCCGTCTGATCCTGATAATGTGTCAAGGCATATATCAATTCTGAACAGGTTTGATAACGGTCTTCCGGATTCGGCTGGGTACATTTTAGAAGAATATTTTCCAATCCCACCGAAAGAGATGGATCCCATTCCCGGACAGGCCGAATCTCGTAAGGCGGTTTAGCGGGATTCATACCGGTTACTAAATGGTATAAAGTTGCTCCAAGGCAATAGATATCTGTTCTTTCATCCGTCTTATATACTCCGTGGCCCGCACTGTCTCCGAACTGTTCCGGTGCTGCATACCCCCTGGTACCCAGTGCAGTCGTATCCGCAATATTTTCTTCTTTAAATTCTTTTGCTATTCCAAAATCGATCAGTTTTATATTTCCATCCGGCTTTAGCATAATATTGGATGGTTTCATATCTCTGTATATGATAGGCGGATCCATAGAATGCAGGTATTCCAATGCACTGCTCAAATCTTTCGCCCATTGTATCACTTTTTCCTGCGGCTGTGCCCCCTCTGTTTCCAATACCCTGTCCATGGCAAGACCCTCAATATAATCCATGACTACATAAATAGTCCCTTCTTTCTCCAATATATCGACGATCCTGGGCAATACCGGGTGGTCTGCCTTCTTTAAGATATTTGCTTCCACCTCCAGGCTTTTTAACATTATCTGAATATTCTGTAAGCCATCATTTTTAATTTCCTTTATCGCCCACTGTTTATTCAAACGATTGTCTATTGCAACATAGACAATACTCATACCACCCCGGCCAATTTCTTTTAATATCTCGTATTTTCCATCTAAAACCATTCCTATTTTAGACATCATCTATCTCCATTAATATGTTCTCAATAAAGCAACTGTAATATTATCCTGCTCCATTCTCTCCTTGACTAAATTTGTCAAAAATATCTGATGATCTTCCATAATCTGAACATCCTTCAATTTGTCTGGTGCAAAATAATCCCATATTTCATTATTTCCGATCTCATGACGAAATCCATCCGTACAAAGTAAATATACTGCATTGCATTTGGCAGCCCCGGTCTTATACTCCGGCTCTATGAGTGCGGATGCACCTATACACTGTAACAACACGTTTCTTCTTGCGTCCGTTCTCGCCTGTTCTTCTGTCATCGTTCCTTTGGCAACCTCTCTGGCTGTTACCGTCTGGTCTGCCGTTAATTGAAATACCTGATCCGTAACTTCATATATCCGGCTGTCCCCGATATGGACGATGTAATATTGACTGTCAACAATCAATATTGCCGACAGAGTAGTCCCCAATTGAATATCTGAGCATTTTCCATAAGCAGCCAGTTTCTCATTTTCTTCCATGACAATTTCATCCCACCGCCGCTTTAATTGTTCACCGTCAAATCCCCGAAAAAGCATTTCCCCAAACTCAAAATCAAACCAGTCGCTCATCCGCCGTATCACTTCCGCACTGGCCAGCTCCCCCTTTTTCAGGCCTCCCATTCCGTCACACACAGCAGCAAATGCAATCTTTCCTTTGCTGCTGTCAGCAATTTTAATCAAAAGAGCGTCTTGATTCGTTTTTTTACTAATTCCCACATCCGTACAATAAGATGTCAAGTATTCCATTTTCTTCCTCCAGTTTTTACTTGGTTTTTGCTTATCAGGGGTAAGTGTAAAGGTGTTTGAAGGGGGACGCCAGGAATCCCTGCCAACTATCTTATGCGAACCGGACTCCTTCGGCGGTCGTTCGGAGCCCCTTAAACCAGTCGTCGTTCGGGAATGCCCTCACGACTCCTTGGGTCTCCTCTCT
>Ga0153952_1000814_pt1 | contig 11211 bp, 12 predicted proteins | sample TSNJ036MetaG_FD_104746 | JGI IMG/M metagenome (GOLD analysis project Ga0153952, IMG submission 104746) | Attine ant fungus gardens microbial communities from New Jersey, USA - TSNJ036 MetaG | ecosystem: Host-associated > Fungi > Mycelium > Unclassified | place: USA: New Jersey, Wharton State... | reverse complement strand
TGTTGATGCTATTTGCGCTCCAGCGGTCCGTCACTAATGTGATAAGGACAAATTCACGAATACTATGAATTTTCTGCGTTGTATGGAATGGGAAGCGTTACGCCGTCTGCTCCAACCCGGTGTTCGCCGTGTATTCCATCGCGCCGATATGCGCGTAGTGGATTTCGATCTTCTGCTCCGCCGATCTGGAATACTTCACATCCCGTTCATGCACAACGACCTTGCTGATAAAAGTGCGCAGCAGCTCCGGGGTTAGCTCATTGATTTCGGTATAACGCTTTGCCCTCTCGATGAACCTGCCCACATCCGCCACAAGGGCCTCCAGCCTCTCGATTTCCGCCGCCGCCGGTATATCCGCTCCTTGAGATTACGCTGTTCCTCGGTGTAGCCCGCCGACAGGGCGCGGTATTGCTCGTCGGGTATACGCCCGAAGACATTATCCTCATAAAGCCGTTTGAATATGCTGCCCAGCTCATTTTCGCGGCGGCGCATAGTATCCAGATCGATCTTGCGCTTTCTGATTTCCCTGCGGGTTTCGGCGCTGTTTTTCCGGCTTATGATTTCGGCGAACTCCCGCTCCCGCGAGGCCGCGAACCAGAGCGTCCGGCGCAAATCCTCCAGAATGACGGCCTCAAGCTGGCCTTGCTTGATAAATGCACTTCACTGTGACGAGTTTAGAAACATAAAATACCATGAGCAAATCCGTTGGCTGAACAGCCGACGGGTTTGACCTTACTATTCCTTACTATTCAGTTAAGATTTCTTGCTTTCCGATACCATAACCCATATAATAGAAGCAAATTATTCTAAAATATTTGTCTATAATAAAAGGCACTCCCTATTCCGACAGAAAACAAAGAGCTGCCGCTCATGATTCTTCCGAATCCTTTGCAGCAGCCCTTTTAAAAGTATCGCCTACTTTATACACCTGATGTCAGGTTAATTCACCGCGCTACCGTTTACATACAGCTTGTATCCGTTTGCCGTAATCTTTGAAGCATCGCCGTCAAAGGAGGTAATATAACTGTCGGCGGTGAGCGTCCATGTGGAGGAGGCGTCCAGCGTCACGTTTACTTCGCCCTCCTGCCCATTACTGTTGATGCTTCCTGTGAAAGCGGTCCCGTTTTTCATGGTCAAATCAAGGGCGGAGATTTCATCCACATGGATCTGCCCCCGCATCTCCTGGGCATCCGCCGTGAACACCACATGACCGCCGTTGGCTCCAACCGTTCCCCACCCGCGGCTGGCGTTATTGCCTTCCACACTCAGTAATACGTCGTTGGCAAGAGTCAGCTTCACACCCGAGAGGGAGATCGTGCAAGTGGTGTTGGTCACATAAAACATGTCTCCCTTTTGGGAGGCAATGGTCCCGCCGTTTGCGGAAAAGGTAGCATGCCCCACCTCCGCGTCACCGGACATGCTCTGGTAAATCATGATGTTGTGGATATGCTCGCCCGAAGCTTCGCCATAGGTGCCGAGCATGCTGCCGGTGATCGTGCAGTTTTGCAGTGAAACCGAGTTTTTGCCCTCCACCACAACCGCCTCGGAGGCGGTTGCTGTGAGTGTTGCGCCGGACACTAAGATGTCGGCCGTGCAGTACACCGCCGGGCTGCCGGTACCGGAGGTCTTGTAGGTTCCGCCTGTTACGGTAACTGTTCCGCCGCCCCGGTCACTCCGGATAGCCGCGGCGGACGCCCCCTGAGTCTCTATGTCCAGGTTGGTTGCGTTCATAGTGCCGCCGCCGGTGGTTTGAATACCTCCCGAATTTCTCTCTGTGGTGCGGATTGTTGAATCCGAAATGTTTACCGTGGTTCCGGTTCCATAGCAGAACACGCCGTTGCCGTTCACGGCGTTGGTGCTGACGGTCGCATTTTTTATGGTGGCCGTTGCCCCGTTCAGCACAAGAAGCCCGGCGTTCTGTCCATAAAAGTCTCCGTCTTCGGTATTGGAGGAAGCGCCGCCGGTTTTCTCCAGCGTAATATCCTCCAGCGTAACCACCGCGCCGTCTACCCGGAGCGCGTTTTCGTCATCTCCCGCCGAGGTGTAGGCGTCCCCGGAGAAAACGCCATCCTCGCTGATTGTATTGACCGAAGTTCCGTTTGTCACCGTTCGGCTGCCGCCAACCCCCCCCCCGCAGCGAGGGTTTTTACTACAATATCGGTGGCGTTGCTGCTCTTATCCAGCGTAATTTCCAGTACAGCTCCCGTCACAATGCTCTCTACCGATCCCTCTTGACTTCCCTGTAGGAATTCAACGGTAATTGTCGTTGCGTCGGTTATTGCAAAGGTAATCGTCTCGGCTCCTTCCACAAATTGCATCATTGCGCCGGACGCGCCCGGGCCGTTACCGGGCGCACCGCCTGCGGGCATCTCGGGCGAGGCGCCTGCGCCATCGGGAGGAGTCCCCCCGTCGCCTGCGGGCATCTCAGGCGGAGCGCCCGCTGCGCCGTCAGGTGGAGTACCCCCACCGCCCGGAGGCATATCAGGCTGGGTACCCAAATCCTGTTGCTCAATTTCGCCTTTAACTGCGGTAACCGTGTTCCCGTCCACGCTTTGCACCTGTACGGTCAGCACGTTAGATATATCGCTCTCAGATGAAACGCTTTCCACGCTTGAGGCAGCGCTGGAACCAGCGCCTCTGCCACAGCCGGAAAAAAGACCGGTCGATAGGGCAAGGACGCATAGGATTGCGGTAATTCTTTCTAAAACGGATTTTTTCATGAATGTATCTCCAGTATTATATGATTTATGAATACACAGCCGTTTGCAGTCTGGTTTCGACCACATTAATGTAATCATAAAGTTAGTATAAGCCGAAATGATGATGAATGCATGTATACGTTTTGAAAATCCTGTGAAATACCTTTTTTTAAATTGAGCGGGAGCAGTTTTTTTGAACTGTTCCCGCTTATTGCAATCAAATTCTATCGGCAGGAGAATGACAGGCAAATGAATAACTTGTGAAAAGTATGCGAAAAATCAAAATCCCTTGCAAAACGTCTATAATGGCAGATAGCTTTCTTAAATAAAATTTGCAAAAGCCCTTGACTTGGAGCTAACTCCAGATGTTATGCTCTTAGTGTGATGTAAATCATACCGCCTTAATCAATCAAAAGGAGTGTCTGATATGAGCTTTAATGTGTTTTTGCCGACAAGGGTTTTGTTCGGCGCAGGACAGCTTAACAACCTTAAAAACCAAAAAATGCCCGGCAAGAAAGCGATGGTCGTGATTTCAAACGGCAAGTCAACCAGAGCACACGGATATTTAAGCCGTACAGAAGAGCAGCTGCGGCTGTCCGGCGTAGAAACTGCGGTGTTTGACAAGGTAATGCCCAACCCCTTGAGAACAACTATAATGGAAGGGGCCGCCTTCGCAAAGGATAACGGCTGTGATTTTATCGTGGCCCTGGGCGGCGGCAGTGTTATGGACGCGGCCAAGGCCATGGCCGCCATGGCCGCCAATGACGGTGACTGCTGGGATTACATGGGCGGCGGCACCGGTAAGGGAAAGCCCATTGCTGTAAAACCCCTGCCCGTCGTTGCCATCACCACCACAGCCGGTACCGGCAGCGAAGTGGATCAGTGGGGCGTGGTCACCAACGACGAAACCAACGAGAAGATGGGCTTTGGCGGTATCGACGACCTGTTCCCTGTGCTGGCTATCGTCGACCCGGAACTGATGCTGACCGTCCCGCCCAGGTACACCGCCTATCAGGGCTTTGACGCTCTGTTCCACAGCACGGAGGTTTATATCTCCAAGTTTTCTAACCTTATGAGCGATATGGTAGCCCTCACCGCAATTGAGAATGTGTCCCGCAATCTGGCCAAGGCCGTCAAGGACGGCAGCGATATGGACGCTCGGGAGAAAGTGGCTTTCGGCAATACCCTGTCCGGCTACTCCATGGTCACCGGCTGCTGCACCAGCGAGCACTCTATGGAGCACGCCATGTCCGCTTACCATCAGGAGCTGCCTCACGGCGCGGGTCTTATCATGATCTCCAAGGCTTACTATACCCGCTTTGTGGAGCAGCATGTCTGCGATGGCCGTTTTGTCCGCATGGCACAGGCTATGGGTATGGCGGATGCCGGCGATCCTATGGACTTCATCATCATGCTGACGAAGCTTCAGGAGGATTGCGGTGTTGCGGACCTCAAGATGTCCGACTACGGTATCAAGCCCGAGGAGTTTGAGACTCTGGCCAAGAACGCCATGGACACCATGGGCGGCCTGTTCGCCGCCGATCCCTGCCCCTTGACCGTAGCCGACTGCGTTTCGATTTTTGAGAAGTCTTACAGGTAATATAGATTTAAGAATGGCTCATGGGCGCCTTGTGAACTTTATTTTACATGTAACCATTTTATACGCATGAAAGAGAGGAGATTCTTTTGAATTATTCATTTAACGGCAAGGTAGCTTTAATTACAGGCGCAGGCTCCGGTATGGGGCTGGCAAGCGCGAAAGCGTTTGCTTTAGCCGGCGCTTCGGTGGTACTCGCGGATGTCAATGAAGAAGCTGTTAAGACTTCGGCGGAGCAATTAGTGAAGGACGGATATAACTGCATTGCGGTCTGCTGCGATGTTAGCAATGAACAGCAGGTTAAAGAAATGGTTGACAAAACGATTGAGAACTTCGGGCGCCTTGACGCTGCCTTCAATAATGCGGGCGTCAACAGCCCACAAACGGATACAGCCGATTTAGCGGCAAGCGAATATGACCGTGTTATGGGAGTCAATCTTCGCGGCGTTTGGTTATGCATGAAATACGAGCTGCTTCAAATGAGAAAACAAGGCTGCGGTACGATTGTCAATTGCTCCTCATTGGGCGGACTTGTCGGCGGGGCAGGACGCGCCGCATACCATGCAGCGAAACATGGCGTTTTAGGATTGACAAAAAGCTCAGCAATAGAATATGCGCCTAAAGGTATCCGTATCAACGCCATATGTCCCGGCACGATTGATACGCCTATGGTTCATTCCATGATTGAATCGGGCGACTTATCAGAAGAAGAGTGTATTAAGCTAATGCCGATAGGCCGTCTGGGAAGGGAAGATGAAATGGCTGACGCGGTATTATGGCTCAGCAGCCAAGCGTCAAGTTTTGTTGTCGGGCAAGCAATAGCTGTCGATGGCGGCTTTACCATACAATAAGCTCTTGCGACTTAAAGACTTCGCTAATTTATCAAGCATTAATAATTATTTTTACGCTCTGCTCTTTCGGTTTCACTCCGATTTGCATCTTGAGCGTAGTGAAAGGAATGATAGTTTAAGTATGAAAAGCAGTATTTTGATTGTATATTATTCCCACTCCGGCAACACGGAGAAAATCGCAAATTTTATCGGACAGCAGACCGGCGGCGATATGCTTCCGATACAGCCGGAGGAAGCATATCCTATCTCGTATAACGCCGTAGTGGAACAGGCAAAAAAGGAAATCCAAGCCGGTTATCATCCGGCAGTCAAAACACGGATTCCTAATCTGGATGTCTATGACACGATCTTTGTCGGTTCCCCAAATTGGTGGAGCACCATTGCGCCGCCTGTTGCCACGTTCCTGTCACAAAACGATTTGTCCGGCAAAAATATCGCGCCGTTTTGCACACACGGCGGGGGCGGGTTGGGCAAAGTCGCAAAAGACATTGCAAAGCTGTGTCCGGGGTCTACGATTCTTGACAGCTTTGAGATTTACGGCGATGGCGGCGGAGCCGCGCAAGCAAAATTATCCGCGTGGCTTAAAAAAATTAAGGTAACAAAGTAGCAAGGTCTATTACATGAGTTTTTATTTCGTATTCCATGTCAGAAAGGACGGCGATCATGGATTATCGTAAATTTCAAAGAGGAACGGAAGAATTTAGCGTTATTGGCCTTGGCACCAGTTCGATAGGATTGGCTGATGAAAAAGAAATTGAAGAAACCGTTGTGTTGGCGATTGAAAACGGTATCAATTATTTTGATATGGCGTCAGCCGACGCCAAGCCGTTCGAGGCATATGGCCGCGCGATGGCCGGAAAACGCGATAAAGCCTACCTTCAAATACATTTTGGCGCAAGCTATGAAACCGGAAAATATGGATGGACTGTCGATTTAGACACAATCAAAAAGTCAATTGATTGGCAGTTAAAAGCCCTAAAGACCGATTATATCGACATAGGCTTTATTCATTGTATCGACGAACAGTCAGATTTAGATAGGACTTTGGGAAACGGTATACTTGAATATATAGAAAAGTTAAAAAATGAGGGGTCTGTTCATTACATCGGCATATCCTCCCATTCGCCGGCAATGGTCAACAAAATGCTGGATACGAAACTGATTGATATGGTAATGTTCAGCCTCAACCCCGCTTATGATTACAGACACGGCGATTATGCCATCGGTTCCATTGATGAGCGTATGGCCTTGTATCGCCGCTGCGAAAAGGACGGCGTGGGTATCTCCGTAATGAAAGCCTTCGGCGGAGGGCAGTTGCTAAACGCAAAAACCTCCCCCTTCCATCAGGCGCTTACAGAGTATCAGTGCATCCAGTACGCCTTAGACAAACCGGGCGTTCTGACAGTGCTTCCCGGAATCCGTGATAAGCATGATCTTGAACGTATTCTTGGTTTCCTCCATGCACCTGCCGAAGAAAAAGACTATTCCGTTCTTGGAACCTTTACACATTTGGACTCGGGTGGCGTGTGCGTCTATTGTAATCATTGCCAGCCCTGCCCTTCTGGGCTTGACGTCGGGCTTATCAACAAATATTACGATTTGGCGCTTGCCGGTGATGAATTGGCCGGAGAGCATTACAAGAAGCTTGCCCGAAAAGCGGACGCCTGCGCCCACTGCGGTCACTGTAATTCACGCTGTCCGTTCCATGTGGATCAGGTGCAGAGAATGAAACAAATCAGCGAATATTTTCAAATTGGAGGTTCTGTATGAAAAAAATTATAACAATGTGCCTTTCGGCTCTATTGATTCTGACCCTTGCCACATGTGCCGGTAATCAAGCTCCGCATGGAAACAGTTCTTCCGAACCGTCACCGATCAGCGAAAGCGGTGAACCGTCAGCCGTTTCACCCTCTGCTCCGGCGGAGAGTGAAAATAATTCGCCCGCTGCTCTTGTGGATAGTGAAGATGAACCGGAAGAGCAAGCAGATTCTAAAACAAGCAATATACTTGTCGCGTACTTCTCCTGCACCGGCAATACCCGTACCTTGGCCGAGTATGCGGCGGACGCGTTGAGCGCCGACCTCTATGAGATACAGCCAGAGATACCCTACACCTCTGCCGACCTGAACTATAGTGACAACGCCAGCCGCAGCAGCCGGGAAATGAACGACTCCGCCTCCCGCCCCGCCATCTCCGGAGCCGTAGAAAACATGGAGGAATACGACATCGTATTCTTGGGCTACCCCATTTGGTGGGGAGAAGCGCCACGGATTATCAGCACATTCTTGGAAAGTTATGATTTCTCCGGCAAAACCATCATACCTTTCTGCACCTCCGGCAGCAGCGGTATCGGTTCCAGCGCAATCAACCTTCAAAGTCTGTGCGCCGAAAGTGCTATTTGGCTCCCCGGCACACGTTTAGCCAGCAGTGCCTCAAAAAATGATGTGGCAACATGGCTCGACGGACTTAATATTGAGTAACATATCGCTATGAAACCAAAAACATACTGCGACAAGAATTCAAAGAGGAGAAGTTATGAAAAAAAGAATGATTGGCGACCTTGAAGTTTCCGAAATTGGTATGGGCTGTATGGGTTTTTCACACGGATACGGAAAAGTGCCGGAGGAATCCTATAGCATTGAAGCAATACAAAAAGCATATGACTTTGGATGCACTTTTTTCGATACTGCCGAAAGTTATGGTCAGGAAATGTTTTACGCCGGGCATAATGAGCAGCTGGTTGGCAAAGCCGTTGAACCTTTCAGAAAAAAGATTGTTTTAGCCACAAAATTCCATATTCATGCTGATGAATACGGCAAGGGAAATATTCTGTACAATTCCATCCGTAAACACCTTGAAGCATCCATGAAAAATTTGAGAACAGACTATATGGATCTTTACTATCTGCATAGAGTCAATGATCAGATTCCTGTTGAAGAGGTCGCTGAGGTTATGGGCAGTCTGATTAGAGAGGGACTAATCAGAGGATGGGGAATGTCTCAGGTCTCCGTTGAAACACTGGCACAAGCGCACAATGTTACACACATTTCCGCGGTACAGAACCTCTACTCCATGTTGGAGCGTGATTGTGAAAAAGAAATTTTTCCATACTGTGTTGACAACAATATCGGAGTTGTTCCATTTTCCCCGATAGCCAGCGGTTTTCTGTCCGGTAAAGTGACAACAGAGACAAAGTTTGAAGGCGATGATGTAAGAAAGTTTGTTCCCCAACTGTCTAAAGAAAATATCGTGGCAAATCAACCGGTACTGGATATTCTCGCTAACTTCTCTACTCAGAAAAATGCAACCAATGCACAGATTTCTCTTGCCTGGATGCTTCATAAATATTCTAATGTAGTTCCGATTCCAGGGTCTAAGAATCAGGAAAGAATACTTGAAAACCTTGGCGGTTGGAATGTAGATTTGACGGATGAGGAGTTTGCGGCGCTCGAAGCTGCGCTTGACGCCTGTGTTGTATACGGCCATAGAGGGCACGTTGAGTCCGAGCGGACAACCTTCGGTAACAATTGGGAAAAGAAATGATGCTGCAAATTTAAGCTTAGATGAAGGTGGTATCGATTTTGAAAAAAATAACGGCTGTGCTTTTGAGCGTGGTATTGCTGGGCCTTTGTCTGACCGGATGCATTATGGGGGAAAATGCCGATGCCGATCCAAGCGAAGCCATTAGCGTAAGCGAGGCCGAAACGAACTCACAAAGCGAAGGAAATTCCCCAATCATTGAAAACGTGGCAGCGGACCTCCCTGACGAGGAAACCGCAAACGAGGATTATCTTGACAATGAGTGGGAATTTGATGCGCCTGAAAAACATGGAATGGACGGAGAGCTGTTAAGCGCCCTCCATACTGCCCTCGCAGGGACTCAAATCACTTCTGTGGTAACAGTAAAAGACGGCTATATTGTAGATGAGTATTACCGGGATGGGTACGATGAGACCAGCGTATTTCGGCTGAATTCCTGTTCCAAGAGCTTCACAGGCGCGCTCATCGGTATTGCCATTGACGAGGGTCTGATTGACAGTGTGGACGTCCAGATTTCAAAGTATTTTCCGCAGCTCGTAGGCACGGCAAAAGAGGAAATAACGATCCGGCAAATCCTCGGACATACATCTGGAATCCAGTGGTATGAGTGGGGCGGCAATGGCACATCGTTCTTTGAAATGAACAGCGCAGACAACTGGGTGAATTATGTGCTGGAAAGGCCGATGGCGGCAATGCCCGGCTCCACCTTCAACTACACCACCGGCGGGCCACACCTGCTGGCTGCCATTCTGGAGCAGGTGGCGGAAGGAACCATGTTTGAGTATGCCCAAAACCATATTTTCACCCCGCTTGGAATGGACAGCGTCCTGTGGCGCGTCGATCCCCAAGGGATATTAGATGGTGGAAACGGCGTTGAGATGGCTGCCCACGACGCGGCAAAATTCGGGCAGCTATACTTAAACGGCGGCAGCTGGGACGGCCGGCAATTGGTGCCGGAGTCATGGGTGGAACAGTCCACACAGCAGCAGTCTTCCGGTTCGGGAAGCTCCGGCGTATACGGCTATCAGTGGTGGGTTCGAACCTTTGGCTCAGGGAACTACGACACCTATTACGCCATGGGTGCCATGGGTCAATATATTTTAGTCGTACCGGAACTGGACTTGGTCACGGTGATAACCAGCAGCGGCTCCGGTAATACCTATGCGCCCTGGCCGTACTTCACAGATTATATCCTTGCCGCATGCGACTAAAACGATATACTTAACATATACAATTCCATTGGATTATAGCGTATTGACAAATAGGAGGATGCAAGATGAAGAAGAAAATTAACACGATGATAGCGATGATTTTGAGTATTTCCATGTTAGCGGCCTGTGGAGGGGGCGGCAGCGCAACAAGTAGCGGTAGCGGGGGCGTGGCTGCGGAGTCCGCACAGGCAAGCGCTTCCGGCGGGGACAACAACTCGGCGGCGGAACCGGAGGCGCCGGAGGAAACGGTACAACTTACCGCCTCCGCGCCATCCGGCGGCGCACCAGCGGTATACATGACAACCGATATATCGCTGGAAGGATTGATGGCGGTTTATGAAGCATTAAACTGGCAGCCTACCGGCAGCGTAGCCGTGAAGCTCAGTACCGGAGAGGCTGGCAATACCCACTATCTTTCTCCCGACCTTATAAAAGAACTGGTGCAGTTGGTTGACGGTACCATTGTCGAGTGCAATACGGCTTATGGCGGCTCTCGCGCTAACACTGCCATGCACTTGCAAGTGGCGAAAGACCACGGATTTACCGCCATTGCAGATGTAGACATTATGGACGCGGACGGTTCTATCTCTTTGCCGGTAGCGGGCGGAACGCGCTTGACAGAAAATTTTGTGGGAGCAAACTTCGCAAACTATGATTCCTGCCTTGTACTCTCCCATTTCAAAGGACACGCTATGGGCGGCTTCGGTGGAGCAATCAAAAATATTTCCATTGGTATCGCTTCCTCCGAGGGGAAGGCATGGATTCACAGTGGAGGCACCAGCCGTACCAATGCTTGGGGCGGCGAGCAAAACGCCTTTCTGGAAGCGATGGCAGAGGCCGGTAAATCCATATCAGATTATCTTGGCGATGGAGAACGTATTGTGTATATCAATGTGATGAATCATCTGTCTATTGACTGTGATTGTAACGGTAATCCCGCTGCACCGGATATGCACGACATCGGGATTCTTGCTTCTACCGATCCGGTGGCGCTCGATCAAGCTTGTGTCGATCTGGTTTATGCCGCCGAGGATGGGAAATCGCTCATTAACCGCATAGAATCCAGAAACGGTATTCACACTTTGGAACATGCAGAGACTGTTGGGCTTGGCAATCGGACGTATGAACTGATAAACCTCAATGATTGAGATATTGCGTCGTGAGGTCATCTACCTGTGGTATTACTTTTTCGTCCAGTTTGAGCAGATATTCCAATATTGGGTCATCGGTATAATAATAGGTTCGGTAATTTCGGTATTTGGTAAGGAGCGTATTCATAACCTGTTCCGCGCTATGCAGCACAAGAAACTTGG
>Ga0153952_1000804_pt1 | contig 11243 bp, 12 predicted proteins | sample TSNJ036MetaG_FD_104746 | JGI IMG/M metagenome (GOLD analysis project Ga0153952, IMG submission 104746) | Attine ant fungus gardens microbial communities from New Jersey, USA - TSNJ036 MetaG | ecosystem: Host-associated > Fungi > Mycelium > Unclassified | place: USA: New Jersey, Wharton State... | reverse complement strand
TTTTTGCAATGGTTCCTTTGTTGGCTTTGGGCTTTCGCGTCCCGACGGGGGAATCACATGACGCGGTGCTTGTAGAGCTGCCAGATCAGGTCGGCAGCGTAGCTGTTTGTCAGCGCGTGGGCAGGGTAAGCGCAGCCGTCGTGCAGGTCCAGCATGCGGTACGCGGCCAGGTCCTTGTAGGAGGGTATGGCCCAGCTTGGGACATCGTTCAGGTCGGGCATCGTCAGATCGTACTCCTTGACATCGGTGATGTCGGCGGCGCGGTCAATCATCACCACGGCCTCGGCGCGAATCGGCACCTCGTTCCAGGAAAAGGGCTCCCCTGCGGGCAGGATTTCGGCACGCAGCGCGGCGTCCACATAGGGCTTGAGCCAGGTGGGGATGGAGCTGTCGTTGGGAAGCCCCGTGTTTACAGTGGGTCGCAGCGTGTAGTCAAGTCCCGCCGCGCTCAGCAGCATAACTAGATAATCCCCGCGTGTGGTGGTGTGGTCCGGCCTGAAAAAGCTCGCTTTTCCCACCGTTGTCCCGGTCATGATCCCCACCTCGCGCAGCTTAAGCGCCGCGTAGGCGGAGGGGTGCGTGGCCATGTCCGTGTAGAAGAAAGCGTCGGATTTCTTTTCGATGCGCACGTTTACAACGGCCTCGCGGGAGTACGCGCTGGCGTTGTCCACTGCGTACAGCGTGAAAGAGTCGGTGCCGGTCATATCCTTGAAAGGCGTGTATTGGTAGCTCAGACCGTTGAAAGTGACCGAGCCCTTTACAGGCTTCCGCCCGATCTGCAGAGTCAGAGCGCCGCCTTCCGGGTCATGGGCGATGACGGTACCCGATTTTGCTGTGTTTTTCGCCGTTTCCAACGAGGCGTCCTCAATGAGCGGAGGCTCGTTTTGCGTGGACAGAATCTGGATCGCCAGATAGGTGGTCACTGCGTCGCGGCTCTGGGGCAGAAAGGACAGGCTCGCTCTGGAGGCGGTTTCCCCGGGTACAAAACGGAGCCGGTTCAGGGCCTGCCGTTCGATGAACGCATAAGACTGCACGGGATTTTCGTCCAGGTACAGCGTTCCCTGTGTGGCCGTGGGCAAAGCGGTGATCGTGATGCCGCCCAGTTCCCCCGCCGCCAGAGACAGGCGGCGTTCAAAGTCCACCGCCGAAAACTCCAGTACATTGCCTGACGAGGTCGAAATCGTACAGGCAGCCGGGACCTCGGGGGTGCCGAACACGGATTTGATCGCGAATATATCCTGTCCAAACACGCTGATGGATAGGGTACACACCAGCAACAGGGCCAGCAGCGCCGTTTTGATTTTCCGCATAAACATTTCCTCCTTGCTAGAGTGCGTTTATTATAAATCCTGGTAATAGTCTTTACAATTTACAGACAAATATCAGGTGTATTATTTTCCAGCAGCAGGACAGATTTTTTTAGTCATGCTTACAAGTTCCACCACAAATGTGGATTAACAGTTGATTTTTTTGCGAGAACATGTCAAAATACAAGGTGTGCAGCAAATCGGCAAAGGCAAAGGAGTAAAAATATGTCACATCAGCTGGTTTTGGTTTTGGATTTTGGCGGGCAATACAATCAGCTCATAGCGCGCAGGGTGCGGGAGAACAATGTCTACTGCGAGGTGAAGCCCTACGACCTGCCAATGGAGCAAATCAGATCGATGAACCCCATTGGCATCATATTCACCGGCGGGCCCAGCAGCGCCTATGGCCCGGAATCGCCGAGGGTTTCCCCGGAAATATTCTCTTTGGGCATTCCGGTGCTGGGCATTTGCTACGGCGCACAGCTCACGGCGCACCTGCTGGGAGGGCATGTTACCAGCCCCGAGAATCGGGAGTATGGAAGAACGCTCATCAAGGCGGACACCAGCTGCGCGATTTTCGACGGGCTGTCGGAAAACGAGATTACCTGGATGAGCCACACCGATTACATCGACACGCTGCCCGAGGGCTTTTTGGGAGCGGGCTCGACACCGGCCACGCCCTATGCGGCAATGTATCACCCCGGCAAGCGGATATATGGGCTCCAGTTCCACCCGGAGGTGGAGCACACCGAAAACGGCAGGAAGATTCTGCATAATTTTTTGTATAATATCTGTGGCGCAGTGGGGGACTGGACTATGCAGGACTACGCCCAGACCGTCATCGCCAACGCGCGTAAGACAATCGGAAACGGAAAGGTGCTGTTGGCGCTTTCCGGCGGTGTGGACAGCTCGGTGGTTGCAGCGCTGCTCTCAAAAGCTGTGGGCAGCCAGCTCACCTGCATCTTTGTGGACCACGGCCTCATGCGCAAAAACGAGGGGGATGAGGTGGAGGCCGCCTTTGGAGGATGGGATATCCGCTTTGTCAGGGTGGACGCGGAGAAGCGCTTTTTCGACAGGCTCAGCGGCGTGGACGACCCCGAAACGAAACGGAAGATTATCGGGGAGGAGTTCATCCGTGTTTTCGAGGAGGAGGCCAGGAAGATCGGCAGTGTGGATTTCCTGGCGCAGGGCACTATCTACCCGGATGTGATCGAATCCGGAACAAAGGACGCGGCCGTGATCAAAAGCCATCACAATGTGGGCGGCCTACCGGATTACGTGGACTTCAAGGAAATTGTGGAGCCCCTCAGACAGCTGTTTAAGGATGAGGTGCGCGCGTTGGGCTTGGAGCTGGGGCTCCCCGAATACCTGGTGTGGCGCCAGCCTTTCCCGGGGCCGGGCCTTGCGATCCGCGTAATTGGCGACATCACAAAGCAAAAGCTGGACACACTGCGGGACGCGGACTTCATTTTCCGCGACGAGCTGGCCAGGGCCGGGCTGGACCGCAACGTGCATCAATACTTCGCGGTGCTGACCAACATGCGCTCGGTGGGCGTGATGGGGGATGAGCGCACCTACGACCACACACTGGCGTTGCGGGGCGTGACCACCACGGATTTTATGACAGCAGACTGGGCCCGCATCCCCCACGAGGTGCTGGAAAAGGTTTCGAACCGCATCATCAACGAGGTGCGGGGCATAAACCGCATTGTGTATGATATTACCAGTAAGCCACCTTCCACTATAGAATGGGAGTAGATAGAATAACGCCGGAAACCCAGTATCTATGCGGGTTTCCGGCGTTTCGATTCGTGTATTGAGTACAGTTTGAGTGCAAAGTTATTTTGGCTCAATTCCAGTTTTGGCTTTTCGCCAGTGAATTGACGGTTCAAAACGTCCACCGTCATCACAGGTGAAAGGCCAGTTTAATTTCCACTCGAAATATTCTTCTCGTGTTATCTCTTTATCAGATAGTTCCTTAAATCGGATAGCCCATTCACGCATAAAGTCATTCACAAGGCTATAATCAAATGCTAAAGCTACTGGAGGAAATACACCGCTGTACTGATAATCATTGACCATACCGTAAACGGTGCGTTCATCGGTTTTATCATTGTATTTTTCTAATTGAAATACATATAGAGAAGTGCCTACGGATTCTTCCATCCAAAATAAATCCATCATAAAGCGTTCTGCTTTACCTAAATCAGTTCCGTAGTAAAAATTTATATAGTTGCATTTCAGAATTTTGGAGATTGCTATAGCAGTCTCCTTTTTTGGTGCTACTGAACAGCTTTCATATTGGGCAATGCGAACAGCCGCACTTTTAGGAGGATAGCCTAAAGCCACTCCTAATTCTTTTTGCTTTATATTTCTAAATTCTCTTATTAGCTTTAAGCGTTCGCCTATTTGCATACTCACCCTCCAATACCTGACGACATATGTACAACCACTGGACAACCTATGGACGTTTAAATAATAGTATCACAACACTTAAAATAAAGCAAATATATTTAATTGACAAAATACACCGGAGGATATATAATACAATTAAAATTAAGTGTATTTACTTAATTTTAATAAAAATAGAAAGGAAAATAACGATGAACGCAGAAAGCAAAATTTACATTACTGCCTCTGAACTGGCTGAATCTCTTGGAATATCAATCGGGAAAGCATACGCGATAATTCGCCAGTTGAACAGTGAACTTGCAAAAGAGTTGTCGGGGAAATGCCCGCGCCGCTACTTGGAAAGGAAGTGGTATGGATATGGCGTGGAAAATCAGCAATAAAGGAGGAATGAGGCTTGAAAGCGGAAAAAGACCCTAAGACTGGCAAATGGCTTGTCCAGTATCGATATACGGATTGGCAAGGAAACCGTAAAAAATCAACAAAGCGGGGGTTTAGTACCAAACGGGAAGCCGAAGAATGGCTACGGAATTTTCTTGTTACACAACAGTCAGATTTAAATATGCTGTTTGAGGACTTCTTGAAAATATATTACGCCGATATGGAACCACGATTGCGAGAGCACACCATGAGAACGAAAAAATACATAATAGACCTAAAAGTTCTGCCATTCTTCGGCAAACTCAAAATGAACGAAATAAAAACTGCGGATATCAGGAAGTGGCAAAATGAGCTTATGCAACAGGACTATGCAGAAACCTATTTACGAACAATTCATAATCAAGTATCATCGTTGTTTAACTACGCCGTTAACTACCTTAATTTGCCTAATAACCCTTGCCGAAAAGCAGGTAGTATTGGCAAAAAACAAGCAGATGAAATGCAGTTCTGGATAAAAGATGAATTTGATAAATTCCTTGATGCTGTGATGAATAAACGGCAGTCTTATATGGCTTTTATGACGCTGTTCTGGACTGGTATGCGGCTTGGTGAACTGCTTGCGCTGACCGTGGGTGATGTAGATTTTGAAAAGCGCGCCATTAGCATTACTAAGTCTTATCAGCGTATCAGCGGCAGAGATGTTATCACAGAGCCCAAAACACCTAAAAGCAAGCGGGTAATCTCGATTCCACAATTTCTTGCAATCGACCTGCAAGACTATATCGGGAGTATGTACGGGGCGCAGAAAAAGGACAGGCTACTTCCGGTTACAAAGTATTATCTGGAACATGAAATGCAACGCGGCATTAAAGAAAGTGGCGTAAAACGCATTCGTCTGCACGATTTGAGACACAGTCATGCTTCTATGTTAGTGGAAATGGGTTTTTCGCCCTTGGAAATAGCCAACCGTTTAGGACATGAAAAAATTGAAACAACCCTCAATACATATTCGCACCTATACCCCGATAAACAGGAAAAGTTGGCGGATAGACTTGATACTGAATATCAGGAGGGCTTGAAATGAGTGGTTTAGATAAGGACAGGCTGCGAAATCAGACAGTATGCTTTCGGGTAACGCCGGAGGAACGACAACAGATAGAAGCCCGCATTACCGTCAGCGGTATGCCAAAAGGACAATATTATATACAGTCATTGCTTCATCAGCAGATTAAGATTGTGGTTGGCAAGTATCAGAGCGACCGTTTAAGCCTTGAAATTCGCTGCTTACGAGAAGAGATAGGTAAACTATCAGAGATGGACGAAAAATCTGTTAGCGAGCCATTAACACGCTGTAACGCACTCTTGGCACAGTTGGTAGAAGTCATAGGAGCAAATATAATACCTGAAACGGTAAAAGGAGAAGATTTCGCAACGAAAGAATAAAAGCCCCTGTATCTGTAAATACAAGAGCTTTTCTGCCGTGATAAAGTTTCTCGTTACATAAGTAATTTTATCATGGCAGGTCTCCGATTGCAATAAAAAAATATGGAGGTCTGAAATGGAAAATCAGCTTAAAATTATTAGCATGGATACCGTTGAAGCGAAAGAGGTTGAATGGCTGTGGTATCCATATATCCCATACGGAAAGTTGACGATAATTCAGGGCGACCCCGGTGAGGGAAATTATGAATAGACCCATCAAATGGAAAGGAAAAGCAAAAATCATCATAATATTAGTTTAATCTATCCAATTACTGTCCATAATCTTTCCATAACGAATCAGGAGGAAAGTATGGGAGTTGAAAAAACCATCGGCGAACTGCGCGAGGGTATAATTGCCGAAATGGTGAGGCGCGGTTATCGGCGTAGTACAGTCAAAGAGTTTCGTCATGTATGTAAACATCTTGAGCGATATATGAGTGACATGGGACTGTCAACGCATTACACGGAAGCAATAGGGGCGGCATACCTAAAGGATATATTCGAATATGATGAAAAGTCGATTCTCAGTAATATGCCGTCAAATGTTAAGCTCCATGAAAAATCCATTAGCAAACTTGGGGAATACAGACTTTACGGTACATTCTACACAGAATTACCTTCGTGGACATCCTGCTACGACTGGGCGGGAACAGACAGGGAATATGTTGATAATTTTATTAAGTTTGAAATTAAAAATGGGAAGAGCGAAAAAACGATAAGAAACCGCAGACTTGCGATTCGCTATTTCTATGAGTTCCTGAGTGCCCAAGGTATAGCTGGAATCGCCCAGGTGACAGGAGAAGTTATTTCTGCATATGTGCGTTCCCGCAATGGCAATTCGAGCAACTACATTTGCACCTTGCTTACAGGATTGAAAATGTATTTTCGATATATATACCAACATGGATATGTATCGATGAATTTAGCGCAGCTTGTGCCGATAATACGCGGTCGGCGCAATTTGAATGTTCCTGCACTTTGGAGCAAAGATGAAATCCAACGATTATTAACTGCCATAGACCGTAGTAGCTCTGCCGGCAAGCGTGATTATGCCATATTGCTTTTGGCTGTTCAATTAGGAATACGAGTTTCTGATATTGCGGCGCTTCGTCTTGAACATCTTAACTGGGAACGTAAAACGATTGACTTTGCACAGCAAAAAACAGATGTGCCTGTAGCGTATCCACTTTTGGAAGATGTTGGTTGGGCGCTTATTGATTATATTCGTTATGGGAGAGCCCCAGTTGAAAACCCTTATGTGTTCCTGACTTGTCACGGAGCCCCAGTTGAATTTGCTGACGGCACTGCAATAAGCGGTGTTCTGCACAAACGGATGAAATTATCCGGCATCCGAAAAGAGGCCAGAAACACAACAAAAGGGATGCACTCACTAAGACACGCGCTAGCTCGGCGTCTAGTCGAAAAAGATACGGAGATATACGATGTTGTCAGTATAATGGGTCATCGAAACACTAATGCAACATCAACATATGCGCGGACAGACATTAATGGGCTTCGTGAGTGCGCCTTGTCGATAGGAGTGTGAACGATGCAGAAAATTCAAACTCTTAGAAATTACGCCTATGTTGGCTCTTTAGCTGATGTCTGCCGAGACTTTGTGGCTGAGAAACGCGCCTCCGGACTAAAGTATGAATCTACCGCAAAGAAGCTGAGTCAGATGTGCCGTGAGTCTTTGAATTACGATATTACCACCAATGAATTGCCTGAAGATTTTGTCCGTGCATGGATTGCGAAGCAACCGCATGAAACAGAAGGGAATCGCCATTCGCGCTACAACGCCGTCCGTAGTCTCGCGCAGTATATGAAACGGCTCGGATATGAGGCCTTCTGTCCCGAAAAGGAGGATGTCGCCAAGCATTCGTGTTCTTTTGTGCCATATATATTCACTCACGATGAAATTCAAAGATTTTTTACAGCGGCAGACAATATCCGACGGGAAAAATATTCAGCATCACCGCGATATCATATCACAATCCCCGTTATGATGCGGGTTCTGTATTGTTGCGGGCTTAGGGTATCCGAAGTCATAGGATTACTCAATTCAGATGTTGATTTGGATGTTGGCATATTAACTATTCACGCAAGCAAACTGGAAAATAGCAGATATCTTCCCGTGTCTGATGAACTGTTATGTGTTCTGTGCGAATACGCAAAAACAATGCCAGTCTACAGAAATTATGACGATTACTTTTTCACAGCACCTGACGGCGGCATGTACGATTCTTGCGCTGTATACAACGCTTTCCGTAGAATACTAAGAGACGCGGGAATCCCCCACGGCGGGAAAGGAAAAGGGCCAAGGGTTCATGATCTTCGTCACACATTTGCGGTACACTCATTACAAAAGTTCATTTCGGGCGGTAAAGATGTGACGGCGATGCTGCCAAAGCTATCCGCATATCTCGGACATGCAAATTTCCGATGTACGGAGCCGTATGTGCGTATGACGGCAGAGGTATACCCGGAAATCTTGGTGTTGCTTCAGGACAAGTATGGTCGGTTAATACCGAATGCGGAGAAATACAATGAAGACTACTGACTTTGCCGAATATCTTTCAACCTTCCTGACAATGTACTTGCCGGGACAACGCGGACTGAGTTCAAATACAATCTTGTCATACCGTGATACATTTAAACAGGTATTGCAATACGCTGGGGAATGCGGTATCCGCCCCGAAAAACTGACATTGGCTCAGTTTAACTCCGGCTTCGTTGAGGCTTTTCTCACATGGCTTGAAAAAGAACGTGGGTGCAGTCGGGGAACCAGAAACCAGCGATTGGCCGCTATCCATGCTTTTGCGCGGTATGTCCATTCAAAACACCCTGAATATCTATTTGAGAGTCAAAAGATTATGGGGATCCGCTCGAAAAAGAAACCCGATCCGTTATTGCCATATCTTACTCCCGAAACAATTGAAACGGTGTTGGCGCAACCTGATATGACCACTGTTTATGGCAGACGTGACGCGGTTCTGTTGAGTTTGATGTATGATTCCGGCGCGAGAGTCCAGGAGATATGCGATTTGCGGGTTCGGGATGTAAGGCTACAGAAGCCATACACAGTGACACTAAACGGGAAAGGAAACAAAACGCGATCCGTTCCGATTATGAGCAATACTGCATCTCTTCTTGAAAAATATATGGCGGAGAGAAGGCTGGCATCACCCGATAAATATGATTATTCCCTTTTTCAAAACCATCAGCGAGGAAAACTAACCCGCGCCGGTGTAACCTATATCCTGAAAAAACACTGCGATTCGGCACGCCCGGATTTCCCCTCAATACCGGCAAAAATCTCTCCGCACATCTTCAGGCATTCAAAAGCGATGCATATGCTTCAGGCGGGTGTCAATATTGTTTACATCCGCGATTTTCTTGGCCACGTCAACCTTTCAACCACTGAAATATACGCAAGAGCCGATGCAGAATCAAAACGTGCTGCCATTGAAAAAGCTGCGATTAAGGTTATGCCCGATTTACCTGATTGGGCGCAGGACAAGTCGTTGATGTCAATGCTGACAACGCTCTGCGCGGGAAACTAAGTGAAATATTATGAATAGATGTATGGTGCAAAGCCTTCTGTTGTACAGCTTTGCGCCTTTTGCTTTCCATTTGATGGGTCTATTCATAATTTCTTGACTGTTGATCGCCACCGACGACAAACGCTTTTCCCCGCATATCGGGGCGGTATAGGGCTTCAATCTGGGCGTAGTAGTAATTTACGTCGATATGGGCAACAGCATTCATGGGTTTCACCACCTCGGAGCCGATAACGCGCTCAAAAAAACTCTTGACAGAAACCGAAATTTGGTATATTGTTTAATCGGAAGTTAGTTTCCGATTAGAGTATAATACGCTATCGGAAGTTTGTCAACAGCTAATCGGAAGTTTCATTTGGAGGGATAAAAATGACATTCGGAGAAAAGCTGATGAGTACGCGGCTTGCGCTTAACCTGTCACAAATAGAATTAGCAGAAAAAGCCGGTATCACAGAACGCTCCATTTACAATTACGAACAGACCGGAATCCTTCCGCGATCAGCAGTCCTAAAAAAACTTGCGGAGGCTTTGAACGTGTCCGTGGCGTATCTCATGGACGAGGACGAAACCGATAAAATGAAAAACAATGACGAAGAAGCATTCCTCGCCAATGCCAAAAACGACTTTGGAAACAAAGGGGCGCGGGAAGCACAGGAGCTACTTGATAAAGCGTCGGCTCTTTTTGCGGGCGGCGAACTGGATGAAGCGGCAAAAGATATTTTTATCAAAAGTCTTATGGAAGTCTACCTTGAGTCCAAAGTGGAGGCAAGAGAGAAGTTTGCGCCAAAACGCCGGAAAAGCCGTAAATAGTACATACCAAACCAAAGGTGGGAGGTGACGCCGGTGTCGTCCATCGACTACATTGCTAGTGTGGCTGAAAAGCTGACGCGCAAGAATGGCACACGAAATCCGTATGAACTCTGCGACGCTCTCGGCGTCCGTATCCGGCTAAAGGATTTGGGGACCGATATTAAGGCGTATTACTTCTACCAATCGCGGATAAGAAATATCGTATTGAATTCTCGCGTTTCGGAAACGATCCGGCGCATATTGGTCGCGCATGAGCTTGGTCATGACCGCTTGCACAGGGAGATTGCCATGCTCAAAGGCTTCCAGGAGGTAGAGCTGTTCGACATGGCGCGGCCTGCCGAGTATGAGGCAAACATCTTTGCCGCCGAACTGCTGATTGCCGACGACGAGCTTCTTGGAATACTTAACGATGAAAACGCATCCTTTTTCAGCGCGGCAAAAGAACTCTATATACCCGCCGCCCTGCTTGACTTCAAGTTTAGAATATTGAAGCAAAAAGGCTACCGCATGGAAGCGCCGTATATCGCACACGGCGACTTCTTGAAAAATCAGATTGATGGCTGCTTTGAGGAAGATACTTATTAAGGTGTATGGAGCGCCGGATAAAACAAGGGAGCTGGCACGCTTATAGCAATATACTTTTAGTAGGTTGTCAATAGGCCATCACAGGACGTGACACAATATGCCGAAAGTGCGAAGCAAGGTATATGCGGAATATTTATATTTTGAAGTATTCAAAATCGCGCCGGATTTATCGGTGCGATTTTAACATAGCACGATTTATCACGCATAACCGCCGCCATCGTTCTATACTGTAAGCAGGAGGTGAGATTGGTGGACAACGAAAACCCTGTATTCCGTTCGCTTGAATTGATAGAAAACCGAATTTCAGAAAAATTGACCGTCGAAAATATTGCAAATGGCATTTACTTTTCCAAATATCATTATCAACGCCTCTTTCGTGAAATCGTCGGCAATAGTGTTATGGAATATGTGACAAAACGAAAAATGACCCTTGCGGGCAGGGCGCTTCTCGAAACCGACGCAACTATCATCGACATTGCGCTGGAATACGGTTACGATTCCCGCGAGGGCTTCACAAGGAGTTTCAAAGCCTACATGGGCGTCACGCCTACGGACTACCGAAAATATGGCCTTGCCTCAATCTCCCAAAAAACCGTAAAGGAGCGGACTGTTATGATTTATTCAATGACCACAGATGAAATCCTCCGTGAGCTGAACGGTTTTATTGCAAAGGCAAAGGAAACAGCGGAATGCGCGAGAAAAAACGATG